>Ga0247734_1001349_pt1 | contig 18828 bp, 27 predicted proteins | sample UWRJL103311B2_FD_180933 | JGI IMG/M metagenome (GOLD analysis project Ga0247734, IMG submission 180933) | Plant litter microbial communities from Arlington Agricultural Research Station in Wisconsin, United States - UWRJ-L103-311B-2 | ecosystem: Environmental > Terrestrial > Plant litter >... | reverse complement strand
GCTACCCCACGCGGCTTCAATTTCCCGCCTCGTATCCGCGGAGCCTGGACGCAACCCGAAATAATTCTTCAGAGTAACAGAGACCAGTTGTCACTCAATTTGCGTACGCTTTTTCAGAAAAAGAGTGTTTAGTGCCACCTGAAGATCGACCTCAGCGTCACGGGAGGACATAGGACATAGGGAGAGAATCAGGTCAGAGCTGAGTATGTATGTCTTCCTCCAGCGGAACACTTGGATGAGATCGTTTCTATGCAAGACTGAAACTGTGCTGGGCGGTCGGAGATGGTGGTAAAGGTGAAAGCCGCCCAATGATCTTCCCTCGGAAATGGTCTTGCACGTGTTTCCATCAGCCGCTTCAACCTCCAACTCGAGCTGCTTTGGCCTTCCTTCATCTGCTTTCGTATGTAATAGCGCAATAGAATGGTCTCGCACGTCGTTCTTCATGGGGGCGCTGGGTACCACAGCAAAGATTCCGAGGCCCACTTGAAGCTGTCTCTGAAGCGGTGGGATCTCCCTTCCTATTCCCCGGTATCCTTTATTTAACCTGGCTGTACACTCAGTGCTTGTCGAGAAGCACTAGCAGCGGAAGCAAACTCGCTCGCAATCGTCGAATCTGCAATTTCATATCTCGAGAATGATCCCGCTTTCAACGCAGGTCAGAACGCCATGATGCTGGATAATCTGGAACTTGAAGTTAACACGATCGCTTAGGCTTTGGTTCCAACTTGACGCTGGACGGCACGGTCGAATGCGATGCCTCCATCATGGACGATAGGAATTCTTACGGAGCTGTAGGGGCTGTTTCAGGTCTGCTTGCTGCGGCTTCCGATTTGCTGGTCATTGAATGTCCTTCGAAGGCATTCGCAATCCGATTCGTTTAGCTCGGCAAGTGCTCGAGTACTCGGGAATGGACGATCCATTAGGCCGCATTCCACCACTGTAAGTAACATACATTCATCTCGCTACGACAATATTGAGCTCATATTGTAGAACATTGGTGTCCGCCGGTGCAAGTGCCTTTGCCTCACGTTCCGCTGCTGGGCCCCACCCGGTCCCGCAGGATGAACTTGTAAGTGAACAAGCGCGGTCGCGATGGCTGAATTGGAAGCAGTGGCTCGAGGAAGCAGCGTTCACAGAAGAGGAGCGCGACACATCGAAAGACGAAGGGTCCATTATGCAAGACACAGTAGGTGCCGTAGCGTACGACCACTCGTACAAAATTAGTGCGGGGGTCTCCAGGTAACTATCTCCCCACGCGTGCACAACGCAACATACCGAATTAGACTCTTCGGTATAGTGGTGGACTGCTTCTCAAACTTCCAGGGAGAATCGGCGAAGTTCGCAAAAAAAGTATTCAGTTATTTCGTAACCAATACTAAGGACATTATCCACAGGCCGCAGTCTTCGGCGCAGGATGCTGGGCAGCATCTACTGAAAAGAGTAGTTTCGGTTGCAGCATTTCTGGTCAAGCAGTCCATCCGCTCCAAAGCCCTCACATCAGCTCATATGAAAAGATTGTTTAGGCGCAGGTGAGTATATCGTCCGTGCAGGACTTGCCAAAAGCATCAACGACGCGTTCTTTCAACACGAAGACCCTGATGTCCACAAGATTCTAGAAGACGTGTTGTTAGAAGATTTCTGGGGTAAGCTTGCTAAGCAGACTGACTCCGGCAAGTCTAATGCCATAATATAGAGCCAGCGATAGCACGAGACACGAAAAATACGGACGTCGGAGTCATCGTCCTGACTACAGAAGGTAAGGGATCCAGTGCCAGAGCCCGAGTGTGGTGCGCTTTCACATCGGCTAGCATGGCCATTGCATATCATTCTTCCAGTAGACAGCATGCAAAGGTATAGAGCAGCTCTTCTGTCCTTGTATTCCCAGAAAATTCAATGGCTGAGACAGGCGTTGATACTCCGACATCCGTCTCAACAACGACAACAGCCTTCTAACCCTGCAGGCAACACATCTCCGGTTTTCATCACTGCTATCTCCCTATAAACTTCGTGGCGCAGTTCAAGAACCATTCTGTTGCCCATTGATCGGAGGTCGCCGTAGCGCAGAAGGTGTCCCAGGAGCAGAACCAGGAAGACTCATGGATGACGCCCGGGTGGGTGCCGCCGATGTTTTTCCATTTGCTGGTCGAGAGGCGTTTAGGCGTTGGAGAGTCTTGATAGGGAACCTCGTGCTATGGAGACTTTTTTAAGCATTGGACACATGTTGGCTCGAATGACGAAACGCACCGACATGTAGAACATATAGGTACTGGTTGGCAGAAAACTGAATGCAACATAAGTGTACAGAAAAATTGGATTGGATAATGAGACCACATACTTGACAGACAGACAGAACAAACGAATCCTATGTCGACAATGTTCTTGTGACAGAAGCAGGCTGCTCTGAAATCAATCTTCTCTTGCGTAGGTGCCCCAATTATCTGTCGGATAGATGGAGGTGACAAGAAAGACATCTGTTAGGCGAATGTAAGTAGCAATATCAGAAATGAGTCGGAAGGTACTCGCAATGAGATACTGCAACAAGGATTCTCGTTTTTCTAAGCAAACATAAGATCCTCCTGTCAAATGAGCGGCTTGCTGGAAGAACACTGTCTCTGGGCCATACATCTGGCAGGCATCGATAGTGATACGCTAATGAAGTGTTCAGGGAAACTGTTTAGATCCTGCGGAGGAATTGACTGACGAGTTTCTGCGCAGAGAAAATGGAATTCATAATAGGCACGTAGGATTCCGTCTGGTCTGGGGAGACAGAGAGAACCAGTATGCGGGCATCGTGCAGAGGAACTCCAGTCTCTACGATATCAGAGGGCTTGGACATGCTGCTCTGTGATGACCGAGCATTAGACTCGATTGTGAGTCGGTTAATATCTTCTTAGCAGTTGTGGTCAATCGTGTCGGTACAGGAAGATGCGAGCAATTTCTCACAAGATAAGGCTTTCGTCAAAGCACTGACTATGGCTGAAGGTGCTCGTTCGTCTTCGGCGTCGAGGTCGTCGAGCTCAGACATGATCTTACTAACAACGGTAGAGTCCACGGTCTTGAAGGGGAGGTAAGAGTTGGAATCGGCAGTCGAAGTGACGTCTGGTGCATCTGTCGAGGAATAAAGCATGACACTGTAGATTGGAATTCTTGTAAGTGACTGGGCTGGGGCAGAGGCATCGTCGATGAGTGCACCTCTTGCCAGGGAATGCGCCAAAAACAGCCAGAGAGTTCTCATGTTTCGACGCGACATGGGAGTTTAAGAAAGTCAGGAAGTGGGACAAGAACGTCTCCAATAATAAAGGCTCTGGGTCCTGGCCAGCCAGGTGCCATTGTACAGGCGAGAGATCAACGACGACGGACAGATGAGAGCCTTTGGTATCGTCCATGAAAGAAGGCCACATGGCCTAAACTGCCTCGAGGCCCAACTGCATTCGGAATTTTCTCCGCCTTCATTGTCTTCCGCTACCACCACCACCCACGTCCCCTCTGTACACTACCCATCTCTCCGCGACATCCCTCACGACCTCCTCTCCCCTTATGCAATGAACATCTCAGTGGCTCCAGCCTTATTACTGGGTCTAGGCGCGCGGGTCGCCCTTGACCTCTTCACCCACACAGGCGAACCCACCATTTCCAGTCAAATTATGCTTGGATGCTGGCAAGGCGTGGCTCTCTGGTATGCTTCCAAGAAACACGACGTCGGACTCCCGGTGGCATGTGGAATAGGAGCGAAAGTCTTCTTGGAATTCATGTTTCTCCAAGACATTTTTCGTCTCGGATTGGCTGTTATCTGCACCTTTGTCGGTGCGGTAGCGACAGACGTTCTTTCATCTGCTATTGACGAGCAGACGCAGGATAAACGGTCCAGTAGCAGCAAGAAGCACTCCAATTCCAATCCCACTACCAGCCGTCCAACACACAACTCCTCTCGCAAGAGTAGCAGCAGACCTCAGCCAGTCACTCGCGATGATAACACTTCACGTCGCTCACGAAATACTGCATCCGACATTACTTCCATCGAATCTAGCTCCTTCGGCTCACGATCATCTTCAATGTCACCATTCGAACGAGACATTGCCGCTTTGCGTACTCGCGCATCTTTGGCAGATACCGAACGGCGTCGGTTCAAAGAAGAGCGGAAATGGGCCAAGTCTCAAGGAAATTTGGATTTAGCAGAGCAGTTGAAGTGGCAAATTCAGAAATATACAGCGCTCATGAAGAGTTTTCATCACGAGGCGGATACAAAGGTGGTTGAAGGTATGCATCTAATCTATGGCACTGATCTGAACCTGATATTGACTTGTATTGGCCAGCCTCTCGAATAACCCGGCATCCAATTCTCGACACCATAGTCGAACAGTCCCCGCCCACAGCTGCTCCCGTTAAACGGTCGAGAAGCAGACGTCCTTCCGTCAGCGTCGAACTTGAGCCGGCTCAAGTTCGGTCAGGCGTCCGAGTACATGTTCGCTAAGCTATAGTAATCTCTGAACCACTTGAGATTATTGACGCGAATGCTGAGCGAGACATCGTAGATATCTTGTTTATGGGGCAACCCATCCGCTATCAGCATTGCATAAATACAGCTTGCTCGCCAGTGCGCGACACTGGAAGCCCTCCGAGCAAGGAGGCCGAGACAAGAGATGAAGGAATTTGGAGATTCGATTGAGAGGATCATACATACCCACCTAAATGAGCGTACTCTCGAGATCGCACTTTATCATACTGGAATGTAGGAGCAATGGAATTGATTTGCAATTGTAGAGCGCTTGGTTTGCGTCTCTGATATTAGTATGAGAACACGATAAGCAGGACAGAAAACAGGGCAGACGAGCGAAACAAGTATAGGAGAGTAATACAGGGAGAAAACAATCACGGAAGAATAAATCAGAGAATTACAATAGGAAGATGTCACGAGATGTCAGCGATAGGAGGACTTTCCATTGGGACGAGCGGACGAAGAGGATGAAGCATGCGAGCCATTCGTCCTTGGCGGAGGATTAGAGCTGCTCGTTCGTTGCCGTTTCGCAACACTGGCTTCTGGGCGTTCAGAACCTCGACTCGGCGCAGCCTCCTTCTGATCTTTCACCACCATCTTCGCATGGATTTCTTCGAGCTTTGAAGCCTTCACCTTCTTTGGCCAGAATAAAGTGACGAATCTAGACAGAATATTAGGGCTACCCCACGCACTCAGCAACTGATAGAACTCACGTCCACAAATGTCTTCGCCATCGTTCCCGATTTTCTCCCTGAGATTCTTTCGTGCTCAACACATGTTCTATCCGCTTGCCAATAGCGGCCAGAGAATCCTTCAGGATTGCTACTTTCTCGTCTCGTGGAAGGTCCTCTCCAGAGAGCTTCAGTTGTTTCTGCCGATTTGCATGAGATAAAAAGGAACCAAGTCTGCCGAAGATCGATCGACTCACCAACTGCTTCTTCACTGGACGCAGCTCCTCTTTGGTTTCGCTCTCGTCCATAGAGGGGCTAAGACCACAATAAGTTACTTGAATATGGATGGTAGAAAAGGAAGGTGCTCACCATTCGTCCGAAGATTCAGAGTCTGTGAACGTTGGTGTAGGTCTCCGTTTACGCTTCTTGGAGGATCCGTCTCCGACAGATGCCATGGCCTCGCTTTCTGCACGTTTCTTCGAGCTGCCGCTGTAGGATGTCGAACCCGTGAGCATTGGAGGCGACATAGACCTCTTTACACCATGTTTGCGGATAGTGCTCTCAAACGTCTTGAATTTCTCCTCGTGCTCGCGTAGGATCGTCAGAAGATAGTCGCCACGTCGTACCAAATGAATGGCGTTGGGAATGGGGCGACTGGCGGAGTCTTCTCCTTTCTTGCCTTCCTCCAAGAAGAACTTGCCCGCAAGGTTAAGCTTGTCGTCTTTCTGCATCGCCTCCCAATTGCCGAAGCCGTACAGGTATGCACCGACCAGGAGCATCGCATCATCTTTTGGCCCCCAGCGACCAGACCAATTGAGAGTAGGGCGTATGTTGTCGACAGGAATTGTCCAGGCGTAAACTTCGTCTCCCTTCTTTGGCTCTAAGATGTTGAACAGCGTGCGTAGATCCCGAGATCGAGAAAGCACTGTCTCCGCATTGATGTTTCCTACTCCCCGACATGTAACCAACACGGCCTTGCCCTTCTGGTTGCTACTTAACGATTCTCCAGCTGCTTGGCGAGACCGTTTCTGCTCGTCGCTCTCGCGTACAGCAGCCTCACAAACATCGAGAATCTCGTCGGTGACATCGAAGATCATAGCCCTGTTCTTGTCCTTGAGCTTTGCCTCCGTTACCTTTTCCAACCATTAGTCGAGATGATGATTGATAGGGCTGAATACTCACGATAGTGTCATATCGTTGTCGAATGTCTCCCCATCTCTGTAAGCTTCGAATGAGGACCCGAACATCTCGCTCCTTGAGCTCCATCGCCTTCTGACTTGCACTCTTCCGAGCAGGAGCAGCGGCTTTGGGTTTCTTCGGAGCTGCTGCAGCCGCAGGCTGATCGACGTCCATGCCCTCGTATGATACTTGCGCATGTGTCCGCTTTCGGTCTCGCGATTCTTGGGTGGCCATCTCTTCAGTCTTCCGCTCTTCTTCCTCTTTCTCGTTCCGTTGGCGCTCTTCCAATGGAATAATATCCTCCCAACTCATGTCATTTTTCACGTCGCTGACTGCAGCGAACTGAGCCAGGAAACTCTCACCACCGAGCGAGGTTCCGACTTCGCCACCGCCGACAGTTTCATGATCCTCAGCACGGTTGAGAATATCATCGAGGTCCATTTCATCAAGCTTCTGGTTCTGTTCTGAATCGTCCTTGTCAAACCTGAGAGAAAAGATTACATGAGAACACGACAAGACAGAAGCGAGGGAAAATTACAAACATTTTCTGAGCACCATACTTAAGCACAGCAGTGAGCTCGTCCTTGCTAAGGTTATCCGCCTTCTGAACTTCTTTGATTTGGGCTTTGGAGCTCAAATGGGCCTGAGATGTGTCCATCTGATTGATAACTGCCATAATCGTAAGGAAACCATAAAGAAAACGGCGAGCTCAATGCCACTCACTCGCATACTCGAGGACCATTTTCTTCTTCGCTCTCTCGAGAACATCCTCTTCCATTGTGTCTTTTGCTACAAAACGATAGACGCTAACATGAGACTTCTGACCGATTCGATGAGCTCTGGCCATTGCTTGCAGGTCATTTTGAGGGTTCCAATCACTCTGCAGCAAATTTAAAATTCCGCGCACATGCATCATGATGTGAACTACTCACGTCGAAAATGATGACAGTGTCGGCAGTCTCCAGATTGATACCCAATCCTCCTGCTCGAGTCGATAAAAGAAATGCAAAATCGGGACTCCCCGGTGCGTTGAAATGAGCAATACTCTTCTTTCGTGCGTCGCTGGCGACCATTCCGTCCAAACGCTGGTGCAGATACCCTCGCAAGCTCATGTAATCACTCAAAATGTCCAGCATCCTGACCATCTGTGAGAATATGAGTACGCGATGGCCATCTTGGCGAAGTCGCGCGAGAAGCTTGTCCAGCAACACCATCTTGCCCGAGTTCATGACAAGACCCTTCAGAATCTCATCATCAGCAACACTTCGATTCTCAGCACCGTCGAACAGATAAGGATGGTTAGCGGCCTTCTTCAACTCCATTGCTAGGCCAAATCAGCTCAAGGGTCCCAACTTGCTTCAAACAGAACGAACGAACCGATGTTGAGCAAACTTATGTTGTTGTTCCCATTTGCGCTCTTCACTAATGCGGAGAAATTCTATCGTAATTGAATGTGAACCTTCAGTCCATTGTAGTCCCACAATATAACGTACCTTTGTCAGAATATTCTTGTAAAAGGTTGTCTGGAGGTTACTCATTTCCACTCGCAGAATACGTTCACTCTTGGTCGGCAGCGATGTCAAGACATCACGCTTCAAACGTCTGAGCATGAGAGACTCAAGTTGCTCATGGAGCTCTTTGATTTTCGCCTCATGATCAGCGTCAGTCAAGTCGAATTCGTTGGTAAGCGCAACTGGATAGAGTGTCAGTCGAGCGGTCATCAGTGCTGAAGAACCGGGGCTCACATTTCTCGGGCATCAAGAAATGCATAAGAGAGAGCAACTCTAGAGATATTTGTTAAAAAGAGGTTTAAAATTTGAGCAGGTTCGCCTTACCCTTCACGTTGTTTTGCAAGGGTGTACCAGTAATTAACAACTTAGAGGCGGATGAGAAAGATGACAGTGCCTCGTAAAGCTGGGATTCAGAGTTCTTAAGTCGATGGGCCTACGAACGTAGTCAGCATTGAGTCTTGCGAGAACAATCGTACGATGGCTCACTTCGTCAACAGCCAATGCCTGCCATTTGATGTCCCCGAGCTCCTTCGCGTCTCGTAGTGTAAGCTCATAGGTCGTCAAAAGAACGTTCATTTTCAACTTCTTCGGTGCACCAAATTCATACTTTCGAATGACATCTCTCGCAGGGCCATTGCCGATGTACGTGATTACGTTCATATCCGGGGCCCACAGTGCGAATTGAGATTGCCATGCAGTGATCGTGGACAGCGGGACAATAACAAGGAAGGGCCCATATTGCTGAAGTTCATGGAACAAGTAAGATAGGAATGCGACTGTTTGAACGGTCTGCGAATAAGGTCAGTTTCAGCTCTTATGGGGTAGTAAAGAAGATCCAAACCTTTCCGAGACCCATCTCATCAGCCAGAATACCGTTCTCGCCTTTACTCCAGAGGTAGGCGAGCCAGTTGAGTCCTGTAAGCTGGAAGTCCTTGAGCTCACCGCCTGTCGCTTCAATATAATCAGGGTCCTTGGTGATTTTCTGGAATGTCGGCCTCTGATACCGCCCGTAGTTGGCACTCTTGTAGGGGAACTTGGCCTCTAACTCTCGCTGGCGATAGTTCTCAATTTTATCCCGTGCAATCGCGTTTATCTCCTTCTGGGACTCCCAAGTGCAATGCTCGTAGTTGAGCGAGACCCACTTGCAGAAATATTCGACATCCCCGTCGGGGCCATCTCTTTGAGCCACAATCCGTTCTACTTGCTTATACGTCTCAAGCTCTTCCTTCTCGCGTTCCTTATTGAGTAGCAATGCTTCGGCATCTTCGCGGGAAAGGCCAGGAGAGTCAAGACGCGCTTTCCAGACCTTATATGACTTGATATAGTTGTCTATACGCTTCAGCCCTTTAAATCGCTTGAGGAATTCGTAGGTCTCGTCTGTGTTGTGGAGATGCGAGAAATTCTTCCATTTGATGTGGAATCGCTATTTGGTGGTGTACATGAGAAACAATGATATGAGATAGCGGCAATGGAACGTACCACATTCTCGAACCACAAATCCTCGGGGTCGTCCTCTCGAAGCTCGTCGCGGCTATGACCAAAAACAGCTTCGATTTCGTCTTCTTCCTGAAGCGGCTGTTCTTCATAATAGTAACCTGGTTCGGTCTCGTCCTCGTATCGCTCAAAGTCCTGAACGTCGTCGACGTAGTTGGGTACTTTGACGCCACGGGACGAGACGCGTACTTCTTCAGCTGAATGTCTACTACGGCGCTTCTTCTTGGAATGAGAACGTGCGCCATAATCAGAGTCAGAGTCAGACGTAGAGGCTCGTCGACTCGGAGCAGCTATTGCGCGTGAGATGGAGACGCCTCGAAGGACAAGGTTTGACACTCACGACGGGCACGAGGAGCAGGGGCAGATGATTGCTTTACGCGCTTTGGCCTAGCGGTGGAATGTGGATTGTCTTCATAGTTGCCGTCGTCTTCATCGTCATCGTCGTCGTCGTCGCGGTCCTCATATCCCTTGAAAAAACGCGATAGGTTAATTTTAGATATGAAGAAGTGTAAGAGAGGGGAAAGTGCTCACTGAATCTTCCGCGCCCTATACGCCACAGATAAAGATGAGCAATGGCAATGAACGAGCTGTAAGAACACAACGCACCGAATCGGCTGAGTAGGATTGAGGGGGATATGAATGGGTGGGTGTGGGTTGGTAGGCATGGACAGGTTGTTCATCTTCCACGTCGACAGAGTCGCCATCAGCGTCTTGGTCGTCCGTAAGTCTATGCTCGTCGTCGACCTCCATGTCGTCTGAAGATTCGTAGGTATTAACGGAGTAGTCCATCAGGGTGAGGGAGTTCGCTGCTGCAGAGGGCGGCGACGATGGTGAGGGGAGGTGGTCAAGGGACGCGGGCAACGGAGGCAGGCGATAGCGAACGATATCACACGGTGAGGAACTGTGAGTCGTCCGGTCGCCGGTGGCCGCAACAACGCGCTCGACTTGCTCGGCCGTCGCCGGTGTTGCGAAGGGGCGATGGGCCGGCACGTCGTGTTAGTCATCATGCCCAGTACTCTGCCAGCCCACAACGTTCGGCGATCAACGTCGACAACCACAGAAAAATCACTCGTATTTGTTTCACCACAAGTTTACATGAATCTGTACGTAGGATTCTGAGGCCTACCAACGCACAGAGACGCTGTTTTCTTCAGTAGCAAGCCGTCGGAGAAACTACCAGCATCGTGGGCATCATTCAAGGCCTTCACGGTCTCTGCCTCGAGGTTCGAAGGACCCCAAACACTTCTCATTCATGCAACGTTCCTATCGTAGGCCATCAGCATGCTCCCGGTTGTCGTCAGATGGCCAACCCATTGGTCCAGAAGAGACCCACGAGCCCAAGGAACTCGGCATCAGCGTCGATAGCACCCATGATAGCGGGGACAAGGGGACAGCGTAAAAGACTCATACAAAGCTCTACAGACACTTGGGTTCAGGCAAATAAATCTAAGAATACTTGGGGGCTACTCTGGAATGCCATGTATCCTGCAAACCGAGCGAAAACACGTCGAGCGGCTGTTGTCAACGTTAGTCGCGGACGTCGCTCAACATGGCAAGTACGGGTCGGCTCAATCAGGCGCTGGCTGCATTCGGATCCTTGTGGATCCAAGACTACTGGGTTTCTATCTCTGCTTCTTACATGGAGGCACTATATGGAGGGCAGGTTATGTGCCGGCATCAGGGCCCAAGAGGAGCGCTGCCAGTGAATTCCGAGTGCTCAGATAGCTCTTTAAATTGAATCCATTGCCACAAGTGCATCCGCCAGGATGCTATCACTGTTATAGCAGTTGTATGCTGGTTCTCCTTGATCTTGATGGGGCACTGTGTGACTGTGTAGGCTCTCGCGCTCTGACTTGTCAAAACAGACCAAGTGTCGAACTCTGGTTCTCAGGTCTATAGAATTCTTAGACCGTGACTGTTGATCTACATGTGCATCTCTAAGCATGGTGAATACGCACATATGGCTGCTCTGAGCCCCGCTTATATCTCTGAACTATATCATGTCAGTCGAAAGTCCTCAAGTATCATCTTGGTGAGAATTTCCTCTATTCAACTTCAATGTTACTTTTTGCTGCATCCCTTGCCCTGCCTTTTGCTACCAGTGCCACTGCGACACAGTCCTTGTCCCTCTTGGTTGCAGGTGAGTGCTTTCAAATAGAGAGCTTAGGTCTACTTAGACTGGATGCGCGTACCTTTCTACAGACCATGATTTAGGCGAGGAATCGCTTTACAGACGCGCACATTACACGTCGTGCACTACACAACGTCGAGCTATCATCAACCAAGCTGTTGTTTCCGCCTCCGAGTTTGCTCAACACAGTGTAGAACACTTGGAGGCCAACCCAAGCGGATCCACTATTCAAACTACATGGTATGGTGTATTCTCTACGTTTAGATATTCGACCGTTCTACAGAGCTTCCAGGCGAGTCCACAATTCTTCGATTATGTTTACTAATCTTGGTACACCAATAGACTCTCTCTTCCGAACTATCCGAGTGGACTTACGACTGCACCTGTACTGATACCAGCAAGTCACTTATCCTAGTGTTTGTCGCTGTCTTGTTTTGACTTGTCTCGTTTTGAAGCTGTTTCTGCCTATGTAGACATCGGTAACTACGGGCGTGTGTATCTTTGTGCGCAATATTGGGAACTCAGAGAGGCGGAACAAGCTGAGTATGTATGCCTCATCGTCAATTCCTTTCTCTCTGTCACTTCAATTACTATCACCGCAGAGTCCTTATTCGTGAAGGCATAAAATTTGACCAGGTCCTCGGCACGAGCGAGCTAGTCTATGGCCAGGCGGCGTGTCGTGCACTGGCCCTTTCTAGCCCTCGAAATGCGATCTACAACTCAGAGTGAATCAAATGTTCTTGAACCTTTAGAATGACGCTCATTCCAATTCCTAGAAATCATATTTGGTTTGGTGAAAGTGTGTGAAAAGCGTTTACTAGGCACATTCTACAATTACTGTGCGTATCATCAGAAGATGTGCAAAAGATTGTAGGCTTTATATTTTACTGGAAAGTCTCGAAGTGCGCTTGTATTAGGAGTTTCAATCACTTGTTTGTTCAGTTGTTTGTTGAAGTTCAACTTTCGGTCACATCAGTCATGCCACATCACAGTAAATGCTCTCATCGCCTGGCATTTACATTCGACGTTTCGCAACTTTATTGCCCAAATCAGAGAAAACAAGCACTCGCGGAAGAGTAAGGCATCTAATAAGCAAAAGAGAGTAGGACTAATTATTCCATAGTATGGCATTCCTATTCACGCTCCGTCCTCTCTCGACGCTTTGAAACTTCAACCAAGCGATTTCTGGGATTTCTCACTGCACAAAACACCTTGCAGGCCTCAGAATGTTTCGCGAGAGCTTTCTCCCGCAAAATTAGTTTACCCTCTTCGCCAGGCGTTTCCTGAAGGCACGCAAGGCTTCTTGTACTATCACCTTCCACCGAACCCTCTTCCTCAAACAGCCGGCCAGGTCAGGATACGCGTAGTCCAAGGTGGAGCCAAAGACCCAACAACGTCGTTCGAGCGGTCTACCGATTTGCTCGCACCTACCGGTCGTCCGTGGTCCATTCCGTACTGGAAGCTCACCGGGAACTCTTCAGATGCAGAATCGCTTGCACCCATACGAGAGTCTTTAATTGCGTCTGGACTCATCGACCAGGATACATTGGATAAATCCCGACACATGTTTACCCCAGAGATAATACATGATGTTAAGGCCGGGCACTCTCACATTCTACACAGCATGAACGAGCCTTTTTGTATGCGCTTTGGGACCAGACGGAAACTAAAGCTGTGGCTGGTGGATCCAAGAGGGGAGGGCCTCACATCCGTCTGGGTGAATTCTCATGACCTGGAACTTCCAGACAGTCTGAAAGAAGTCATAGTGGAACCAGAACATCTCAAGCGTCTATGGGCGCATGTGCAGATCGAGTACGACGCTGCGAAGTTTCGCTTCGCCACTCGTATCATCGCAGCATACGATACCACAGAGAAGATTATACACGAAAGTCCGGGAGAACGAAGTCCGATTCGCTTTCTCAAGACTGACAGTCCTGAAGGGAAGGATCCGTACGAAGCCCTGCTTTCGTTCGTTCCTAAAATATCGCAGCGCGAAATCAAGCTAACACAAGAGCAGGCAGTTAGTGAATTTCTTCTTTGTCTTCTCAAAAGTCCTGATTATCGTGTTTAGTCACACGAAACGGAAAGGAGATACAGCTTGTCGACCTTAAAGCCTGCCATTCTGCGAGTTTCCGACTTCCAGGACCTGTCCAGCCTCATCAAACGTAAACTCTCATTGAACGACAAGCACACCGTTACTGCGAGGTACTTTTATGATTCCGTGAAGAAGGAACATCTTCCCTTCCCGCCAAATTCCAGGGGGTATTTCTATTACTATGAGTACCCCTCTTCCACAGGGTATACACCCTCAGCCAACGAAGTTCGCTTTCGCTGTGTCCCTGCTGCAACAGCTGTTCCTTTCGAGGACTGGAAACAGGGAACTGACCTCCTACGACGTAACGGATTGCCATGGTCTATCACTTTCCACGAGATTGCGCTGGCTCCAGGCATGGAAGTTATACGCCACATTCTAATGCAAGACGGTCTTGTGTCCCCAGACCAGTTTACGCGCTACCGGGAAGTGGTCTCTGTAACTCGACTGACCCAACGCAAGTTGCTAGTCGTTTCGTTCGGTGTAGGATATCCCTTCGCGGTTCGGTTTTACCAGAAGACCTCAACAGTGTGGCTCGTCACAGAGAATGAAGTACAGCCGTTGAAAATCAAAACTGGGTTTCTCCACCCATTTGACAAGTCACGCAGAGAGGGCTTTACGAGTGCGTTTCGTCTTTATTTTACTTTATCTTGGCTCAATTATTCTCAAGGACGTCACGAAAATGCTGCCCTAATATGTTTGGAGGCCGACAAACGGGGCGTGTACGCCCGAATACTGAGAGTTCCACCAGCTTTCGGCGCTAAGATGAGGTACAAAGTGGGACAGAAAGTACGTCTTGGATTCAAAGAGATGGCAAACTCTCCAGGCATCCAGTTATTGTCCCGTATGCTAGGGAAATCCATTATACATACACCTCGTAAGAAGACATAGATTAACATTAACTAGCGTCCTTCCTACTCTTCTGTGTCTTGGTAGTTTGCCATTGGATCTTCGGTCATACGACGCGACATACGGTATGCCTCTGCAAGGTAGGTTAGCATGAAGTAGGCGATCATACGAGACTCAACATACCCATCTCTTCTTCTGTAACATCATGTGAACTGCCATCAAGGCCAGCGCCTTTGCGCTTCTTCCCACCTCGATCCTCACTGTCCTCCGACTTGTTCTTTCGTTTCCTCTCATCTGCAAGCGCCGAATTGAGACGATCTTTATCAATCTTGACGTCACCTTCTCCCACTCGCTTCTTGGAATAATTTTGCTCTGAACGGGACACTGGCTCTGTCTCAGAAGGCGTGGCCTGGGAAGATGCGACTGGCGGTGGTGGCTGGTTTGATGTTTGTTGCTCCAAGTTCAACAGGTGCTTCGCGGTTGATGCTTCTGCAGCTTCAATACCCGCTCTTCCGGCGCAGTACGAGACATGAATAATAGAATGACAGCACGCATATCCCCACGTCCCAGTCGTCGGATCGTACCATGAGCCCCATACACCAGTATGATTGTTGACAAAAACTAGATAAAATATTGAGTTAATAAGCACCAACGAGAGGGACCACTTTAAACTTGCCATCTTCGGGATATTTCGACTTGGCCTTAGCACGTTCTCGGCCTCGAATAACTTGTCCACTGCGAGAGTATTCCACATAGTTCTCCGTTTGGCCCTGGAGCAACTCTTTCGGCGCAGATTGAAGATACTCTTCTCCTCCATATCGCTCAAGGATGCTGACTTTCGACGAGTCCCGTAACTCTTCTTTCTTCCCTTTGAACTCCTTATGGAGTAGTTCTCCCTGAGTTGGATTTGCGTTCAAATGAACATCATTACCACGTGCAGCCGCTTGCCACGCAAAGAGCTGGGTCTTTGACATTGCATCTGCTTCACCTGAATAGCGCAGAAAGTTCTCTCCTGCAAATTTAGCCTGGTAGAGAAACTGTCAGAATCATACGGTGTGGATATCACTTTGGAAAGTCCTTACCTCTTCTGGTGGAATGTCTTTAATGGGAGCGTCACGCATGGAACGTGTCTTAGGATCGTAGTATGCACTAGAGGGGTCGAGATTGATGAGGTATTTAGCGGTGTCCTCTCGAATACGGAGGTTTCGAACTGTAATTCGAGTTTTGGTGTCCATCTTCTGACCAACAGCGTCGGCAGCATCGGCGTATTTGTCCTCGTCGGCGTCTTCCTCATCACTAGAACCAAAGTCGTCGTCGTCTTTCTTATCTGCTTTTCCGGCTTTCGCCACCTTCCGTACTGCAGCCAAATCTGTTGTCGTTTGGTTGTCGATCTCGTCTTCCCGTAGCTTCTGGCGTGCAGCTTCTACAGCAGCATACTCTTCGTATATTGCTTGGTGCTCTGCCGTATCATAGCCATTCCACCTGTCTCGCTTCGCTGCATAACCCATAGCCACATCCTGAATGACTTCGTCTGCCTGAATATCTTTGTTCGTGAACTTCGCCCCTCGCTTCCTTGGTCGCTCTAGGCATTCCGATTTCTTGTGTGTCATAGCGCCGCAGTTCTCACATGCACCCTTACGGTACTTCTTCGCTGCAGGGCCAGCCTTAACTCCTCGGTCGTACCAGGTGTTCAGGTCAGCTGTGTTTTGGAAGTGGTCCAACGATTGTCGTCCGCCATTATGCTGACGTTGATGTGATAGAGTAGGTCCGCCGGCACCTTCAACGTACCAAGGCACTTGGGAGATGTATTCTGGAAGTACGGCTTCAGCATTTGGGTTCTATAAGAGTATAATGTGGTTACGCACGAGGAATGTGAGGATTGATAGGCTTTCCTTCTTCATCTAGAGCAGCTGGGGCTGTTCCTGCCTTTCGTGCAGCCTCCAGGTCCTTCTGGCGACGATACTCTTCGCGAGATAGCTTAGTCGCTGATGAATGAATATGAGTTGTATCATATCAGCATATCAAATCATAACACACCTCCTTGCGTTGATGAGGAAGCCATGAATAGTTATTAGGGTCTGGCTTGAAATGACTGGAGCAGGTGCTGGGGGAGACCAAAGGGAGTGATGTCACGCTGTCACAAAAATCGTAGGAACTTGAACTTCGGACTGTGGTGGATTTCACTTGCAGAGTAGCATTCAAGGAAATAAATTACAATGGCTACTGGTATCATGAAACCTGAACAATATGCTAACTAAATTGAAAGAGCCATAAAATGTCTGTGGAAAGTGTCAATACGAAATATTGGCTTGCGTAAACTCCAACACTAGCCTCAAGCAGTAGTCCAACCACGCATCCGAGCTACATGTTGAAGAACAGGTTCCGACTCCCCGTTTTGCTTCCACGCTTCTACACCTGCGGCCTGATCCATCTCTGCATATAGCTTCCACCGATCCAACGCCTCATCCTCTCCATTCAGAGCCGACACAATATTTGTCAGATAGCCCAAGTCAGAAGCTAACTGGGCTGCCCCCGGAAGGCTGAGGGTCTTGATTCGGGGTAAGACTTCAGCAGTAAGATGCTTGAGGAGCGTTCGGGACAACGACGATAGCCACGCGGATGAGACGGCTTCCGGATCAAGGGGTGCAGGCTTTCCTGAGGATGACCGACGCCTTAACGGTGAACGGGATACATCTGAGGGCGTCGAAGGGACGTGGTCAGTTGAGCTTCTCAGAAGCTCTGCGTTCACATGTGGAAGAGTGTGGAGGGAGTACGACAGCCCGTCATCGTTGGCGTAAACTTCGAACAGTCGGGGCAAGTTAAGCAATCCCTCTGCCACTCTCTGCATCGGATCACTGGGAGATAGGGAGAACGTGGGGACCTGCAGAGCATTCGCCGTCGTGGTGTGACGTGCTTTTGGATCTCCGCCAGTGGACCAAGAAGGAAGGACATGATATGCACTGAAATGTTTTCGCAAGGGCACTAAGATCACCCGTAAAAGACGTTCTTGGCATGCTTTGGCGAAGGAAGAGAGACTGTCATGGGCTTCAGGAAGGAGAGGAAGAGTAGGTAGCACTTTGTTGGTGCTCGTAGCCGATGAATTCTCTGCGGATTGCACTGCTCCCGTATTTTCCATGCGATCAAATAGCGTGTTTAGTTCGCTGGAATTCAGTGTCGATTGCTCCAGCAAGCTGGTCGCACCTCGCGCTGGAGAGAGAGGATGTGTGGCAGGATCTTCTCGGGCAAGGCGAAACTTGGTCGCGATTTGAGCAAGGTTGGAACCTAGCCGAGCTTCAAAAGCAACCAAACGTTCAGATACTACTTTTGAGGAGGCTAACAAGCCCATTAGATTCTGAATGTCCGCCCAATCCTGAGACGAGTAATCGAGGTCGAATAGATCTTCGCCTGAAGGGCTCCCATGCAACCCAGACCGCGAATCTGAAGCATTCTCTGGTGCCCACAAGGAAATGAACGTCTTGAGCATGCTATCGATGGCCTGAAGTAAGCCCACAGATCCATATCCGTATGTGAGCGCCACACAGCGAGACAGGCTTGCCTCCGCAGCATTCAGAACATCTCCAGACCACTCCTTCAATATGCGCGACTGATTACTGGTCGGTAAACCATCGTAGCCAACGATTTTGCGCAGCTCGAGGTCAAGTCGGCGCGATTCCAGTGCACCATATTCCACCTGGAAGTCTAAAAATGGCTGAAATATTTCCTGCTCCCACTCGTAGTTATCTTCTGCTGGTCCTGCAGTGTTGGTCTGGCCACTGCGCCAAGACATGGACATTCTCACGGACCTGCGCCTTCCAAGAGTTGGTGTTGTACCGTCGCCCTCCCTTGGGGAAGCCGCAGCAAGCGATGCTACTTGCAGATTCTGCATCACCTTCCGCATTCCGGATGAAAACTCTTCAGCCGTGTGAAAAGCAGTGATGATGCTGTTGAGAGCGCTGTCCTCTTGGTAATTTACCATGTCATTCAGACGCTCAGCGAAGCTAGGCTGTAGACCAGCAAATGCCGAAGACATAAGCGCTACTAGAGTGACTTTGGGATCTGGGAAAATGACAGGGATTGCGAACTTTTCTTGAGAGAGAACGTCGTGGAACTTGTCGTAGAATGCGGGAAGGAATGCATTGAAGGTAGTCTGAGGCGACTCAGAAGGAGGGGTGTTGCAGTCGGATAAGGATGCTGTCCTCCACATTTCCAGAATCGGCTCACGCTTGGAGCCATAATAGTAACTTCTGAACTCTGCCTCACGCTGGATGTTACGGAAAATGATGAGGTATGCGCGACAAGACGCGAGATCCTGTTCATTGATAGCTGCAACTAGAGCAGAGCTCATAGAGGCTTCCAACTGGTTCTGTAGATTGAACATCAGAGCGCGTCGGGGCTCATATTCTGGA
>Ga0247734_1001348_pt1 | contig 18845 bp, 11 predicted proteins | sample UWRJL103311B2_FD_180933 | JGI IMG/M metagenome (GOLD analysis project Ga0247734, IMG submission 180933) | Plant litter microbial communities from Arlington Agricultural Research Station in Wisconsin, United States - UWRJ-L103-311B-2 | ecosystem: Environmental > Terrestrial > Plant litter >... | reverse complement strand
CGGCAGGTCGTCCGGACAGCTATCCAGCAGAGCGCGGATATTGAGCCCCCTCGCCGCTTCACGTTCGACATCCCGGACCGGTCCCTTGTAGCGCAGCGGCCGTGCCTGTTTCTGCATCGTGCCCTTTTCGCGGCGGATGGCGCGCAGGCGCAGCTTTACAAGTTCGGCCTGCGTCGGATCCTTGAGATCGAGCAACTGGTGGATCTTGGCGATCGACGCTTTGTATCGTGCCAATGAGGCGGGCTTGGCCCCCTGCCCTGCCCGCACATCCAGGTACGCCGCAACGGCTTCAGGAACGGCCGGTAGGGTCTTGCGGCCAGTCTTGCGGCACCACAGATCGAAGGCTTCCAGATCGCTCGCCAGCGCGCGAACGCTGTGCGGTGAGGACGCTCTCTGAAACGCGGCGAACAGCTCGGCATCGAGCGTGATCGTTGATGCTGCGTGAAGTTTGGTGACTTCCCATGCGAGGTCTGTTCCGCCCTTGCTCTGCCTGGAAAGCTCCAGAATGCCGGTCATGCGTGCTCTCCCAGCCCCACGATGTCCTGTGCAGCGATCGGCGGTTTTCCATAAACGGACCGAAGCGCGTTGAAGGCCTGGGCCACGACGGAGACCAGCGCAGCGGTATCGGTCGAGAAAATCGTCGCGGAGAACTCAAGCGACGGTTCAACCGCCGCGAACTTTCGCCCTTCGAACGCAAAGCGGCCTTCGGGCGGCCACCATGTCCCGTGGAGCCCGGTTATACCAAGACGCAGGTGAATGGGCAGAGCGCCCCCGAGTTCGAGCACTAAGGCACAGTTGCGCTTCAGGAAGGTAAACCACTCCCTGACTGCGTATTCGGTCGCGACGAACCGAGATTCATCATTCTCGTAGAGGAAGGCGCTCTCAATCCCCCAGAACTCGCCGGTCTTCTCGAACCATTGGGTTAGCGCCCCGACTTGCCGAACAGGCCCATCTTCGGGCTCGGGACGGTAGGTCATAACCCCGTTGCGACAGGTGCCAAACCCGAGCCCTTTCGCCTCGCCGAGGAGGGCTGGATGACCGTTTGTCGTGGTCAACCGCGCCTTGGCCTCGGCCGAAGCCCGCCAGTGAGAGGGGATGAGGCGTGCATACCCGTAATTGGACGGGGCCAGGCAGATTTCGGTAGTGCCATGCTGAGGATGATTGACGGGAACGGGTGATGCGGGATCGAACCAGATGTCCAACAATCCGGTGGAGGCTTGCCAACGGACCGGTTCGATCGGCGCCGACAGGAGAGCATCGAAAGTAAGCCTGAGAGCGCCTGCCAAGTCCCGCGCCAGTTTGTTGCGGACGGTGCGCAGAGCGGCCGTTCCCGATTCCATGGGCAGATGAAACGCCAGCGGCCCGCGCCGGCCGCGCAAGTCGAAAGGTAGTTTTTCAAAGGCGGCGCCATCGAACGCGGTGTTCCACACCTGGATCACGCGGGTGTCTCCGATGGCCTTGTTGGCATAGCCCAGTTCGAGCAGGACGTTGGGATTGGCGCAGGCCTTGCCGCTGTGAGAGGCCGCGATCGGCGTCACATCGCCCACGAAGACCGCAGCCTCGTCGATCCTGCGCAGGATGGTCGCCACGATGTCAGGGGTTCCGGCGACCCCCTGGGTATCGGAGGTCAGGCTCGGCCGGTCGGCTTCTTCCAGGTCGGCGGCAAGAATACCGATCGCCTGGTCGAGTGCGTAGCGGATCACGCCGCGCGTCACGCGGCTGTCGAGATCACTTTGCCAGGACCAGAATACCGTCTTTGCCACGCGCCTTCGCTCCTGCTGCCGATGGGCCAGGGATAGCTGAATGCGGCCAGTCCGCACAAGGCTGCTTATGTGATAATTTCATTTATCATATCTGAGATAGCAATGAGGGCTAGCAAATGTATAGCTAAATAGAGTTAGATTATCACTGCTCTGCAAACTACTGATTTCAAAACAAATATCCTGCGTGATTTTATCACAACCATACTCGCTGCTCAGCAAGCGGGTCGATGGATCCCGCCTCCAATTCTACATCTCCAAGAACCAGGCGTCTTTAAGCCCTGGCCCCCTCTGGACGTGCTCGAGAGATTTACTCAGGCGAATTGCTCTCTCCTGTTGGAAGCTGGTGGCGCCAGTGTCGCCAGTTATCGCAGCGGGCGGCAAAGGATAGCTCGTCGACACATCGGGCAAGATGCTGGCCATTTCACACGACAACCATGCGAGCAGCAGAAGCTGAGTGCTGCTCCCTCAGGGTTGGGCCTCATCCCAGGCCTAGACGAACTTCCACGAGCGCGCGACGCCAAGGGATGTTTAGCGCCAGTCACCGGAGTGGCTCCGCAGTCATTTCGGGCAATGACCGAAGGGTTCAGCGAGCCGCCCCGGATGAAGATCTCCGGCAGCAAAAGACCGATCGAGCGCAAGCCGAGCGATCTGAGGCTTACTTCGCCATGAGGCAGCCCCTGACCTTCATAAGACCTGCTCGCCATATTCAGTTTGCTGTGGGCCAATCCATAGCACCTTGGCACTTCAAGGCTATTCCCCCGACAGCCGCTGCGGCGAGCAATGCTATATTGCATACGCCGATGCGCTTTCCAGCGAGAGAGAGCCCTGCCCTGTTTGCAATTACTTCCCAGAGCCTGTCGCACTTTCCCGCATACAGAAATATATACGTCAGCCACGAAAAAGGCGGTCGCTCGAGTTCTGCGCAACCATTTTCCACGCCGCCGGCAATTTTTTAGCTGCCGCAGGAAGCCCGTAGAGCGCCAGAATCGCACGGGGTGACCCCTACATATACCAGCGCATAGAAACGCGCCCTACGGGGCTCTCTGGGGAAATTTTGACGATTACCCTGTTTGTTCTCATCCGCCGCGCCGCCGCTCGTCGTCCTATCGTGCCGGTGATGTCATAGCGATCGGCTTTGAGGATCTGGATGCCGCCAGTCGGGTGGTTGGGCAAATGCGTGTGGCCCCTCCCCTGCAAAAGGTAGCGAGGCTCATTTTTCTTGTGGGACCCGCTCGTCGATCAGATGTTTGGCCATGCACGATGGAGTTGAATTGCCAGGCCTTGCCACCATCCAATTTGCTGCCGTGCATTGGTGGGATTCGGATATGACAGTGTTACCGTGGATCGGTCGAGTGCTTTCGCACGAATGGCGCGGGCGCTTGCATTCCTGCAGTCACGGAAAATGCGCTCTTCCTTCGCTCCAGTCTGGATTGTCGGTTACTCGCCGAGCCTGATGAAATTCACAGCAAGCGGAGAGCTATGGATGAAGGGTATGTCTGGACCACGTCGTTGGATGCGAACTCGATGGCAACGACCAGGCGCATAGTGCTGCGCCAGTGCTGAAAGTCTCTGACAAGGGTGCGCACGGACGAAGAGCTGCACGCTCAGCGTCAAACGTGACTGCCGCAGATTTATCGTAAGTCGGTGCCGATTGCCACTATGACGCCATTGCGGCACGGTCGTATTGCCGATGGGGTCGGATCCAAAGTCATTCGAGCTCGTGTTTCCGGCCGAGACAATACGTCCAGCGAGCACGCGGTAAGCCGTCCTTTCCTTCATCTCTTTAAAATCGAAATCTCATATCCGCCGCAGGCGCTAGGTTAAGGGGGTTATATCTTTAAGTTAGGGAGTTAAGGGGGCGGGGCGGCAAGCGCTAACGCCCGAGACTCAGCGAGTCGCAGCCTGTGGATAGAATCTGATAACACGGCGTCTCGCACCTGATACCACGCTAACCAGATTCCAATAACACGTGCCTTTGCATCTGATATTACGTCAGCCCTGCCCGCCTGTTGAAAATTGCCGAAGATATTACCGGTGGTACCAGGTTCGAAGACCCTGTTGCCGTTGATTATTCGCCGGTCTGCGTCGGCCCAGGCGTCAGAGGCACAATTCATTCGTGACCCGCGATCGCCGTAACCATCGTGTTTTCGGGAAGCGATATTCCTTTCTCCGTCGTGTTATCCGGAACGGTGCAAGCGCTGTCTGAAATGACACATATAGAGTCAGCACTCTGGAAAGCTGGTGGAGTACGTCTCCTCTCACTGTCTCAGGGGTTCGGCCTTTGTCACCTTGGCCCTAGCCCTAGCCCTGAGTAGCGTTCGCGGCACTTTGCGTCGTTTAGAATTGACCTCGGCCTTCCCTAACGGGGCTCCACCCCCCTCCCCTTTGGTAAGGAGAAGCCTTTGATCGCCTTGGCAGATGGGAAATTTAGCGCACGACGCACGTCGCGAGGGCATGGGGACGCAATGGCGACCGTCTCGGATGAGGCCTGCTATTGGATAAACGCAATTGTGTTTTCCCTGAAACCACTTTGCGGTTGGTGTCGGCCTGGCTTGTCTGACGGACGTTCCACCATGATGCCGACCATCTATCGCATCAGACAGGGCGCCGCAGCGGTGAGCTTGTAGAGTACTGGGCAGCGCTTTGGCCAGTTGTTTGGACTCCGGAAATGCTGACTGGAATAGGTTTGCCTGAAACAAGGGCGGCCCGGTCCATCCTGACAACGCACCCTCACTACAGGCGATCATTTCCGATGTGTCACATCATCGACTGGCTGCATTCCGCTTTTTCTGCCCCATTAGCGATCTCATAGCCGCCTTTGGTTTCAATGGCTGCCCACGCGCATGGCGTGCCAGCATTGATAAATGGTGCCTTATACGTGGCGGGTAGCAGGGGCGAAGTGCGTCCAACGTGTTTTTAGAATCAGTGTGCAGGCAGCACGATCCTTTGCGATGGATGCCTAAAGGGCTGGGTTGCGTGGCTGAATTGGCGCGAAATCACTGATTTCCGAAAACACGTCGAGGGCGCAAATCCAAACGATCTGTTATCAACCCCGAGCGATTGTGGGGTGCGACTTCATCTCCTGACGACGGTGACTTGCATCCCGAATCGCCTCAAGGGAAACTCGCGTAAGCCGTTCGACCGCAATCATGGAGAAGGGGCGGCGGTATTTCGAGACGCCAGCCAAAGACTGTGGATGGCGCAGCCTTAGATCCATGTGGACTGAATCAACGAAGGGAGGCTGGGGTTTGACAGTTCGTGAGGGATGGACACGATTTGGTGTCGATCTGGGGCAGGGGGGATATAACGCGCTCAGGTCTCCGAGGCGATCATTCCTGCCGCCCGCGGTCAATAGCCCGGCAATTGATATTTATTGCGCTCATGGTGTTTTTTCATGAAACCGTAGAAGCGCTTTGAATAGTTGCGAGGAATCTCGTTGGGGTTCCGGTTCAAGAACGCATCGAAGGTCTTCATAAGCACATCGAGATCCCAGCCCGGGCATTCGCGTAAAATGGCCTCGTAGATTTCGATATCAAGGATATCCTGGGCGCGGCCCCCTTTGCGCAGGACCGGCATTTGCGTTGCCGCCTGTGCGAACTCTAGATGGTGAGGGTCGGTAGTGGGACGTTCGTCGTCATACCTCAAATGTTTCGTTGCTTGCAGGAGCAATCCCCGCGTGAGGGCAGGATCGACGAACCCGCCCTTGGCCGTATGGATCTCAGGTCCCGAGGGCCGGCGGGGGGGGGAGGGGAGGCTGACAGGCAATGCTGCGGCACCTGCAGATTTCCCACCTGTAACGCCCGGTTTCAGATCACTCAGAAACTTCCGCATGACCATCTTGAGTTTCGGTCGCGGACTTTCTGCGCCGATAACCTCGAGGTCGATTTCGGGAAGGTTATTTGCGCGGGCCAATTCGAGTATCTTGTTTTTGAACGAGGGCAGGGAGCTCTCGCTTCCGCTCTTTTGATGGAGCGTCTCGAAGCCGATCGTGAACCCCTCCGCGCCGTTTCCACCAGCGTGTTTACGGCTAGCCCGGTATAGCCATTTCCCCAGCCCGCTAGTAATTTCGAAATAAAGAGGCGAAATCGCCAGGACATTGCGCTTGTCCATGACGCCTTCGAAGAACCACTTGGACAAGGTGATCTCCATGCCCAGGGATCGCTGCGTTTTCTCGTCCACAAGATGGGTGTAGCTGTCTATCCAGGAGAATGTGGTCTCACGGGACTTCGAGTTAGCGCGGATATTGGTCTTGATCGTCGTGGCCTGGAGCCTATCCAATGCCGCTATCAAACGCTCATAGGCGCGACCGCTGACGCCCCAGCAAATCCGTCTTAGCAGGTCGCCCGGCTGCAACCGGATTGTAGGTGAAAGGTCATTGTCACCGCGCTCTCGCAACTCATTCAAATGCGATGCAAGGTAGATCATGATGTCGGCGTCCCAGATCGTGGCCATGCCGTACTCTGGGTTGGCCGAGACATGGACCCGAACCGATTTATCCGGGCTAAGGTACTCGATCGGCTTCAATCGCTTCTTCTTAGCAAGGCTGAAGAAGGGGCGCTGCATCGTCTCTTGATAGTCACGCAGCGAAATGTCGCTGAAATCGGGCAGCGTGAAGAACATTTCGAACTGAACCTTTCGGCCGCCAACGGCGACCGGGGGTGCATTAGAAGTCACACTGCAAACCCATCCGTACTTTGGTTGTCCCACGCGTGGGAAATGCCCACTAAACCATTGAAAAAACTACATAAAACACAGGAATCAGCCTTGCGCGCAACCCCTCGCCGCGTGCTCAGCGACCGACTTTGCGCAATATCTTGGCATTTTCGATAAGAGGGCGAAGCGCTTCTATAATGGCGTCCGCAGAAAGGTCGGTCGGCGTCAGCGTAAACGTAAGACCTCGCCCCTGATCTCGATCAACTTGCCCGATTGGCGCCCCATTGGCCTCTATGACGGTCTTCTGGGACCGGCCGCGGCGCGGAGCTGTTGTTGCCTGAATCAGCCGCGCAACAACTTCGGCGCCAGCAATTGGCTCCTCGTCTCCCGATTGCCGAAAGCTCTGCTCGTTTGCGATATGGGCAGCGGCTTCTTCGATCCTCGCAAGCGTCGCGGGATTTCGCACGAGCGGAAGGAGCTTATCGCCATGGCGAACCTGAAGGTCCATCGGCGAATTGAAAGCGCTCACGACCGAATGTGGGATTTCAGTGAGGCCGATGTAACGAGCCAGGCTTGACTTAGAGAGCTTCACCCGCTCGGCCATTCGAGATTGGACACCGTCGTAGTATCGGTCGACGGCGGCCTTGTAATTCAGCCCACGCTCAAGATCTGAGATATCCTCGCGCTCGCGATTTTCGATATCCGCAAGCCGGAATGCGGCCTCGTCATCAATATCCTCGATGATCGCGACGAGTTCGATCTCCGGGTAGTGATTGGCATTGAGCCAGTTCACCGCCCAATGGCGGCGGGTGCCGATCAGAAGCTCGTATGGTAAATCTGCTTTGGGCGTACGCCGGACCACAACTGGGATCCGATTACCGTTCTCAGCCTGAATCGAATCGATCAGACTGCGCAGCCGTTCCTCGTTGAGCAGTGCATAGTCGCGCGCATTTCCGGCCCATACCGAGCATTCGGCAGGCTTCAACCTGATCGATGGCTTCTTGACCATCCGGGCGGACTCGCCAAACGCATCGAGCCGGCGACTTGTAAAGGTCGTGCGCTGCTCGGCGCGGGGAGCATCCTCCGGCACCACGACCGGCTCTGCGGGAGTAGACGCGAGCGCCTCCGAGATCAGTGAGCGGCGGCTCATGCGGCAACGCTCGCAAGTGTGTCAGTGCTCCGACCCGCCATGCTTGTCGAAGGCCACTGTTGCCTTACCTGCTGAACCACCTCTCCAAAGACCAGGTCCAGATTCTCGCGGCAACGATTGTAGGTTGCATGAGATGCAGACGGTTTGCTTTCGTAGACTGAACGGAAAGCCTGCGTGGCGTTCTTGATCTCTTCCGACGCAAGAATGGGCTGGCTCAGCAGGAAGTTTGCGTAAGTCGCCTGCATCATCTTCCACATGTCATTTTCGCCAGGTTTGCTGGGAGTATAAGTCGAGCACACGACGCGGATGAAGCCATAGTTGACTGGCGTATCATTTGCTTCGAGAACCTCGATGTTCTCCGCGATCGTGTCCATGAAATGGATCGTAGACAGGTAATCCAGCTGCCGTGCAGGCACAGGAATAAGCAGACCGGTCGCCGAGGCCATCACGTTGAGACCAAGAAAGCCCATGGCTGGCGGAGGATCGAGAAGGATCACGTCAAAGTCTTTGATAACCGTCGAAATTCCAATCCGCAGGCGCTGAAGACCTTCACGTACCGCCTGGCCACCCTCGCGCAGCGTGGAGGTCAAGTCCCACTCTGCGTCCTGTAGCCCCAAGCTTGAGGGGATAATCTTGATAGTCGGCCATGCCGTATCGTGAATAGCCTTGGGGAAATCATCGAAGGTGCTGCGGGGCGACAGATACTGGCCCAATGTCTGCTCGTCGTCGAGGAGCGTCTCGGGCTGGATGTCAAACATCGTGGTTGTCGATGCCTGCGGGTCGCAATCGACAACTAGCACCTTGTAGCCGTGCAGAGCAAGATAATCCGCGAAATGCTTGGTAATCGTCGACTTGCCAACACCGCCTTTGAAATTTTGAACCGCAATGACGACTGCGTCTTCATCCTCGGCTTTGCCAGGATGAATGCCCAGCGCGTCGCGAATCCGGGTGAGGTCGTCTAACGTGTAATAGCGGCGGCCATTTGGCTGCTGCTTGGGAGGCGAAAGCCGGCCTTCCTTTTCCGCCTTGGCCAATGCCTCGGGCGTGCGGCCTACGAGATCTGCCGCAACTCCGGGGCCAAAGGTCAAGTCCAGGACCTTGCGATCTTCAGGGTTGAAGACGATCTTCTTCACCCTGTCACGCATGTCTTCGCACGACCGCGTAATGGCTCGCAGGGTGTTCACGGTGTACGACATGGTTGTGCGCGTCCTTATCGAGTCAGCTCGGCTGGTTCGGTTGGCATTTAATGAGCAGAAATGTTTGTCAAAGTCAAACTTGCTCAGCAATTGCGATTGCTTTCCTAATCGAGGCTGATGAACGCGCTGCCGTACAAACTTTAGCTGGCCGCGAGGGAACGCGATCTAGACGCTTGAGGTAGGGGCGGCCGCCCCGGCTATGGGCGACGAAGGGCCTGCTAAAGGGCAAATCCTGCGATATCCGCCGCTGCGCGAGCCGGACAACACAATTGGACCGATGATCTCAGAGCTGTTGCATCTGAAGACGGCGATGGCTCGTGTCAGATGTCATCCTGCAACAAGCGCATATTCATGCGAGGCTGTCCGGCGAGGCTCAACAACCAGCGCTACATAGTGCTCGAGGTCGCGCGGATTGAAGTACCGTTCCACAACCGTCCAAATCTCACGGTTTGCAGGATCTCGGCGGTCCAGTGCCATGAGAACACCCGGGCGCACGATCTTGTCGCCAATAGCAGGCAGCACGCCGGCGAAAGCCGAGAGGTCATAGTCCTCGGCCGCATCGACGAGGGTGCCGTCAGGCTCAAGAAAATATAGGCGAATTATCATCTCTTTCATGTCTCAATACTCCGCTTTGCGGTTCAACGACGACCAGCAGAAAGACGTCATAACCGCTTTGCCATGCTGCTTTAGGCCAGCCGAGGCAGAATATGAAAGCTTGCTTAGGGGACGCCCTTGCATATCCGGACGACGATGAATCCGAGGCACGAGAGGAAAGGGAGGTGGAAAAAGCGCGGGGGATGACCATCCGCGCACCTCGATGGATTCTGCTCGCGCTTCCATCAATTCCAAGGCCATTCACGATGGAACTACCCCTCACTTTCGCCAAACTTCGAAGCCCGTCGAATCTTCATTGGCACCGGGCCACGCCGATGCGGATCAGCCGCCGCTTATCGCAGCGGTGGGGGCGGGAGAGCGAACGATGACTCTCATCGCACGCAAGCCCTCGCAGGCTCTGGTAGATCTGGTAGGCACCATGCGCGGCACGTGGCGAGGCAATATTGCGTCGTGTCGGTGTCCTGCGCATGACGATCACAGGCCGAGCCTTTCCTTGCGGCAGGGCGATAAAGACATCCTCGTGACGTGTTTTGCCGGCTGCGATCCCGCAGCCGTCCTGCGCGAGCTGGACCGGATATCCGTAACCCGACGTTACGATCTACCGGCCTCACGGCCTCTAGACGGGCGTGGCAACGCCGATCGGCTCTGGTCCGAGGCCATTCCGGTTACTGGCACTTTAGGGGAATGTTATCTCGCTTCGCGATTCCTTCTACCTGCGCCGCCAGATATCCGGTTTCACCCGCACTGCCCCCAAGGCTCAGGTCCTGGGACCGTCTTCAAGCCAGCATTGCTGGTGGCCGTCCGCGAAATGCGCAAACTCACTGCTGTCCAGCGTATTTTCCTCAATACATCCGGCAAACATTACAGTCAAAAACTGACCATCGGCCCGATGGGAGAAGGGGCCTGGCAGGGGGGTGGCTTGTCTTCCACCATGGGACTGGCAGAGGGCTTTGAAACCGCGAGAGCATGGTCGCTCCTTCATAACCTGCCCTGTTGGGCCAGCCTGGGTTCGCGTCGGCTTGATCTAGTTGCGATCCCCGCTTCCGTCACGACCCTTGTGCTGGTCGGCGATAATGACTTCGCGGGCCACCGCGCTGTGAACAGGTCCTCCAGAAGATATCAACAAAATGGTCGGGTCATCCGCGCCGACTTCCCGGTCGGCTATTCCGATTGGGCCGAAGTGCTCGAGGCCAAGGAAAGAGGAGGGGGAGGGAGGGGGTGATCTGCCGGTTTGGCAGATGGCTCAAGGAGACCTCCATGCGCGACCTTCTCGATATCGCCGCCATCACCGATTACGGCGCGGCCTGCCGTATTGCCGAATTGCTGGCAAACCAGGATGCTGTCACCCGCCACGATCTCAACCGAGCCATGACCGCAGCGTTCGGCGGGTCGGATGCAGAGGGCCGCTGGACCCAACGAGATAGCTTCGGGATGCTCGAGCATGCGCTGGCGCTTCACCTCGCCACGCATCCCTTCAGCCTTACGATGCTAGCGGACGTGAAGCATGCGTCCGCGCCGATGGAGCGGCTGCCGACTCAGACGGTCCGCAGCGAAAAGCAGATCGAGTTCCAGCAATTCTCCACCCCTGCCGATATCGCTGCGCTCGCCGTCCTGCTAGCCGCGATAGGCGCCGACGACATTATTCTCGAGCCAAGTGCCGGAAACGGCCTGCTGGTGGCGCAGGCGCCGGCCTGCAAAGGCCTACAGCTCAACGAGATCGATCCTAGGCGGCGCGAACGTCTTGCCGGCATCTTCCCGCACGCCCAAATCACCGGCCACGACGGTGCGGGCCTGGTCAGTCTCCACGCGGGGCTGGCCCGGCCCAGCGTCGTGCTGATGAACCCGCCATTCTCGCGTAGCATTGGGCGCGGCACCGATGATCTGGCCGCCCTGCGCCATCTGCAGGCCGCAATCCGCCGTGTGCGCGATTACGGCCGCGTGGTCGCGATCATGCCCGATTGGTTCGCCCCCAACACTCGCGTCAAGGCCGCCTACGCGAAGGTTCTCACGGGATGCACGGTGCGGACGTCGCTGCGCCTCGAGCATTGCTACCGCAAGCACGGTACTGACATCGCGGTGCAGCTCTACGTCATCGACAAGGTCGCTGGCGCGATTGGCACGGAGACCATCCAGCGCGCGGCGGTCAGCGATTTCCTCGACTTTGTCATGGTTCCCTCGAGGGCGGCGCTCGGGGCCGAAGCGGGCCGATCGCGTGGGCGCGTATCGGGCACGACCCTGTTCGGATCCGCCCGCAGGACGAAGGCTCCGGCCCCGCGTCCCTTCCACGCACCGGTCCGCAACAACGTGATGCCGGCTACCTACAAGAAGCTGGACCAGGCCGCGCCGCTGGCGGAACAGGTCGGGGTCTACCTGCCCTATCGGCCGAGCCGGATCATCCTCGACACTGCCGGAGAGCACCCGACCGTGCTGGTGGAATCGGTCGCGATGGGCTCGATCCCGGCGCCGATCCCAAGTTATATACCTTGCCTGCCCGAGCGGGCCGTGGCCGAGCGGCTGCTGTCCTCCTCGCAGCTTGAGACCGTGGTCTATGCCGGCCATGCCTAGTCGCAGATGATGCCCGGCACCTTCAAGCCCGCCACCGAAGGCGTGGGCCTGATCATTGATCCGGAAGGGCTCGGCCGCGACAAATTTGGCCGGTAGGCGACTGTCCGGTTTAGAGCCGGATTTCGAGGATAGCTGCCGCTCAGGCGGCGTCGGCTGCCGACCAACTCACGCCGTTTCGACGCATCATTCGCAATGTCGGATCACGCAATAACTAGCCTTTCGTCCATTACTGAAGCAGGCTCAGGCGCTGGCATTGCACCGGGTACCGGTTTAATCGTCGCACCGAGACAGGGAATGCGGCTAAGGCGGGCTTTGGGTGCCATTGGTCGAAACGGCACAACAAGGATCCTGCGCGTATGGATGACGAGAGTGGCAAACGTACTTTCCAGTTTCTGCGCAACGGGGAGACTGAACCTGCCGAGCTCGACTGGGCCAACGGTATTGAGACAGCACGTCAGGCTTTATCGGAAGCGATGAGCGCCAAGAATGTCGCATTCCTGCTGGGGGCCGGTTGCTCGTCTTTAATGAGGGACGGCGAGGAAGTCGGAATATCGACCATGGCACCGCTCGCTAGAGATTTCTGTCGAGAAACGCTGGCTGCTCAAGCGGCCGGGTTCTATGCTCAGCCTGAGAACGACGAACCTGAAGAGCCGTTTGTTGACCTCGACGACAATCCCTTTGCTGACGTTTCCGGAGCGGCCGCGGCCTCCTTAGGTGCCGCGCCATGGCGCCTGTCGAGCGACGAGATCGACTACCTTGACGGAATGGGGATCGACCTCGAGGACGGCTATAACCGCAATCTCGAGCGGTTGATGGAGGTGCTGTTCGCGCAGCGCTTCGTTTTGCGGGCCAGTGGCAGCGCGACCCATTGGCCAGCGCTCGAGTTGGTGGCGGGCATCATCAAGAAGGTCCAAGATTTTCTATGGGTGCGAGTGACGGATGGCGCCTTCGCGCATGGCGACACCTCGGTCCGCGACCTCTATGAGCGCTTTTACAAGAAGCTGGTTCTGCGCGACCGCTCACTGCCACGCCCTTGGGTCTTCACCACCAACTACGACCATTTTAACGAGATGGCGATGGACCGGCTCGGTATCCCTTATGCCAATGGCTTTTCAGGGGTGGTCGAGCGACGCTTCAACCCGGCGAGTTTTCGCTACGCGTTAGCGGAGCAGCTCGACGTCGCGAGCCGGAAATGGACGGCGGTCGACGCGTTTGTGTATCTTGCCAAGCTCCACGGCTCGGTGACGTGGACCGAAGATGATCATGGCCTCTTCCCCCTCAAGGAGATTTGGCCGCCTGCCGATGCCGGGCGAATGATGATCTATCCCACGCCAGCGAAGCAGAATAGCTCGCTCGGATCACCTTATGCCGACCTGTTCCGCGAGTTCCAGTCGCGCATCGTTCGCGAGCAGAGCGTTCTAATCACCGCCGGATTCGCCTTTGGCGACGAGCATATCAACAATATCATCTACCAAGCACTGACAATCCCGACCTTTCGTCTGATCATCTTCGCATCGCCTGACATGCCCGGTGAAATCGCCAAATTACGTGCGTTACGCGATCCGCGCATTTGGATCATCGGTGGAGACGGTCCCGAAACGGGGTCACAGGCTCATTACTTCGGTCAAATCGTCGAGCATTTCATGCCGCAGCGGCCAAGCGACCGGATCGATGATGCGGTCCGAAAGGTGCTTTCGGACCTGGCGCCGATACCCAGGCCGGACGAGGACCAATGAGCCACGACGATCGCAAGCGCGCGATTGGCAAGGTGATCTCGGTCGCCGCCGATCGCTTCGTAGTCGAATTGCACGCCGGCACCGACAATTTCACTGTCGTTGGCTTCGACGACGTTCATTATGTCGCGCGGCTTGGATCCTTCCTAATGATCCCGGCGCAGACCGAATATGTGGTCGGCGAAGTGATCGGATTGCGCGAGCGCGAGGTTGGTGCGGCGTCCGAGCGGGGTGAGTTCGACCGTGCGAGCTCGTCCAAATATCTCGACATTGTGCCGGTCGGGATGCTGCCGATGGGCGGCGGCGGGTTTCGCTTCGGCGTCTCGATCTTTCCCTCGCTTTATGCTGATGCGCTATACGCACTGGACGGGGAGCTCGACCGCATCTTTGACACGGACTTGGCGGTCGAACCTTCTGCGGGCCCTGGCGGAACTGACTGCACACCTGCCGGCGCCAGCCGATATCGCGCAATTCCGATCGGCAAGTCGGTGGTCTTTGAAGATTATGAGGTCAAGGTTCGACTGAACGAGTTTTTTGGCGGACACGTCGCGGTGCTCGGCAATACTGGCAGTGGCAAGTCCTGCACTGTTGCTTCAATACTCCAGACCCTGTTTCGCAAGCCGACCGAGCATCATGCGCGCGGCGCGACTTTCGTCGTCTTCGACGTCAACGGAGAGTACCATGAGGCCTTGTCGCCGCTCGCCACGACGGGGGGAATCGGCGTCAAGCAGGTCGTCCTCGACGGGACGGCGGCGGGTTTCCGGCTCCCCCACTGGTTTTTGGAGATGTCGGAATGGGAGCTTCTTCTTCAAGCAAGCGAGCGCACTCAGCTTCCTGTACTGCGGACTGCGCTGGGGCTCACCAGTCTTTTTCACGCGAAGACCGCTGACGCGCTGGCAGTGCGCGAACATTTTGTCGCGACCTGCATTGTAGAATGCTTTCGCGGCGCGGATGGCGACTCTCCGGTGTCTAAATTTCAGCGCGTTGTATCGCTGCTGCAGAAATACCCAAGCCCGGACCTGAACATGGCGCTCCTCAATCAGTTCAGCCCCAATTTCCAGTATGGCAATTTTGCCAGTCCTAACGGGCAAGCCTACTTCTTGGCGGAGGTTCGCAAGAAGATCCGCGAGGATGTGGCGCTGCCAGCCTATGATCGCACGCCCTTCTCGTTCGATGAGCTCCATGAATGCCTGGATTTCGCGATCCTCTACGAAGAAGCGCATGGAAACCGCCAGATCCGTGATTATTGCTCGGCAATGATTACCCGCCTGAAGTCTCTCCAGGAACGGGTGGAATATGCCTTTCTGCGGCATGACGGAGAGGAGGTTGAGAATGCGCCTTCGGAGCTCGAGTTTCTCGCCGATGTAGTCGGGCTTGCAACCCGCGATGATCGCTTCGTCAAGCGTAACCAGATCATCGTCATCAATCTCAACGCCGTCGAGGACGAGATCGTCGAGCTGGTAAGCGCGGTCATTGCTCGCATGCTATTCCGGCTGCTTCGCCGGGCAGAGCCGCGCAACCGCTTCCCGATCCACCTGCTGCTCGAGGAGGCCCATCGCTATATCGCCTCGACGCCGTCACGCTTCTCGATCGACGCGGCAAAAATCTTTGAACGCATTGCCAAGGAGGGCCGCAAATATGGAATGTTCGTAATGCTTGCGTCGCAGCGTCCGAGCGAGCTTTCTAAGACCGTCCTGAGCCAATGCTCCAACTTTTTGGTTCATCGCATCCAGAATCCGGACGATCTATCCCAAATCCGACAGATGACGCCTTTTATCTCCGATGCCGTACTGAAAAGGCTACCGTCGCTTCCGCGCCAGTATGCGCTTGTGTTTGGGACGTCGGTCAATCTGCCGACCACCTTCAAGGTCGGTGAGGCCTCGCCCAGGCCACGTAGTGCCGACACCGAAATTGTCGAACTATGGTTCCATGAAGAGGGCAGACTGGCCCACGTCGAGCTCGGCAAGGCAGCACGAGCCGTCGAGGCGGAAGATCTTGATGAACCCGTCTGACGATCTGGAGGCGATGGCGCGCGCGCTTGAAGCCTCAGGCGATTGCCGCGTGGTGCGCCGGCTGCGACCCCGCCCACCCCAAGTGCCGCCGCTGGGACGCCAGTTCGCTACGGTCTGGTGGTCGATGTCGAGACGACCGGGTTAGATGCTCGGCATCAAGAGATCATTGCGCTGGCTATGACGCCCCGATCGGGAACGGACTGACCGCTTATGCGCGCCGCTTTCACGATTAGACGCCGCTGACCAACGGTTTGTCGGCGTAACCGGGACGGTTGCGAAACGGCCGCTTTCAGTGGCGAAGGGTGCGAGTTTTGGCCAGCCACAACCGTCAGAGCACAATTGGTTCTTCGACCACTTCGCCACTGAAGCGATTAGGCCGCGCACGATATAATTCCAAATGATGGAGGCTGGTCGCTCGCAACGCCAAGCATTGCGCGACCAACTCGTCCGATGCCTCCGGACCGAGCAGGATCTTTGCGAATGCTGCGGGCGGCACTTTGCGCAGTCGCAGGTCAGCCGCCTTCTGGTCATCAGGATCATCGGCTGGAGGGAAGTTGTCTGCGTCGATGATGAGACGCCATTCTTGCTCGTTGCTCCATACGGGCAGTTTGGTGATGAGCGGCGCGCGGATGTTCGAGATCAGCTCCTCGTCCAACTTGTCGGAATACCGAACCTTCTCAGGCCTGATCTTACGTCCGTGCCTATCGCTCGAAAAGAATATTGATGCCGTGTCGAGATACAGCGCGAATCCCTTCCACTGTGCCGCGTAACGGTCCCACATCGACGGATTGAAGGGATCGTCCGTCAATGACAACGCACATGATCGGCCGCCGACGTCAGTTAGGAACGCTTCGATGCTTTCCGGCGCATTGACTGCAGGAACTATCTTCTCCCTCGCCAATCGCAGGCCAAGGTGCCGCAGTTGCTCGTGATCGATAGAAGGAACATCAATACCCACTTGTGCTGCCACAATCTGCGCAATCTTGCCGACGTCGATCTGAGTAAACGCGCTTAAAAGATGATCGTCGGCTTTGGAGCCAAGCGCCGTCTCAAATGTTCGCCGGACTTCGAAGCGATCATTAGTTTCAAGCATGGGTGTGAAACGGATGCGCTGATTTTGAAGCACATCAATGCGCTCAGGAGGCATATACTTGCACAACAGCGGCGGCGGAATGCCGAAGAAATTGAGTAGGTCCCTATCCATTATTCAGCGATATATCACTCCCAGGGCCTTCCGCATAGAAGACGAAGAAAGCGCGAAGCATGATGCGGGTCAATGCTCCAGCCCACGCTCGCGAATGTCGGTTTTTCCTCAGGTCCGAGCTAATCTGAATGTCCGCTTCCAGGCCTTCTGAGATCGCGGCCGAATGGCTACAATGGGCGCGAAACCGCCGTGGCGAGCCATGTCGGGTTTGCGCGCGCGTCCGGTTGGGAAGTTGGACGAGTTCGGTGAATATCCGCCATCTCGAGCAACAGTTCTGGCGTCGTTTGTTCGGCATAACCGTCGTCTGGCGTACTTTCCAATCCCTATTCGCATAATTCAAATTGCCTGAACGGTTCCGAGATACCGAAGCTACAGGATCGATCAGGAGAGAGAGGGGGAAGGGGATTGGTGTTCGGAAATGCCGGACGCAGAAGAAGGTGAAATCCCATGATCCAGACCGTTAAACTCGCCAAGCTGATCCTCTCCGACATCAACGTCCGCAAGGCCGGTGACGACCTGATCGAACAGCTCGCCGCCGACATTTCCGCGCGCGGCATCCTCCAGAACCTCATTGTCACGCCGCTTAGGAAGCCACGCGGCTCCTTCGCCGTCATCGCAGGCTGCCGCAGATTTCGCGCGTTGACCCTACTAGCAGAGCGCGGTGACATCGTTGCGGCGGAATACGACGTTCCGGTCCTGCTGCTCAACGGCGACGACGCCACCCTGTCTGAGACCTCGCTGGCCGAGAACTTCCAACGTCTTGCCATGACGCCGGCCGATGAGTGCCGCGCTTTTCAGCACTTCCTCGGCCGGAATGGCGATATCGATGCGGTTGCCAAGCGGTTCGGCGTCACCCGCCGCTTCGTCGAAGGGCGCCTTCGGCTTGCCGGGCTGGCAGAGCCCATCTTCGAGGCCCTCGCATCGGGCGAAATGACGCTCGACATGGCTAAGGCTTACGCCTCGACAGAAAGCCACGAGCGCCAGATGATGGTCTGGACCAGCTACGGCAAGAGCGCGTACAACGGCGCGGACACCATCCGCCGCGTGATCGCCAACGAGAGCATGAAATCGACCGACCCCGTGGCCCGCCTGGTCGGCCAGGAGGCTTACGTAGCAGCCGGCGGCATTGTCGATCGCGACCTGTTCAGCGACGGGGGCGACCGCTGGAGCAACCCCGAAATCGCGCAGACCCTGGCGGGCGCGCTAATGGAAGCCGAGGCCAAGCGCATCGGTGACGAGAAGGGGCTCGCCTGGATCAGGCCGATCGCCAGCGTCAGCACCTGGGAAGCCGCGCGCGCTCTCCACCGCGTCAACCTGCCCGAAATCCCGATCAGCGCCGAGGAAGAAGCGCGGCTCGTGGTGATCGAAGCCCGTCTCGAGTTGCTCGGAGGCGAGATGGAGAACGAGGACCTCGACGAGGCGGTCTTCGCGGCGCTTGATACCGAGTACGATACCCTCAATGAGGAGGCTAATCAGATCCGGCACTATCGTCCCAAGATTCTGCCGCCTGAACTCGCACCGCGCATCGGCATGTTCCTGGCGCTCTCCCAGACGGGCGAGATGGAACTGGACAACGAATACTACAGTGAGACGCCGCTGCGCGTCACGATGGTCGAACCCGAGGAATTCGACACGGGTGGCGAGGGCGATACTCAAACCGGCGAGCACATCGATGCCGCCTCCGGCGAGACGATCGCGCCTACCTTCCACATTGAAGAAGGCGCCGACGACACCACTGGTGGCACCGACATAACTGGCGGCACTGCCGCGGTCGACCCGGACAGGGCGGCACCGGGCGGCAAGGCGCTGAGCCAGGTCTTGCTCGATCAGCTTTCCGTGCAGCGCCGCGACGTCCTTGGGGCAGCGATCATCGCCAACCCCACGCTCGCTCTCGACTACATGCTGTTCGTCATGGTCGATGCCCGTACCGGCGACGATTCGCACAGCGGCACCA
>Ga0247734_1001347_pt1 | contig 18845 bp, 15 predicted proteins | sample UWRJL103311B2_FD_180933 | JGI IMG/M metagenome (GOLD analysis project Ga0247734, IMG submission 180933) | Plant litter microbial communities from Arlington Agricultural Research Station in Wisconsin, United States - UWRJ-L103-311B-2 | ecosystem: Environmental > Terrestrial > Plant litter >... | reverse complement strand
CCACTGGGAGAAGGACGCCGGCGGTGGCGTCCTGGGCTGGATCATCAACACGTCGTGCTCGGCGGTCATCGGTGTCGTGGTCGGTGCCGTCGTGGTCGCGATCATGCACGTCATCCCGAGGAAGAAGGCCGCACACTGACCCACCACCGGCCCCACGAACCGACACGTGGGCCACGAACGCCGAGGAGTGGGTTACCAACGGTGACGCGTGGGTTAGGCACACTGACGCGTGGGTTAGGCACGGTGACGCGTGGGTTGGGCACACTGACGCGTGGGTTGCACACGGCTCCCCACCGTGCGTGACCCACGCGTCAGCGTGATCTCATCTTGCCCGGCTACTGCAGGCTGAAGCAGGGCTTGCTGAAGTCGTAGGCCTCGGCGGTGGGCCCCGTCGTCAGGTCCTGCTCGATCGAGACGCCCGTGGGAGCGGCCGGGTCGACCTTGCTGATGACGCTGGACCGGTACGCGACGTCGGCGGGATCGCCCTGCGTCGCGCCGGCCTCCGGAGGCAGGATGCCCTCGTAGTCGACCTCGGTCAGCTCGCTCGCCGCCGCCACGAGGCTCTCGCGGGTGATGCCACCGTCCTCGTCGGCCTTCTTCAGCGCCGCCAGCAGCGGGTAGCTCCACGTCCAGCCGGCGGTGTAGCCGTCGTTGGGCGTGACGTCGCCGAGCGCCGTCCTCATGGCCTCGTGGCCGGGGGTGTCGGTGCCGAAGGGACCCCACGGGCCGGCCTGGAAGAACAGTGCCTCCAGCGCCGGCGCGGCGGGCGACTTCAGCAGCGCCGGGTTCCAGGTCGGGCTGGAGCCGACGAACGTGCCGGTGAAGCCCTGCGCAGCGGTGCCGCCGACGATCGTGGCCATCTCGGCCGGGCCCGTCGTGACGACCACCAGATCGGGCTTGGCCTTGAGGATCGCCGCGACCGCGCCGGCCTGGTTGTCCTGTCCGGTGGGGGTCTCGATCTTCTCGAACTCCAGGTCGTTGGCCTTCGCGGCCGCCTCGACGCCTGCAGCGGCGTCCCCGCCGTAGTCGCCGGGGTAGCCGACCGCGATGACCTTGCCCGTGACGCCGCGGTTCGCGACGGCCCAGTCGACGCCGTTCATGGCCTCGAAGCAGTAGTTGGCGCCGCTCTCGAGGATCTGGTCCTCGAACTCCCACGCCGAGTTCCACGACGCCGGCAGACCGAGGACGTCGTCGTCCTTCATGTCCTCCAGGATCGCGAGCGTCTGCGACGAGCCCAACGTCTGGCCGAGCGCGAGGATGTCCTTGCGCATCTCCTGGTACTTGCGGTTGTGGATCTCCGGGTTGTACTCGGCGTCGGCGATGTTCGAGGCGATGTCGATGTCGTACCCGCCGACACCACCGTCCTCGTTGACCTTCTTCCAGAACGCCTTCTGCGCGTCGGTGATGGGGACGGCGAGCGGGGCGAACGGTCCTTTGGTCAGGTCCGAGATGACACCGAGGGAGATGCAGCCGTTGTCGGGGTTCACGGCATCGGGGCACGCCTCGTCGGAGATGCCCGGGCCGGCCCCGGAGTCCTCGTCGCTGCTGCTGCTGCGGCAGCCGGTCAGGACGAGCGCCGTCGCCGCGATCACGACAGAGGTGCGCACGAGATGTCTGTTGAGCTTCATGAGTCTTTCTCCTGGTGGGTGGGGTCGTCGGGTGGATCGGGGTGGCATGGGGTCAGTAGGAGAAGGGCCACCCCTTCCAGTAGTTGCGGATGCGGGTCCAGATCCCGAAGAGGCCCCGAGGCTCGAAGATCAGGAAGACGATGATGAGGACGCCGTAGAGGATCGCCTCGAGCTGGAAGACCGAGAGCAGGCCGTCGGTGCCCGACGACTCGCTGATGAAGGGCAGGACGTGCGCGATCTCGCCGGAGATCCGTCCCAGCGAGCTGATGAAGATCGCGCCCATGATGGCGCCGGAGATCGTGGCCACCCCGCCGATGAGGATCATCGCGAGGTACTGGACGCTCAGCAGCAGCCCGAACGCGCTGGGCTCGAAGACCCCGACGACGGCGTAGTAGAGGGCACCCGTGACGCCGGCGAAGAACGACGACATCGCGAACGCCATGACCTTGTACCTGGTGAGGTCGACGCCGATGACGGCCGCCGCGACGTCGCGGTCGCGGATCGCGGAGAACGCCCGGCCGACGCCCGACCGGGCGATGTTGCGGGCCAGCACCGCGAAGACGATCAGGAACACCAGCGCCATCAGGAACTGACGTTGCTCGCGCGCCAGGTCGAGCCCGAGCACGACACCGCTCTCTCCCATGTCGATGCCGAAGACGACCAGGTCGGGTCCGCGACGGCCGACGCCGGGACCGCCCGTCAGGTCACGGGCCTCGCGGAAGATGTGGTCGCCGAGGAACACCAGCCCCAGCGTGACGATCGCGAGGTACAGCCCGCGCAGGCGCACCGCGATGGGACCGACGAGCAGCCCGGCGACCGCCGCGACAAGGCCGGCGGCCGGCAGCCACACGTAGATGGGCAGCCCGTACCCGGTGACCGCCGCGTCGGGATCGCCGCCGAGCACCGCTCCGGTGTACGCCCCGAGGCCGATGAAGAAGGCATGACCCAGCGAGACCTGACCGGCGTACCCCGTGACGAGGTTGAGCCCGATCGCGCCGACGGCAGAGATCATGCCGAGCGTCAGGACGAGCAGCAGGTCGTCGGTCACCAGGAACGGCACGAGGAACGAGGCGATGACGATCGCGATCGTCGAGCGCCGCTTGGCCGGCGTGTTGAGCAGCGCCATGTCCTGCGCGTAGCTCGTGCGGACGAGCGGACGTCCGCGCAGCCGTGAGCTCATACGCGTTCCACCTCCCTGGTGCCGAAGAGTCCGTACGGTCTGACGAGCAGCACCACGAACATCAGCGCGTACGGCGCGACGAGCGCGAAGTTCGCGCCGAGCCACGGCGCGACATCGGGCTGGAAGGTCGCCGTGAGCGCCTCGACGATGCCGACGGCGAGCCCGCCGACCACCGCGCCCTGGACGGAGTCGAGGCCACCGATGATGATCGCGGGCAGCGCCTTGAGCGCGATGATCCAGCTCGTCTGCTCGATGCCGGCATTGCCGGTGGCGACGAACGTGCCGGCGATCGCCGCGAGCCCGCCGGCGATGGCCCACGCCAGGGCGAACACCGCGCCGACCCGGATGCCCTGCGCGAGCGCGGTCTCCTGGTCGAGGGCGGTGGCGCGCATCGCGAGCCCCGTCCGCGAGTACTGGAAGAACAGGGCCAGCGCCGCGACCGTCACGGCGGTGACGGCGATCAGCCCGAGGCGCTGGTGGGAGATCGAGACGTCGCCGATGCTGAACCGTTCGTTGCCCCCGGGATACTCGATGATGCGCGACTGCACGCCGATGTACCGGTTGGAGACGATGCGCAGCACGATGTCGACGCCGATCGTGATGATCGCGAGGGTGAACACGGGCTTGCCCAGCATGGGACGCAGCGCGATGCGCTCGACGAGCATCCCGACGAGGGCGCCGCAGACGATGCCGAGCACCATGCCGACCCAGAAGTTCAGGCCCAGCTCGCTCGTGAAGTGGTAGGAGAAGAGCCCGCCGACCACCATGAGCGCCGGCTGCGCGAACGAGATGACCCGGGTGGCCTTGTAGATCATGACGTAGCCGAGTGCGAGCAGCGCGTAGATCGAGCCCTGCCCGAAGCCGTTGACCAGCGCCTGGAAGAAGTCCGTCATGCGACGACCTCCGTGGAGGAGCCACCGTGCGGGAGTCGTCGCACGAGTGCCCGACTGTTCGCTCGCCGACGCGCGGTCATCGCGTCGCCCCCGCGTACATGCCCTCGATGTCGTCCGAGAACTGCACGGTGATCGCCGACCGCTTGACCTTCTGGGTCGCGGTGAGCTCGCCCTGCTCGTGGTCGAGCTCCTTGGGCAGCAGCCGGAACGCCTTGACGGTCTCGACGGCGGCGAAGCGGGTGTTGGTGGAGTCGACGATGCCCTGCACGAGCTCGATGACCTCGGGCTTGCGCGACAGGTCGCGATAGGTCGTGAACGACAGTCGTCGCTTCTGCGCCCAGTCGCCGACCGTGTCGAGCTCGATGCCGATCAGGGCCGTGAGGTACTTGCGCCGGTCGCCGATGACGATCGCCTCCTTGATGTAGGGCGATGCCTTGAGGCTGTTCTCGATCTCGCTGGGAGAGATGTTCTTGCCGCCGGCGGTGATGATGATGTCCTTGAGCCGGTCGGTGATCTTGACGTGCGTCCCGTCGACCCACTCGCCGACGTCGCCGGTGTGCAGCCACCCGTCGGCGTCGATCGCCGCGGCGGTGGCCTCCGGGTTGTTCCAGTAGCCCGCGAAGGTCCCGGCGTGACGGGTGAGGATCTCGCCCGACTCGTCGATGCGCAGCTCGGTGCCGGGCTGCACCTCGCCGACCGTCCCGACGCGCACGCGTCCACGGACGTTGGCGGTCGCGATGGCGCTGTTCTCGGTCATCCCGTAGACCTCGAACATCGGCAGCCCGATGCCCATGAAGAACTCGAGCACCTCCGGCGAGATCGGCGCCGCGCCCGAGGCGGCGTACCGCACCTTCGACAGTCCGAGCCGCTCGCGCAGCGGCCGGTAGAGCATGACCCACCCGGCCGCGTACGCCAGGCGGGTGCCCAGGGTGTGGCGTCCTTGGCGAGCGACGAGCGTCCGGCCGATCCAGCGCGAGACCCGCATCCACACCGCGAAGTTCGCGCGTTTCAGGCGTGAGGCGCCGCTCATCCGGATCTGCACGCCGGCGACGAGCTTCTCCCAGATGCGGGGGACGCCGAACAGCAGCGTCGGCTGCACCTCCCGGAGATTCTGCTGGACCGTGTCGATCGACTCGGCGAACGAGACCTGGGTGCCGAGGCCCGCGTTGAACCACGTCGTGAACACCCGCTCCGCGACGTGGCACAGCGGGAGGTACGAGACGATGACGTCCTTCTCGCTGGCCGGCGGGTCGACGAAGGCCTCACCGGCCTGCAGCGTCGCGAGGACGAACTCGATGTTGCCCATCGTGAGCATCGCGCCCTTGGGCGGCCCGGTCGTGCCGGACGTGTAGACTAGGGTCGCCAGGTCGTCGGACCTGACGGCGTCCATGCGGGTGTCGAGCGCATCGGGATGGGCCGTCCGGTGCTGGCGTCCCAGCGCGACGAAGTCGTCCCACGACATCAGCCGTGGATCGTCGTAGCGACCGACGATGCCGCGCGGCTCGAGGTACACGAGGTGCTCGAGCGCCGGCAGGTCGTCGATGACGTCGAGCGCCTTGTCGAGCTGCTCCTGGTCCTCGACGACGATCAGGCGCGACCCGGAGTCAGCGAGCACGTGCTGCACCTCGGCCGACGGATTGGTCGGGTAGAGCCCGACGGTCGCGGCCCGAGCGGCCGTGATGCCGATGTCGCAGAACAGCCACTCGCGCCGGTTCTCGCTGTGCACCGCGACGCGGTCGCCCGGCTCGACGCCGAGGGAGAGCAGGGCGTGCCCGACGAGCGACGCGGCGTCCCAGTAGTCGGCCCACGTCTCCGGCTCCCAGAGGCCGAGGTTCTTCTCGCGCATCGCGATGCCGTCGGGACGGCTGGCGGCCCACGCCCGGATGCGCTGCGGCAGCGACGTCTGACCGGTCATGCGCGCTCCTCCAGCTCGGCCGTGCCCAGGTAGGCGCGGATGACCTCGGGATGGGCCTGCACCTCGGCCGGCCGGCCCGTGGCGACGGGCCGGCCGAAGTCCATCGCCATGACGCGGTCGGCAAGGTCCATCACGAGCCCCATGTCGTGCTCGACGAGGATCATCGGGATGCCGAGCTCACTGCGGATGTCGAGGATGAAGCGCGCCATGTCCTCGGTCTCCTCGCCGTTCATGCCGGCGACCGGCTCGTCGAGGAGCAGCAGCTTCGGCTCCATCGCGAGCGCCCGGCCCAGCTCGATGCGCTTCTGCACCCCGTACGGCAGCAGCCCGACAGGCATGCGGCGGTAGGCCTCGATCTCGAGGAAGTCGATGATCTCCTCGACGCGGCGCCGGTTGCGGATCTCGGCCTTCTGCGCCCGCCCGAGCCAGGCGACCGCCGACGGCCAGCCGTACCCGAGATGGTGGTGCCGGCCGAGCATCAGGTTGTCGACGACGTCGAGGTTCTCGAACAGCTCGATGTTCTGGAAGGTGCGGGCCATGCCGAGGCCGGCGATGACGTGGGGTCGCTGCCCGAGCAGGTCGTCGCCCAGGAACGTGACGCTGCCGGACTGCGGACGGTAGACGCCCGAGAGCACGTTGAAGATCGACGTCTTGCCGGCACCGTTGGGGCCGATGATCGCGAACAGCTCGTGGTCGACGACGTCGAAGCTCACCCCGCTGAGGGCCTTGACCCCGGCGAAGTTGAGGTCGACGTCCTGGACCGACACCACGGCGCTCATGAGAGCCACCGCTTCCTGCGCTTGTAGTGCTTGACGTCGCGGTAGCTCGTGGCCGCGCTGCCGCGGCCGAGATAGAAGTCGCGGATGTCGTCGTCCTGCAGCAGCGCGGCGGCCGGCTTGTCCATCACGACCTTGCCGTGCTCCAGGACGTAGCCGTGCTGGGCGATCGACAGTGCCATCGTGGCGTTCTGCTCGACCAGGAGCACCGTCGTGCCGCGTGAGTTGATCTCGACGACGATCTCCTTGATCTGCTGGACGATCTTGGGGGCGAGGCCCAGGCTCGGCTCGTCGAGGAGCAGATACCTCGGCTGCGCCACCAGCGCGCGTCCCATCGCGAGCATCTGCTGCTCGCCGCCGGACAGGTAGCCGGCGGTTCGTCGCCGGCGTTCACGCAGGACGGGGAAGAGCTCGTAGACCTCGTCGATGCCCTCGGCCAGTCCGCTCGACCGGGTGTGGCCGCCCACCCGGAGGTTCTCCTCGACGGTGAACTCGCCGAACACGCGACGACCCTCGAGCACCTGACCGACGCCCGCGCCCACGATGCGCGGCGCGCGCCAGGCCTGGATCGGTGTGCCGTCGAGGAGCACCTGCCCCTTGGTGACCTTGCCGTCATGGACGTCGAGCAGGCCGGTCAGCGCGCGCAGCAGCGTCGTCTTGCCGGCTCCGTTGGCGCCGAGCAGGGCCACGATCGAACCCTCCGGGACATCGAGGCTCACGCCTCGGAGCACTTGGATGACGTCGTTGTAGACGACCTCCACGTTCTTCACCTGGAGCATGCATCACCCGCGTCCGCCGGAGTTGTCGGGAGCGTACGCGTGATCCACGTCACATGTCCAGCATGAGTGCGACAGGCAACCACCAATGTCGCCGAGGTCGAAACTGTGACGCAGGTCTCCAGATGCATGCACATAGAGTGTAGGTTCTTGGCGTCGAGGTCAACACCTCGATCGCGGCCGGATATCGTGCGGGCGAGAGGTGGACCCGATGACGGACGAGCGCAGGCGCAACACCGATGGACGCATCGCGCGGGGCGAGCGCACCCGCGACGCGATCCTCGACGCGCACACCGCGCTGCTGCGCGAGGGCGTGCTGAAGCCGACCGGCAAGCTCATCGCCGAGCGCGCGGGCATCTCGCTGCGCACGCTGTGGCTCAACGTCAAGGACCTCGAGGCGCTCATGGCCGCCTCGGTCGGCTACTGGCTGGGGGCCGACGCCGACCTGCGACGTGCGGTCGACCCGTCACTGCCCCTCGACCGACGGATCGAGGACTACGTGGCCCAGCGCGTCAGCCGTCTCGAGCACCTGGCGCCGGCAGCCCGGTCGGCGGCTCTCGGCGAGCCGTTCTCCCCGGCCTTGCAGGCCAGTCGCCGGGAGCACGTCCGTCGCGTGCAGCACGACGTCGAGGAGGCGTTCGGTCCTGAGCTGGCCGCCTCCGGACCCCGGGGGGAGGAGGTGCGCCACGCCGTGTTCGTGGCCTCGAGCTGGCCGACGTGGTCGACCCTGCGCGACGACCTCGATCTCGACGCAGCGGCGGCATCGGCCGTCATGCGCACCTCGATCGAGCGCCTGCTCAGGCCACGGTGACGGGCCTCACCTCACTCTTGCCGTCGTGCCGCTGAGCTCGGTGCGGGTGCCGTAGCCGGCCTTGGTCGACGTCACCCGGACACGGATGCGGTCGCCCCTGGCGTTCTTCGGCACGCGCAGCGAGCCGTCGGTCCCGCCGCGGACGCGGTGCCCGTCGACGTACCAGCGATACGTCAGCCTCGTCCCGGCGTCCCAGGCGCCGGGACGGACGCGCAGGACACGGCCGACCTTGGCGGTGCCGGAGATCCGGGGCTTCGGGTGCAGCGTCTGGGTGCCGCGCAGGATCGCACCGATCGCCGGGCTGGTGCGGACGGCCTGGGTGTTGCCGGTCCCGATGCCGGTGACCCGCACCGTGATCCGCTGACCGAGGACACCCGGCGTCGGCACGTAGGTCGGGCCGGTGGCTCCCGGGATCGGTGAGCCGTTCGCGAGCCACCGGTAGGTGAGCGTGGCCGCCGGGTCCCAGGCACCGGTCACCGCCGTCAGGGTGCGGCCGACCCGGCGGACGCCGTCGATCGACGGGATCGGTGTGGACGTCAGGCGGACCGGCCAGACCGGCTTGTCCTGGTCGAACGCCCAGTCCTGGTAGAACGCCGTCAGGTCGAGACCGGAGACCTGCTCGGCGAGCGCGATCCAGTCGGCCGTCGAGCCGTCCGACCCGGCACGGGTCGTGACCCAGGTGGACAGCACCGTGTCGAACGCGTCGTCGCCGATGACGATCCGCAGGGCCTGCAGCGAGCGTGCCCCGCGATCGTAGGTCTGTCCGTAGAAGAGCAGAGCCGGATCGTCGAAACCTGCCATCGGCGTGGTCCACTCCTGGGCCTCCGGTTCCGATGCCTCCCACTGGTCGAAGAACTCCTGTTCGGGAGACGTCTGCGTCGAGCCGGTGTCGAAGGCGTACTGCGCCTCGAGATACGTCGCCGGTCCCTCGGCCAGCCACAGGTCCGACCAGTCGGTGACCGACGCCGAGTCACCGAACCACTGGTGGGCGAGCTCGTGCAGCATCGTGGAGGCGCCGAGGCCGCGTTCGAAGAACGGACGATCCTGGGTCTCCAGGGCGTAGCCGAGTCGGGAGTTCTCGATCAGGACGCCGGTGCTGTTCCCCGGGTAGCGGCCGAGCTTGTCCTGGAGGTAGCGGAGCATCGGGCCGAGCAACGTCCGGTTCTGCTCGATCTGTGCCAGGGCGTTGCCGGTGATGGCGGAGTCGACGAAGCTGTACTCCTTGATCGTGCGGTCGCCCAGCTGGATGTCGCCCTCGTGGATCGTGAAGTTGCCGATCGAGACCAGCGTCAGATAGGTGGCCATCTGCTCGGACTGCTGCCAGCTCCACGTCGTCGTGTCGCCGTCGACGACCTTCGACTCGAGCTCACCATTGCTGACGGCGGCAGCCGGCTTGCCGGCGATGACCGTGGGGACCGACAGGGCGATGTCGAACGTGGCCTTGTCCTTCATGGTGTTGTTGTTCGGGAACAGGGTCATCGCGCCGACGGGCTCGTTGACGAAGATGGCACCGTCGCTCGTCGCGACCCAGCCCTCCGAGGAGCCGTCGGGGTCGATGTGCGTGGTCGGGACGCCCGAGTAGGTCACGACGGTCGTGAAGTCGCCGCTGACGGGTGTCTCGGGCGTGACGACGAGCTTGTACGTGACGGCGTCGGCGTCGATGACCCGTTCGTGCTCCGCCTCCTCGCCGTCGACGGTCACCGACTCGATCGTGAGCCCCTCGAAGTCGAGCGAGAAGGACGACAGCGGCGCCGGCGCGGTCGCGTCGATCGTCGTGGTGGCCTCGACGGCCTTGGTGTCGTGGGAGTAGGCCAGGTCGATGTCGTAGTGCGTGACGTCGTAGCCGCCATTGCCGACGTTCGGGAACAGGGAGTCGCCCGACGTCCGGGCCCCGGCGACGGGCTCGGCGGCCTCGGCCGGCGACAGGCCGACGAGCGTCAGCAGGAGTGCTGCTGCGGTGCCGGCGGCGAACGAGCGACGACGTGGTCTGATCATGCGGGATCTCCTGGGGCGGCGAGGCGAGGCACTGACCGTATCCGCGGCATGTTTCGTCGGGAATACGTATCTGCTCCTTCACCGGATCGACACCGAAGACATGACGAAGGCCCGGATCCTCGGGGGATCCGGGCCTTCGGTGGTTCAGTACCGAGCTCTAGCGCTCGACCTCACCGGAGATGTACTTCTCGAGCATCTCGCGACCGAGGTCGTCGGGACGCTGCTCCGGGGGCGACTTCATCAGGTACGACGAGGCCGACAGCAGGGCTCCGCCGATGCCACGGTCCTTGGCGATCTTCGCCGCGCGGATCGCGTCGATGATGATGCCGGCCGAGTTCGGGGAGTCCCAGACCTCGAGCTTGTACTCCAGGTTGAGGGGGACGTCGCCGAACGCGCGGCCCTCGAGGCGGACGTAGGCCCACTTGCGGTCGTCGAGCCACTGGACGTAGTCGGACGGGCCGATGTGGACGTTCTTGGCGCCGAGGTCGTGGTCGATGTTCGACGTGACGGCCTGCGTCTTGGAGATCTTCTTGGACTCGAGGCGGTCACGCTCGAGCATGTTCTTGAAGTCCATGTTGCCGCCGACGTTGAGCTGGTACGTGCGGTCGAGCACGACGCCACGGTCCTGGAACAGCTTGGCCATGACGCGGTGCGTGATGGTCGCGCCGACCTGGCTCTTGATGTCGTCGCCGATGATCGGGACGCCGGCGTCCTCGAACTTCCTGGCCCACTCGGGGTCGGACGCGATGAAGACGGGCAGCGCGTTGACGAACGCGACCTTCGCGTCGATGGCGCACTGCGCGTAGAACTTGTCAGCCTCCTCGGACCCGACGGGCAGGTACGAGACGAGCACGTCGGCCTGGGTGTCCTTGAGGACCTGGACGATGTCGACGGCCGGGGCGTCCGACTCCTCGATGGTCTCGCGGTAGTACTTGCCGAGGCCGTCGAGCGTGTTGCCCTTCTGGACGATGATGCCGGTCGGGGCGACGTCGGCGATCTTGATCGTGTTGTTCTCGCTGGCCTGCGTGGCCTCGGAGAGGTCGAAGCCGACCTTCTTGGCGTCGACGTCGAACGCGGCGACGAACTCGATGTCGTTGACGTGGTACTCACCGAACTTGACGTGCATGAGTCCGGGGACGTTTCCGTCCGGGTCGGCGTCCTTGTAGTACTCGACGCCCTGGATCAGGGACGTGGCGCAGTTGCCCACACCCACAATTGCTACGCGTACCGAACCCATGGGTTCTCCTTCGTTGAGGTTGTTCACTGTGTCTCGGTGGTGGTCTCGGTGGTGTCAGCGTCGGGGTATCCGCCCGAACGCTCACGGTCGATCAGCTCGGTCAGCCACTTCACTTCGCGCTCGACCGACTCCAGCCCGTGTCGCTGCAGCTCCAAGGTGTAGGAGTCGGTGCGGTCGCGCTTGCGCTGCCCGGCCTTGCGCACGTTCTCGAGCCGCTCTTCCAAGCGGCTCCGGCGTCCCTCGAGGATGCGAACCCTCGAGGCGGCGTCGGTGCGCGCGAAGAACGCGAACCGGACGCCGAACGTCTCGTCGTCCCACGTCGATGGACCGGAGTCCTCGAGTGCCTGGGCGAAGTGTTCCTTGCCCTCGGCGGTGAGCTTGTAGACGATGCGGGGACGCCGCCCCCGACCCTCGGGATCGATCGTCTCGTCGGCCACGATGTAGCCGGAGCGACCGAGCGCCTTGAGCGCCGGGTAGAGCGTGCCGTAGGACAGGATGCGACCCCAGCCCAGCAAGGCGTTGACCTGCTTGCGCAGCTCGTAGCCGTGCATCGGGGCATCGTGGAGCAGTCCGAGAACTGCCACCTCGAGTGCCGCGCCGCGTCGTGTCACGATCCGTCCTGACATGTTGACCTGTTTGTTATATCGAGACGATACATCGAAATCGCGAGGGCGTGAACCCCGGCCCGGGCGGACCGACCGCCGGACCCCGACGCGATTGGTCATCTCTCAGGTACGTTCGGCACACTTGACCAGCGACGGACCCGCTCCACGGGTCCCGTATGGAGGTAGACAGACCGTTGGCAACCCAGCGAAAGCGCGCCTCGAGCCCCAAGAGCGGAGCGAAGAGCAAGCGCGCAGCGACGACCAAGCGCGCGTCCACGACCCGTTCGACCGCCAAGGCCCCGGCCAAGAAGGGTGCCGCCAAGGGCGGTGTCCTCGGCTTCTTCGCCGGGTTCGGCCGCAAGATCGGTGGCCGCGGACCGTGGTGGACCAAGACCCTGCGGTGGTTCGCCTTCCTGACGGTCGGCGGCATCCTCGCCGCGGCGCTGTCGTTCTTCATCCTCTACCGGGCGATCGCGATCCCCGACGCCAACGCCGACTTCCAGACCCAGACGACGCAGGTCTACTACTCCGACGGCAAGCACAAGATCGGTGAGTTCGCGACGCAGGACCGCGAGAGCGTCTCGATCGACGAGATCCCCGCCTCGATGCAGGCCGCCGCGATCGCCGCCGAGGACCGCACGTTCTACACCAACCGCGGCATCGACCTCAAGGGCATCATCCGCGCCGTGCGCGACAACACCACCAGCGGCGAGATCCAGGGCGGTGGCTCGACCATCACCCAGCAGTACGTCAAGATCCTGTACCTGACGCAGGAGCGGTCGTACACGCGCAAGGTCAAGGAAGCCATCCTCTCGATCAAGATCCACAACCAGCTGAGCAAGAAGGAGATCCTCGAGGGCTACCTCAACACGATCTACTTCGGCAACGGCGCCTACGGCATCCAGGTCGCGTCGCAGAACTACTTCGGCAAGCCCGCCTCCGAGCTCAACTACGCGCAGTCGGCGATGCTGGCGACGATCATCAACAGCCCCAGCTACTACGACCCCTACGCGGAGGGCGCCCAGGCGCGCATCCAGCCGCGCTTCAACTACGTGCTCGACGGCATGGTCAAGTCCAAGGCGATCACCGCCGAGGAGGCGGCCAAGTTCGCCGACAAGCTTCCCGAGGTCAAGGAGAAGAAGGACCTCAACCGCTTCGGCGGCACGAAGGGATACCTGCTGAGCGTCGTCCGCGAGCAGATGGGCAAGCTCGAGTTCACCGACTCCGACATCGACGGCGGCGGCCTGCGCATCGTCACGACCTTCGACTACAACGACCAGAAGGACGCCGTCGCGGCGGTCAAGTCGCTCCGGCCCCCCGACGCTCCCGAGCTCCACCCGGCGCTCACCTCCGTCGAGCCCGGCACGGGCGCGGTCCGCGCGATGTACGGCGGGCCCGACTTCCTCAAGGTCTCCAACAACTGGGCGACGTTGCCGACCCAGCCGGGGTCGACGTTCAAGGTGTTCGCGATCATCGCGGCGCTCGAGGACGGGTACAGCCTCAAGACCACGCTCGACGGCAACTCGCCGCTGCTCGACGACGACGGTGAGCAGATCACCGAGAACCAGGGCGAGACCGGTGGTGGCGACTTCGGCCAGATCCCCCTGTCGACGGCCACGGCGAAGTCGGTCAACACCGCGTTCGTCGACCTCACGATCCAGATGGCGGGCGGCATGGACGCCGACTGGTCGAAGGGCGCCGAGAAGGTTCTCAAGGCGGCCAACGAGGCCGGGATCCCCGCTTCGCTGACCGACACGTGGGAGAAGGTCGCGAACGTCTCGCTCGGCACCAACCCCGTGCCGCCCGTCGACATGGCCAACGCCTACGCGACGTTGGCGGCCGGCGGCAAGCGGGCCGACTGGTACGTCATCGAGTCGGTCAAGAACTACCAGGGCGACACGATGCACCAGCACGAGGTCAAGACGGAGCAGGCGATCCCCGAGGACGTCGTCGCCGACACGATCTCGGCATTGCAGGGTGTCGTGCGAGGCGGCTCGGGCACCCTGGCCGCCACGGTCTGTCCCACGGCCGGCAAGACCGGCACGGCCACGGCGGGCGCGGACGACGACCAGCACGTGTCGTCGTCGTGGTTCGCCGGCTTCACCCCCAAGCTGGCGACGACCGTGATGTACAACCGCGGTGTCGGCAACGAGGACCTCGAGGGGTACATGCTGCCGACGTTCTTCGGCGGTCAGACCCCGGCCAAGACGTTCAAGGCGTACATGAACAGTGCCGTCGACTCGTCCAAGTGCGGCACGTTCCCGGCTCCCGCCAACATCCAGGCCGACAAGGGCACGACCTACACGCCACCGGCACCGAAGCCGACCAAGAAGCCGAAGCCCAAGCCCGAGGGAACGATGAAGACGCCGGAGCCGACGACACCGGCACCGACGACGCCGGAGCCGACCGTCCCGCCGCCGGCACCGGAGCCGACGACGCCCGCGCCGACTGTGCCGCCGACCACGACACCTCCGACGACACCGCCCCCCGTCTAGCGCAGGGTGATGGCGTCGAACGTCGCGGTGGTGAAACGCACCGCGACGTCGACGCTGTCGCCGACGGCGGGCGCCGCGGCGCTGCCCGGCAGGAAGATCATGCTGGCCTGCATGTGCGGCGGCTCGGCGAACCAGCGCTGCTTGCCGTCGATGCGGAACGGCGACAGCGAGAAGCCGGCGGCCTCGAGTCCTCCCTTGGCGAGCGACTTGCCGCGCTGGACGACGCCGGTCGTCCCCTTGGGCGCCTCGAGGCCGATGCCGTGGCTCGTGCCGCCGGCCACGACCAGCAGCGTGCCGTCGCGGGGCATCGCCCGCTGGCGGTAGCCGATGTGCTCGCCGCGGGCGACGAGGTGCGAGTCGAGCACGGTCGCGCGCACCGACAGGGCACCCAGGTCGCCGAGCCACAACGACGTCCCGATGCGGGGGCGGATGTCGAGGTGTGGTCGTCGGGCGGCCAGTGCGGCCACCTCGCCGGACGTGAGGTGCGAGACGTACAGCGTCGTGGTCTCGACCTGGGAGGTCTCGAGCGCCGCCGCCCAGCTCTCGGCCTCCGCGTAGTTGCCGCCGCCGGACCTCGAGGCCAGCGGGAGGTGGATCGCGAACCCCTCGACGTGCAGGTCGCCGAGCGCCGCGACGGCGGCCGCCAGCTCGTGCCGGTCGAAGCCGTGGCGGGCCATCGAGGTCTCGCCCTCGAGCAGGACGCGCGCACCCGGGGCGGCGGCCGCCAGGGCCGACACGTCGTCGACGCGGCCGAGGGTGTGGATGACGCGGTCGTCCGTGACGACGTCGGTGAAGAAGGGACGCCACGGCGTCAGCACCATGACGTCACCGGCGAACGCCGCCAGTGCGTCGGGCACCTCGGCGTACGTGCCGACGGCGATCGTGCCGAGCCCGAGCGTCGTCGCCTCGCGGGCGAGCAGATCGCGACCGAGGCCGTACCCGTTGCCCTTGATGACGGGCACCAGGCCGGGGGTGGTCGCGGCGACGGTCGTGAGCCCCTGGCGCCAGCGGGTCGCGTCCACGTCCAGCTCGAAGCCCATCGTCATCGCCTCTTCATGTATTGGGTGAATCCCAGGTGCAGAGCCCGGTTGAGCGGGAGGTCCCACTCGCCGAGGTACTCGACGGCCTCGCCGCCCGTGCCCACCTTGAACTGGATCAGGCCCACGTGCGAGTCGGACGGGTCGAGGGTCTCCGTGATGCCACGCATGTCGTACGTCGCCGCGCCGGCAGCGAGGGCGTCGCGGATCATCTGCCACTGGATCGCGTTGGAGCCACGGACGTCGCGCTTCTGCGTGGTGGAGGCCCCGTAGGAGTACCAGGCGTGCTCGCCGACGCGGACCATCGTGGTCGCCGCGACGAGATCGCCCTCGTGGCGCGCGAGGAACAGGACCAGGCGGTCGGTCTCCTCGGCGCCGAGCGCGTCCCACATGCGTTCGAAGTACGAGAGCGGACGAGGCGTGAAGTGATCGCGCTCGGCCGTCTCGGCGTAGACGCGGTGGAACTCCGGCAGGTCGTCGCGGGTGCCGGTGGTGACCTCGACACCGGCCTTGGCGGCCTTCTTGATGTTGCGGCGCCAGAGCTGGTTCATGCCGGCGAGGACGTCGGCCTCCGTGCGTCCGGCCAGCGGCAGCTGGAAGTTGAACTTGGGCTGGCCGGCCGAGAAGCCACCCTCGGTGGGGATCTCCTTCCAGCCGAGACCGCTGAGGGTCGTCGCGACGCCGATCGCGGTCTCGTCGAGGACGTCGGCGGGTACGTCCGACAGGCTCGTCAGGACGGGGTCGGCGATCGCCTGCTTGATCGTCCCGGCGTGCCAGCGACGTGTGATCACGGGTGGACCCATGCGGATGCCGAAGGCGCCCTGCTGCTTGAGGTGGGCCGCCATGGGCGTCAGCCACCGGGCGAGGTCGCCGTCGTGCCACTCGATGTCGGGCCCCTCGGGCAGGTACGCCAGGTAGCGCTTGAGCCTCGGCAGCTTGCGGTAGAGCACCAGGGCGGCACCGACGAGCACGCCGCCCTCGAACCAGCCGATGGACTCGCCGCGCCACTCGTTCTTGACCTGCGCCCAGGCGGGCGTCTGGAGGAAGCTGACGGAGCGGCGTCCACGAACGAAGTCGAGGTGCTCGACGTCGCTGATGGGCCGGACGCTCAGGGGGTCGCGCAGGGGTGGGGACGTCACTTCACCACGCTACCAACCGCGACGGGGTCGGCCGTCCGACCCATGAGTTAGGCTTGCCTAACCGATCAACGGAAGGTCTGACTGTGAAGACGTACGCCGCGACGGTCCTCGGACGCCGCACGCTCTCCGCCCATCTGGTCACGGTGACCCTCGGGGGGCTCACGGACTACGCCACGACCGGCGTCCCCGACGAGTACGTCCGGGTGCTGATCCCGCCGACGGGAGCCGCGCTGGCCCTGCCGGAGATCGACGACACGTGGAACATCACGTATCCCGAGGGCGCGGTCGAGCCCGACTTCCGGGTCTACACGATCTCCGACCACCGGGTGGTCGACGGCCAGACGCAGATCGATCTCGACATCGCGCTGCACGACGAGGGTGTCGGGTCCGACTGGGCGCGCGCGTGCCGGCCCGGTGACCAGGTCGGCCTCATCGAGCCGCACGGTCTCTACGCGGCGCCCGCCGACGTCGCCTGGCAGCTGCTCGTCGCCGACATCACGGGGCTGCCCGCCGCCGCCCGCATCCTGCGCGGCCTCTCACCCGAGCAGAAGGCCGTCGTCCACCTCGTCATCACCGATCCCGGTGACGAGATCCCGCTGCCCAGCGCCGCCGACGTCGACCTCACCTGGCAGGTCGTCGCGAAGGACACCGACATCTGCGAGGCCCTCGAGAAGGCGGTCACGACGCGTGACCTCCCGGACGCCGACCGGTACGTGTGGCTCGCCGGCGAGGCCCGGTCGAGCCGGGCGGTCCGCAAGCACCTGCGCCGCGAGCTGAAGTGGCCGCAGGCCGACTTCTACACGTGCGGCTACTGGCAGATCGAGGCCGAGAAGTGGAACGCCCGCTACGAGGAGGTCGCCGCGGTCGTCGAGAAGAAGGCGGCCGAGGCCCAGCAGAAGACCGGGGAGGACCAGGGCGCCTACCTCGACGCCCTCGACGACATCTACGAGTCCGTCGGCCTCTGAGCCCCCATCGATCCGTCCGTCCGGGCCGAGGTGTGACGCCGGGTCAGGTGTGGACGGCGTACTGCGGCTGGCTCGGCGTGATGAGCAGCGTCATGCCAGCCTCGGCCGGGGTGCGGTCGGCCTTGCGATGGTTGCAGCGGACGCACGCGGCGACCGCGTTGTCCCACGTCAGGGTGCCGCCGCGGCTGCGGGGAACGATGTGGTCGACCGTCTCGGCCTTGCCACCGCAGTAGGCGCACATCTTGTCGCGGGCCTTGATGGACGACTTGGTGCACAGGTTCGAGCGGCGGTGCATCCAGCGGGTCACGACGTAGCGGACGAGGCGCAGCACCTTCGGCACCGGGAACGGACCGAACGATCCGCCGGCCTCCTCCTCGATGACGGCGACCTCGCGCACGAGCATCTTGATCGCGTGACGCATGGAGACACGTTGCAGGGGCTCGTAGCTGGCGTTCAGCACGAGAACGTACGCATCCGTCATCCCGGTCCGCCTTCCGACGGTAGAACCTGAGGCAGAGCGTAGCCGCACGACCCGCGATCCGTCCTGCAAGGCGAGCAGAAACACACGGGTGGCAACGGAGGGGGCGCGGGCGTCGAAACACGCAAGTAGCAAATCTGTCCTACGGTGAGCACGTGGACACCTCTGAGCTCTTCGACGGCTACGGCCCGGTCGCCGGTTTTGACGAGATGTTCGAGGGCACCGACGTGCGTCCGAGCTACGGGCAGGTGCACACGTCGTTCGAGAAGATGGGCGCCGACGAGGTTCGTCTGCGCGCCGACTCCCTCGCGTCGTCGTACCTCGAGCAGGGCGTCACGTTCGGCGTCGAGGGTGAGGAGCGGCCGTTCCCGCTCGACATCGCCCCCCGCCTGATCGAGGCGGACGACTGGGACCACGTCGAGAAGGGCGTGCGCCAGCGCGTGCTCGCGCTCGAGAAGTTCCTCGCCGACGCGTACGGACCCGGTGAGCTCTTCGCCGACGGCGTCGTCCCGCGCGACACCGTCGTCACGTCACCGCACTACCACCGCGTCGTCGCCGGCCTCGAGCCCGCGAACGGCGTGCGCGTGCACGTCGCGGGTGTCGACCTGATCCGTGACGGCAACGGCGACTTCCGCGTGCTCGAGGACAACGTGCGTGTGCCGTCGGGCGTCTCGTACGTCATGACCAACCGGCGGGCCCTCTCGGCGGCACTGCCCGAGGTGTTCGCCGACCACCGCATCCGTCCCGTGTCGCAGTACTCGCAGCACCTGCTCTCGGCGCTGCGCAAGTCAGCGCCCGCGGGTGTCAGCGACCCGACGGTCGTCGTGCTGACCCCCGGCGTCTACAACTCCGCCTACTTCGAGCACACCCTGCTGGCCCGGACGATGGGCGTCGAGCTCGTCGAGGGCCGTGACC
>Ga0247734_1001345_pt1 | contig 18856 bp, 19 predicted proteins | sample UWRJL103311B2_FD_180933 | JGI IMG/M metagenome (GOLD analysis project Ga0247734, IMG submission 180933) | Plant litter microbial communities from Arlington Agricultural Research Station in Wisconsin, United States - UWRJ-L103-311B-2 | ecosystem: Environmental > Terrestrial > Plant litter >... | reverse complement strand
ACCATTGCTACAAGAGGAGCCGACGGTAAAATGGTTGAAAAATTAATCCGCTTTCATCATATTCACCTGGAAGAAGATGCAGGAAAATCAGTTCATGACGGCAGTGATACAGACACGCTTTTGGATTATAACCGTGCAGGAACTCCTTTGGTAGAAATGGTTTCTGAACCCGATTTAAGGTCTGCTGATGAAACAGGCGCTTTTGTTACAGAAATTCGTCGCCTGGTTAGATACCTGGGAATCAGTGATGGTAATATGGAAGAAGGTTCTTTACGTTGCGATGTGAATGTTTCTATTCGTAAAAAAGGGGATACGGAATTGGGCGTAAAGGTTGAGGTAAAGAATATGAACTCAATCCGCAACATGATGCGCGCTATTACTTTTGAAACAAAAAGGCAGATTTCAATGCTTGAAAGTGGCGAAAGTATTCAGCAACAGACGCGTATGTTTGATGTGGAAACCGGAAATACTTATGGCATGCGGATGAAGGAGACGATGAATGATTATCGCTATTTTCCTGATCCTGATCTGAGTCCTGTTATTATTTCAGACGAATGGCTGGAAAATATTAAATCTTCTATGCCGGCGTTGCCTAAGGAATTGCGTGAAAAGTTTACAAGAGTTTATGAAATTCCGGCATACGACGCACTGGTGTTGACTGACACAAAGGAAATTGCAGATTATTTTGAAGAAGTTTGTTCTAAAACTACACGGTACAAATCAGCTTCAAACTGGTTAATGGGGCCTGTAAAATCGTATCTGAACGAACATGACGGTGATATAACAATATTCCCAATAAAACCTGAAAATCTGGCGGCATTGATAGAATTAAGTGAATCGGGCGTTGTGAGTAATTCAATTGCTTCCCAAAAAATATTTCCGGTGATGTTGAATGAGCCAAACCGGTTGCCGAATGAAATCGCAATTGCAAATAACTGGCTGCAAAACAGCAATACAAATGAACTGGAAACGTTGGTAGATGAGGTAATTGCGTCTATGCCGGATAAAGTTGCAGCATATCAAAAAGGGAAAAAAGGATTGCTTGGACTTTTTGTTGGTGAAATCATGAAAAAATCAAATGGTACAGCTGATCCCAAGTTGGTTAACCAGTTGCTGGCAAAAAAACTTTAAGAAACAGTCTCCTATTTTTTAATACAAATCTTGAAAAAACGATGATGGAGTTCAATAAAAAATACGTGTTATTTCTTGGTTTAGCTCTTGGCTGCTTTACTGCCATGGCTCAGGAACAGATTGCTCCAAAAGAATTTACAGTAACGGGTAAAATCAAAAACGGAGCAAAAGGTGAAAAAGTTATTCTTTCAAAATCACTGGCCAACGGAGCTTCAATTAAACTGGATTCGACTCAGCTTGAATCAGATGGTACTTTTTCTATAAAAAGCACAGAAAAAGACAGAGGAAGTTTTTTTACACTAAATCTTGCTGATCGTCAAAAAGCTATATTGCTTGTAGAAGGAGGCGAAACAATGAATGTTGTAGCTGATGGATTTACCAAAGACAGCAAAGGAAATGTTGGAAAGGCAGTAGTGACCGGTTCAAAAAATATGGATTATTATGCCAAAATTGATGAACTGATGCAAAACTTCGCCGGTAAGGTTACAGTTTGGAACGAGGAATATGCAAAGGCCGAAGAAAAAAAGGATACTAAAAAAATTCAGGAAATACAGCAGGCTTATGCCGCCGCTGATAAAGAACGTTTAAGTGTTATCAGAAAAATGTTGCCGGAAATGGGAACTTCACTGGTAGCTGTTTTTACTGCAAATAATTTTTTGACTCCTGACGCAGATCTTCCTGCATTAAAAAAACTGGCAGATGAGTTTGACAAAATTCAGCCAACTCCAACACTCGCCAGAGGTTTTGTTGGACAAATCAAACGTATCAGCGGATTGTCTGTTGGAGAGCTTGCACCTGATTTTACACTGAATGATCCTGAGGGAAAACCTATTGCACTTTCTTCACTACGAGGGAAATTTGTGTTAATCGATTTTTGGGCTTCCTGGTGCGGCCCATGTCGTCAGGAAAACCCGAATGTGGTTCGTATGTACAGTAAATTCAAAGACAAAGGGTTTGACATTTATGGCGTTTCTTTGGACAAAGAAGCAAATGCCTGGAAAGCAGCTATCAAAAAAGACAATCTTACATGGCTGCATGGCTCAGATTTGAAATTCTGGAATTCTGTTGTAGCACAAACTTATGGAGTAAGTGCAATTCCAGCCACTTATTTATTAGATAAAGAAGGGAAAATTATTGCCAAAAATCTGCGTGGTCCGGCTTTGGAAACGAAACTTACAGAGCTTTTGGGTGCCCAATAATTGGATTCAGATATAATTTACAAAAAAAGTCCACAGTAAGTTTGTGGACTTTTTTTGTGCAATGATGTTTATAAAATCCTGATCAAACTAAATTTTCAGTTAGTACATAATAAAACTGTAATGGGTCAGGAAATATAAATTCATATTGATAAAAATTAGAAAATTTATCAGCTGAAATAATCTTGAAATCGGGTTTAACTGATGATTCCAGAAAAGTAGGGGATTCCCAGCCAAATTGAGAACAGGTACTTTCATAAACTTCACGCCGGGTTGGATGCAATGGCGCAACAATATTGAAAGTTTCATTATATACATTACTTTCAATCATAGTTATAATGATTTCCGATGCATCGTCAGGATGAATGTAATTAACAGGAAGAGAACCTGTTGTCATATCTTTTTGTCCTTTTACATATTTCCCGGGAATTCTTTCGTATCCAATTAATCCTCCAAATCTCAGAATGGAGACCGTTTTGTCAGGTCGTAACGAGATAAGTAAGTTTTCGGCAAGTACCATATCCGGCGAAGCTGACTGTTCTGGTAACACAACATCCTCTTCCTTTACAATACGGTTCAGATCCGAATATATTCCAGTCGAACTAATGTATATAATTTCTTTAACCGGCGATTGTTTTACAGCTTCAATAATGGCTTCAATCTGCTGAGGATAAAATCCGGGTTCATTTTGGCTTAGTCGCGGAGGAAGTGAAATAATCAGTAAATCTGTATCAAAAAAAGATTCGAGAACTGAATGGTCTATGGAAAAGCCTGGATTAAGATCAAATAAATACCCTGTAATCCCTAAGCTTTCGAATCGATCCAATTTGGAAAACGAAGTAGTACTTCCCTTAATTTGATATGTAATATCATGTTGAAGCAACCGTTTAGCTAATTTTAAACCAAGCCATCCACAACCCAAAATGCTTATTCTTTTTTTCTCTATTTTTGAATCCTTATTCATTGTATTTCTTTCCATTTTTCGAATGTATTTTTCCCGGGTACTGATACTGTTAAGTTGTTTGTTCTTATTTATATTTTCCTGTAAAACGGATAACCGTCAGGAAGCAGATACTACTTCCATAAAAGTAGATATATCTGTTGAAAATCTGGATCAGGAGCTTTTTGCGTGTAAATCGGTTTCTGAGGTACAAAGCTTTTTAAATAAACATTCCTACTTATCGACTGTGTATTTTGCCGATTCACAAGTAGATACTGCACAATTGGCGGCACATTTATTTCAAATTCTGCAAAATCCTGGTTTACAAAATTTCCGGAGTCAGATAGATTCAATTATTGGTGATCGGAATTTGAGTATTGTAAATCCACTGAAAGATGCATTCAAACAAATTAAACATTATTATCCTGGATTTAAAGCACCTGAAATTAAGTTTATTATAACTGGTTTTACGGGTAGCGACCTGTATATTTCTGATTCTCTGATCATAGTAGGACTTGATTATTTTGGTGGTCCAAAGGCTTTATATCGCCCTGATGTGTTTGATTATCAGCTACGGAAGTATCAAAAAGAATACATTGTTCCTTCGATTGTTTTTTTTATGTCAAACAAATATAATCGTGTGAATGCAACTGACCCGACACTTCTTTCAGAAATCGTGGGTTATGGTAAGGCATATGAATTTGTGAAGCAGGTAATTCCTACTGCGCCCGACAGTTTGATATTAGGTTATTCGCAAGAGAATTTAAGACGTACTTATAATAGTCAGCAGGATATCTGGGCGTTTTTTATTACTAATAAACTGCTTTACGAAAGGAATGAATTGAAGAAGCAAAAGTTTATTGGAGAACGTCCTTTTACAACCGAAATAGGAAATCAGGTTCCGGGAGGGATAGCGCGCTGGATTGGCTGGCGGATCGTGAGCGAATACATGAAGGAGAATCCTGATGTAACACTTACTGAACTTATGCAGAAAGATAATGCAGCTGAGATATTACAGGCGTCGGGATATAAAGGCCAAAAGGACGAAGAGGAGTAAGTTTTTTGATTACTTTTGTTCCGTTACATTTTTAGGCTGTCAAATTATTACAGCAAAATTGTAATGCTTTTCACTGTCAGTAATTTTCTACCGGAATTCAAGATTTTATACTAAAAATGCCTGTAACACTTCTGATTTTTCTTCTTGCTGTTCCCGGTTTCGTGGTTGTTGGTGTATATCTGGAACGTAAGATTTCTGCTTTTATTCAGGATCGGATGGGACCGATGGAAGTAGGGAAATGGGGTTTATTGCAATTAATAGCAGATCTTTTAAAATTACTCCAGAAGGAAGATATTGTTCCCAAAGCAGCGGATCGTCTTCTTTTTCTTGTTGCACCAATTGTCATTTTTGTGTCTGCATTTGCAGGTTTTGCAGTCATTCCGCTTGCTCCGGGTTTGAGTGGTTCCGGCGCGTCAGTTGGTGTTTTCTTTCTCCTTACTATTGTATCTGTTGACGTAATCGGTCTTTTAATGGCAGGTTGGGGCTCAAATAATAAATTTGCTTTATATGGAGCCATGCGTGCAGTTGCACAAATTATTTCCTACGAAGTTCCGCTCGGACTTTCCATTCTTTGCGTAATAATGCTTACCCAAACGTTGGATTTGCAGGTTATTAGTTTTCAGCAGGGAATTTACAGTCCGGATACTATTTATCTTTTTGGGATGAAAAAATTGGGAATCGACGTAACTGGTGTTGGTGGATTTCTATCCTGGAATATTATTCGCAATCCTTTTTTATTATTAGCATACGTCATATATTTTATCGCGTCTCTGGCAGAATGTAACCGTGCACCTTTCGATTTGCCCGAAGGAGAATCTGAAATTGTTGCAGGATTTCATACAGAATATTCAGGTATGCGCTGGGCACTATTTATGCTTTCAGAATACGGGATGATGCTATTGGTATCGTTATTAGGAGCAATTCTCTTTTTTGGAAGCTGGAACACACCTTTCCCTAATATTGGTCCGGTTCGGCTTGCTGATTGGACCAGCGGAGAACCAGGAACCTGGTTTGGTTATTTATCCGGGGCATTGTGGCTGCTTATCAAAGCATTGTTAGCCATATTAGTGCAAATGTGGATACGCTGGACACTTCCCCGTCTTCGGGTGGATCAGCTGATGTATCTGGGCTGGAAAGTTTTAACCCCCGTTGGATTAGTATTATTCTTTATTTCCGGAATCTGGAAACTGGTGGGGATAATGTAATTCGGAGTAAAAAGATTATAAGTAAAAACGGAGTGTTGTAATTTATAGCTTCAAATCACTCTGCTATTTCTGCTTTGTCGAGGATATAATTCATTTGATAAATATCGTCTGCATTTAATTTCAATGTTCCTACCAGAGTCAAACGTTCATCTGTCTTAAATTTTCTTGAATTTTTCTTGAAGTTTAAAGTCATAACCGTTTCTGGTCCTGCTCCTCCACAGAAAAAACAAGCACTGAATGGGAATGCTGATAACACATATAAATTAGCATCCAAATCAACCGGAAGTATGTAACCGGTAATGGAAACCGGCTGATCTTTTAGTTTCTGTACACTGGCACCAAACGTTGGATGCAGCATGTAAATAGATTCTTCCGCATACCATTTTTTCTTAAAAGTAACATCACGCAATATTTCCCAGGTCAGTTTTGTAGGAACACTTACCGAAGGAGCAAATGCGAAAAGTGAAGTAATAAGAGCAAATGCGATGATTAAACGAAAAGATTTCATAAAAGTCAGGAATTAGTGCAAAATGGTATGCAGGTTTTTAACAAATTTACAAAGAATATCATTCCTCAGCCAATGTACGCGAGATATTCAGCTTGTAAATTCCCAGAGAAGGCAAAGCAGCAGCCAATAATCCAATTACTAATGCAGCAATAAATAAATAGATTTCTTCGGGAAGTAAGCTGAATTCTTTAAGCGAATAATGGAAATCCTGCTCAGCAGCTTTACTGAAAATAAACAATCCGATACGGCTGAAAATAATTCCTGTTACATATCCGATTATTGAAAGCATTATTCCTTCCATTAAAAGCATAAAAAAAAGTTTTGTCCGGGTTGCACCCATAGAAAGCATTAAAGCCATTTCATATTTTCTTTCTTTTAATGAATTATAGAGAGAAATAAAGACGCTTACGCCCGCTATGACAATAATAATGATAGCCAGGCCGCGAAGCGTTTCAATCCCGATCCCAAGTAAAGAAAATAAACGGTTGATCTCAATACTGGGCAACGCAGCCTGCATTGAAGTGTTTTCGTTAATCTGACGGGGAATCATGATCAGACCCATTGGATTTCTGAACTGTATCAATGCGCTGGTAACTTGTTTTTCATCTTCATGTGGTTCAGCCATTGATTCCGGATGTTCCGGGTTCTCTTCCACCGCTTCTTTATTCTGATCTTCCGTATGTTCATGAATGTCCCACACACTCGACAAACTGGTGAGAATTAGCTGATCGACAACAGATCCGGTGGCTTCGAAAATACCAACTACTTTATATTTCTTTTCTCCATGTTTATCTCCGGCTGCATCCAGTCCGTGCGAACTGGCAAAAGTATCTCCTAATTTCAATCCAAGTGTATTAGCAACTTTGCTTCCCATGGTAACTTCCATAGATTGATCAAAGAGTTTTCCTGAACTGATTTTGGCCTGAAAATGATCCGGATATTTTGACGTAGTCCCTACAATTCTGAATCCCTGGTAATTGTCACCCATGGATAATGGAATGACGTTTTTAATAAATGGATTTTTTTTGAGCGCATTTACTTCGGAAAGCGGCACATTTCCGGTTGGTGCATCAATTTGATATATACTTGAAAGAATAAGTTGTAAAGGACTTCCTTTGGCTCCGACCACCATATCTATTCCCCGAATATTTCTCCTGAATTGTTCGTCAAGCTGTTTATTTAAAAGTAAAAGCAGAGAGATCATGCCTATTCCCAGCGTTAAAAGAAGTGCACTTAAAAAGCTGTTTAGTTTTTTTTCTTTTAGATTCGCTGTACTAATTTTTAAAAGATTCATTTTTTGAAGTTTCAGGATTAATTTGATTGGATGATTTTATTATTGATATCAGATCATCCGTTCATAAAAATACCTGATTGGAAAATTCGTCCTTTAAACGCTGGTCATGTGTTACAACGACGAGACTGGCGCCGATCAATGCTGATTGTTTTTTCAACAATTCAATTACTTTCTGACAATTATTATCATCTAAGCTGGAAGTAGGTTCGTCGGCCAGTATCACATTCGGGTTGTTCATTAAAGACCGCGCAATGCTTACCCGTTGCTGTTCTCCCTGACTTAACTGATTGGTTTTTTTTGCAAGATGATCAGCAAAGCCTAGTTGTTCCGCAAGATATTGTGCTTTCTCTTTATCCTGCTTTTGTCCGGCAAAATAATTTGGCAGCAATATATTATCCATCACCGACAGCGAACCGGCAAAGTGTGCACGCTGATAAATGATGCCAATGTTTTTTGCTCTCACATTTGTAATCTGAGAAGATGTAAGCGTTGTAACATTATTTTCTGCAATGAAAATTTCACCGGATTCAGGCCGCAGAAGCAATGCCAGTAAGTGTAACAAAGTGGTTTTTCCTTTTCCTGATTGTCCTAAAATTAATAACGTTTCCTTGTTGCCGCAGCTGATATCAGGAAAATGAAAGTGCTTTTGACTGGAATACGAGAATTGGAGATTTTTACTGACAATCATTTTGTGAGGCTTTTTCTACTATACAATAATAATGAAGTTTTACTTTCTTTATAGATTGGATGATTATTTAATTGATAAAATGATTCCTTAACCTGAAATAAGATAATTCTAACCGTTGGTCACAATCAGAATCATATAAATTATAAAGGCCGGACAAATAAAAGATATAGAAATACGTTGAAAAGGAGATATTATCTGTGGAAAACCGACAACTGTTCTATTTTTGCAAAAATAATAATTTAAAAATGCTTAAACATTTGGATTTAAGAAGAGTATCCGGAGCCTTTACCCTGATGCTGACTTTTGGACTTTTGGGACTTCATGAACGCGCTGACGCACAAAGCCGTGGTATTTTTGTTCCTTATTCTACGGTAGGTTTTGGATTAGGTACATCCAATTATTATGGAGATCTTGCTCCATACAGAACACCACTCGCTTCAACATTTAAAATGATACGGTGGAGTATGGGGGGGAATTATACACGCCATTTCACACCTCGTTTAGCAGCCAGGGCAAGTTTTAATTATGCCAGAATTGCAGGTGACGATTACATTATGAACAGGAGTTCCAAGCGTGAAACAAATATTTTTTATGCCCGTAATTTAAGTTTCAGAAACGACCTGAAAGAATTTTCTATACAGGGAATTTTTAAATTAATTCCTGATAACAGGAGTTATGACAGACGTCCGCAAGTTGGCGTTTATCTGTTTGCCGGTGTAGCTTTAACAGCTCATAATCCAAAAGCACTGGATTCATTAAAGGGAGATTGGATTAAATTACAGCCTCTTGGTACAGAAGGACAAGGTAATGAAGGTTATGCCAAACCTTATTCATTGGTGCAGTTTGCAATCCCGTTTGGAATTGGAGCCAGGTATAAGATTAATTCGAGATTTGACGTTTCTGCTGAATTAGGTTTCCGGAAAACTTTTACGGATTATTTAGATGATGCTCATGGTGCTTATGCGGATCCTGCTTTATTCGCTGATAATCCGTTAGCTCTTGCTTTATCAAACCGTTCCGGAGATGTCATTGCAGTAAGAAAAGGAGCTGACAGAACTGAAACAATCAGGAAGTTTTTACAGGTAAATTATAACATTGATTCTAATACGCCAATGGAAACTTTAGCTACTACGGGTTTTGCATCTGCCGGAGCTTCACGTGGTAATAGTCCTACGCAAAAAGATAATTATCTGTTTGCCATGATCCATCTCAATTATATAATACCTGCTCAGATAAAATGTCCTCCATTAAAATAAAATTGGTAACCAATTGAATGATCTCCTAAGACGTATAGACATTAATAAATACATGCTTCATTTTATTGGAGCATGTATTTATGCTTTAATAAGCTGTACACCTGTTTTTGCACAAAGAGTTGAAATTGGTGCAGGTGTAGGTGGTTTCAATTATAGAGGTGATATTTCTCCTGATTTTCGTTTTAGATTTTTTAAACCGGGAGGAAGCTTATTTTTTAGATATAATCCGAGTAAAGCATTATCGCTTCGTGCAGAAGTGGCCGGCGGAATTATTGGTGCGAAAGATGAGCATAGTAAAGATCCTTATCAGCAGGTGAGAAATATGTCGTTCAGGAGCACCATTATGGAAGGAAGCGCAGTGGCTGAATATAATTTTCTCAATTACGAAGACAGGAGATTTGCTGTTAACTGGACACCTTATGTATTTGGTGGACTAGGACTTAGCAAGTTTAATCCTGAAATAAAAACCGGAGATTACAAAACAAGTTCGATGGTTCTTCCTTATGGTGTAGGTATTAAATATCAGATTCGCCGTCCGTGGAATATAGGAATTGAGTATGGTACAAGAAAAACTTTTACAGATTATCTGGACAATCTGGGAGGTGAGGCTGCTACGAAAGACAAACTACAACAAGGCGATCCGTCCCTTAAGGATACTTATTACTATGTGCGGCTTTCAGTAAGTTACACTTTTTATAAAATATTTTGCCCATAAGATTTATGAAGAAAATTTTTCTAATCGCGCTTGGAATAATTTTAGTTCTGGTAATTTCTTTTATTGGGTTTAGGAGTTATACAAAATCATTTAGCCCGGAAACTTCAGTAGAATACAACAAAAAGGGCCTGGATGTTCAGGTGAATTATAGCAGACCCGCCAAAAAAAGCAGATTTATTTTTGGAAGAGCGCAGGATAAAGCATTATTGCCTTATGGAAAAGTATGGAGAACCGGTGCTAATGAAGCAACAGTTTTCGAAGTAAAACAAGGAGTTTCTTTTGCAGGAAAACCAATTGCAGCAGGTAAATATTCCTTATGGACTGTGCCAGGGCCTGGTTCCTGGCAGGTAATATTAAATTCAGAAACAGGCCAGTGGGGAACTGAATATAATGATGGTAAGAATGTTCTTAAAGCAGAAATCCCCATAAGGATACGTTCCAGCGTACAGGAGTTATTTACAGTCTACTTTGAAGAAGTAACAGGGGGAGTAAATCTGGTACTAAGCTGGGATCAGACAGAAGCGATTATTCCCATAAGGCCTCAGTAAGTTTTGCTCTATGTTAACTCTCTTTTATGTTTGTTGAAGCTATTGAAAACGTCGACCAATTCACTCGTCCGGTACATTTTATTTTACGGTATTACACAGGCAGTGATATTGTACCCGGAACTGCTACATTATTTTTTGTAAATGAAGATGGTTTTGCGGTTACCTGCAGGCATGTAGCCAAGCAAATCTTATTTGCTAATTCTATTTACGAAAATTATTTAAAATTTAGTGCAGAACTCCGGCGGTTTGAGCGTGATCCTGGATTGGATATGCAGCGTCAGTTACTTGAAGCTCAATATAAAATCAATGCAGAAACACCAATAAGAATTCTTTTTAATTTTATTAAGTGCGTTCCGGCGTACAAAAGTCTTACTATACATCTTCATCCAAGCCAGGATCTTGCGATCATTCAATTCCGCGATTTTGAGTCTGTTCAATACCAGGGTCATGCGTTATTTTTAAAAGATTCACGAATGATTAAGCAAGGCAAATATCTTTGCCGGTTGGGATACCCTTTTCCTGAATTTACCAATTATCGGTACAATAGAGATATCAATGATATTGAATGGATAAAAGAAGGACGCATTAATACGCCTATCTTTCCCATTGATGGGATTGTGACCCGGCATATTGGCGAGGGCAATGAAATTACAGGAATAGAGATGAGTACGCCAGGTTTGCGCGGACAAAGTGGTGGGCCACTTTTTGATACCAAAGGTGTAATTTATGGAATGCAAAGTTCAACCAGACACCTTCATTTGGGTTTTGATCAGGTTAACCGGGAAGTTGTTACTGATGGCCAGCGTAAAAGAGTTTCTAACTATCCGTTTTTGAATGTTGGCCAATGCGTGCACGTTGATGTGATCAAACAATTTCTCCGCGAAAAAAAAGTGTCTTTTTACGAAGCGGATTAAACCACATGTATTACCAGACCAGGGTAGAAATCCGGTAATACTCATTTTATAAAATCAGCATCAATTCTTCGAGACGCTGAATATCATAAGTCGGTTTCTGATCAAATTTTAAGCCGGCGGGATTATAATAAATAGTATCCAATCCAAATTGCTGGGCTCCCATGATATCAGCCGTCCAGTTATCTCCGATCATAATACATTCTTCGGTTACTGCATTTGCCATTTCTAATGCATAAGCAAAAATTCCCGGGTCAGGTTTTTTTGCATTTGCATTTTCGAAAGTGATTATGTTATCAAAAAAATGAGCTATTCCGGAGCTGGATATTTTCTTAGCCTGAATCTCATTGAAACCATTTGTAACAATATGCATGTTATAACCGGCGGACCTGGCATAATTTAAAGCGTCCAAAGCTCCTTCCAGCAAATGTTTTTTGGTGGGTAATGTATTAAGATAGGATTCTCCAATTTCAATATGATTGGGCGGACATGCAACTCCTAATTCAGCAAAAACCATTTTAAACCTGTTTTCACGTATGTAACCATGATGGAGTTTTCCTTTATCAAAATCGTCCCAGAGTTTTGTATTAATCTGAAGAAATGACTTGATAAATAATTCTATTGAATGAACCCCGTGCGAAGTAAGTGACGAATTGTGATATATTTCCGTCAAAGACTCAGAAGAATTCCGTTCGAAGTCCCAAAGTGTATGATCTAAATCAAAAAAAAGGTGCTTATATTTCATTTCTGGGAATAATTCAAAAATTAAAAAAATAATATTTTCTTCAAAATGAAGATATTGTCAAATTCAAATTCCAACTTTGATCCAAATGCCGCATATATATCGTATGTTATTTGATAAGTTCTATTAATTGGCATAATATGAATAAAGAAAGAATTTCTAAAGGAAAAAGTTATATATTGAGCATTAAGTTGTTAACATGTGTTAATTGAAAATAATTTAGAGAAAAAAGAAAGACAAACATTTGCAAATTATTTTGTAAATCTATTTCTTTGATTAACAATAATTCTACTGTTTTAATAAACACTTCATTTTATCATTAAAAAAGAAAGGAGAAACAATATCGACGAACTGCTCTACGTTAACTAAATCGAATAGTAAAATGGAGAAAATCCAAGTTAGTGACAGTGAGTTGGTAACATTGTATATCCATGGTAATGAGAAGGCTTTCGAAAAGCTGGTTCAACGTCATAAGTCAAGAATATACACCACTATTTATCTGATTGTCAAGGACCAATATGTAGCCGAAGATTTATTACAGGATACATTTATAAAAGCCGTTGACACGATAAAAGGTGGTCGATACAACGATGAGGGCAAGTTTTTGCCATGGATTATACGGATCGCACACAACCTCGCTATAGACTATTTCAGACGCGATAAACGCTACCCCAATGTAGTGTTCGAAGATGGAAGCAGTGTATTCAATACATTGGATTTTGCGGAAGATTCCGTTGAATCAATCCAGATTCGTCAAGAGACACATGAGCAGCTTAGGGAGATGATCCAGAGGTTGCCAGATGTACAGAAGCAGGTACTGATCATGCGCCATTATGAGGACATGAGTTTTCAGGAAATTGCGGATGCGACGGGTGTGAGTATTAATACGGCATTGGGTAGGATGCGTTACGCGTTGATAAATTTGCGTAAGCAGTTCAACCAACGTGCCCCACAGTATGACAAAAACTTTTACCTACGATGATGTTGTCCGTTATTTGTATTCCGAGACAACAGAAGACGAAAATTATTCAATTGTTGAAGCCTTAGCGCTGGACGATGATCTAATGAATTTTTACCTGGATTCTCTGGAAATCAAAAACCAGATGAACAAAATTGTTCGCAACCCAACGGAGCAGACAGTTGGTAAAGTTCTCAATTACTCGCAACAATTTTCAGCAAAAAGACCAGCCGCTCTTTCTTTTTAGAAGAGCAGCCGGTCTTTTTCTTTTACCAGCTATTGACAAATAGCTGGTCTTTTGTATTTGTAAGAAAACCCAAATATTATTGTTTTAAGCATACCACACTATATGCAGAGAAAAGAGCGCTTTCGATTACTTCTTGATTATTTTACCATTAACTTTCCTGAACCTGTAACAGAACTTCATTACGGTAATCCTTACGAATTGCTTGTATCGGTTATATTATCGGCACAATGCACGGATAAACGCGTCAATATAGTTACACCGCCTTTGTTTGAACGGTTTCCTGACCCGGAAGCACTTGCATTGTCAAACCCGAAAGAAATCTTTACTTACATCCGGTCCATTTCTTATCCCAATAATAAAAGCAAACATCTGGTTGGTATGGCCAGAATGCTTGTTGAAGAATATGATTCGGAAATTCCTGCATCTATTGAAGAACTTCAGAAATTGCCTGGAGTTGGCCGTAAAACGGCAAATGTAATTGCGTCAGTTATTTTTAATCAGCCTGCAATGGCAGTAGATACGCACGTTTTCAGGGTTTCACACCGGATTGGTCTTGTACCATCTACTGCAACTACACCACTGGCAGTTGAAAAAGGACTCATGAAATATATTCCGACAAATCTGGTTCCTAAGGCTCATCACTGGCTTATATTACATGGCCGCTATATTTGTATAGCGCGCAATCCAAAATGCCCGGAATGTAATTTAAAATCATTTTGTGCCTATTATGAGAAGCGAATTGTAGCATAATTTGTAAATCATTGCAACCATTTTCACAATAATGGAGTCTACTATTGTGAAAGAGTTTTTAAAATATATAAATCACAAATTAAAAGTAAGCGATGATTCGTAAATATTTGAAATTGAGTATGCTTTTGGCATTGGTAGTAGGGGCGGTATCTTGTAATAAAGGGATGGATACTGATGATGAAAAAGAGATAATTGCAAATGAAGCATTAATTGATAAATATCTGGCAGATAGTTCTTTAACTGGTAAAGTTACCCGCGAGTCAACAGGGATTGTTTATTACAAACGCAAAGTTAATGCGACTGGTGAAGCGGCTAAAACGGGAGATGCGGCGACTGTTAAAGTAATCGGGTATTTACTTAATGGAACCAAAGTGCTGGGTGTTGCTAATGATTCATCTCTTACTTTCCCTGTTGGAGGTAACACCACTGGTATTGGAGGTATTGAATTAGGAATTTATCTAATGCGTACTGGTGAAAAGGCTTCATTGTTTTTGCCTTATTACCTGGGTTTTGGAAGTGGAGCGCAAACGAATGTTCCGGCTTATTCACCTATCAGAATGGAAATGGAATTTATTAAAACGCGTACTGAAGTTCAGCAAATTAATGAATACCTGGCTGCGAAACAGTTTGTTCCATCAGAAAGGTCAACTGACAACTTAATTATTATACGTACTAATACAGTAACGGGTGATACGCTTGGTTCTGGAAAGTCTGTAAGTGTAAAATATACAGGGAAACTTTTAGATGGTACACAATTTGATACAGGTACAATTCCGGTAACTACTGGTACTGGCGGTGTTATACCTGGCTTTGACCGTGCAGTAAGAAGAATGCGTAAAACTGAAAAGGCTATTATTATTTTCCCATCTTCTTTAGGATATAAGGCGACAAACAGTGCAAAAATAGCCGCATATTCTCCATTACAATTTGAATTGGAAATTTTGTAATTATTACATAGTTGATTGTTAACCTAAAAGAAGCTGCTTCGAGTCGAGGCAGCTTCTTTTAGGTTATATAAATTTGTAATTTTTCTCAATATAGAATTGGATATTCTGACACACCCGAATTAAATCATTGTGTGTCAGATCAGACCCAGAGGGCAGACAAAGTCCATTACGAAAAAACTCTTCTGAAACCATACCACCAAAATAAGGCGCATCCTTAAAAACAGGCTGTAAATGCATAGGCTTCCAAACCGGCCTTGATTCAATATTTTCTTCTGCAAGTTTTAACCGGATGTATTCCCGGTCAATTCTATTTACAATTTCAGGATTTACCAAAATGGTTGTTAGCCATCTGTTAGAAAATGATTCAGGAAGTTCATTCTGAAATGTTAATCCTGGCACATATTGTAAGTTATTTTTATAAAAATCAAAATTAGCCCGGCGCTGACTGACTCTTTCTTCAATTACTTCCAGCTGGCCTCTTCCAATTCCTGCACAAACATTACTCATACGATAATTGTATCCGATTTGAGAATGTTCATAATGCGGAGCTTCGTCCCGAGCCTGAGTCGCTAAAAATTTAGCTCTGGATATAAAGGTTTCCTGATTTGAAAGCAAAGCACCGCCGCCTGAAGTCGTGATTATTTTGTTACCATTGAATGACAAAATGCCCATATCCCCAAAACTGCCCAATTTTATTCCTTTGTAGGTAGACCCCAATGCTTCTGCTGCATCCTCAATAAACGGGACGTCATATTTTTGACATAAATATAAAATTTCTTCTAACCGGCAGGGCATTCCATAGGCATGAACACCAATCACAGCTTTTGGCTTTTTACCTTTTTGAACATAATATTTTAAAGCTTCTTCCAGTGCATTCGGACAGATATTCCATGTGGATTCTTCACTGTCAATAAAAACCGGTGTAGCATTTTGGTAAATAATAGGATTGGCACTTGCAGAAAATGTAAATGACTGACAAAGAACTATATCGTCTCGTTTTACATCTAGTAAAATCAAAGCTAAATGTAATGCAGCAGTTCCTGACGACAGCGCAGCTACATGTTTACAAGTGGTATAAGTACCAATTTCGTGTTCAAATGCATCAATATTTGGCCCGACAGGAGCTATCCAATTCGTATCAAAAGCTTCCTGAATATACTTCATTTCCCTGCCGCTCATGTGAGGAGAGGAAAGCCGGATTTTTTTTTCGATGGTTGGTTTCAATTGGCGGTTTTTATAATTCTTCCAGGATTACCGCGGGCGATAGAATTGTCAGGAATACTTCGGGTAATAACGCTGCCTGCTGCTATAAAACAATTATTTCCAATTGTAACATTCGGAACTACAATACTGCCTGCACCAATAAAAGTATTTTCCCCGATATGGACATTCCCACATAAAATTACTCCTGGTCCTATATGCACGAAATCAGCAATGCTGCAATCATGATCAATTGCAACGCGGGTATTAATAATTACATGTTTTGCGATTACTGTACCGGCTTGTAAAATACTTTCGTGCAAAATTACCGTACCTTCTTCTATGAGAACACTTTTGTCAATAATAGCGGTAGGATGGATTACATTGCCAAAATGATGACTGATTTTTTGAGCAATTGTACGACGAATATTATTATTTCCTATTGCAATGATAATTGACTTATCACCAAACAATATTGGATCATAACTTTTTGATATTCCTTTTTTGGACAAATCATCGTCGAAAATAGCTTGAACACTATCTCCGCTGGCATTAATACAGCTGATAATTACTTTGGCATGTCCTCCGGCACCGTAGATAAGCATATCATGTTCATTTGAAGTATGACATTAATACGGAAAACCGGCCTTTAAGTAATGGAAGAAAATGGTTTATTTTTAGATTATCCGATGAATTTCTCTGCAATTGCAGTTTCTTTTATATCAGCAGGCTTTAATATTTTTAATACCGTCAATAAAATAATTTTAATGTCCAGTCTGAGAGATAAGTTTTCTACATACCAAACATCATACTCAAATTTCTTTTTCCAGGAAATAGAATTTCTGCCATTAACCTGAGCCCAGCCGGTAATACCTGGTTTGACATCATGACGCTGTTGTTGAATGGAATTGTATAATGGCAGGTATTCGGTCAGTAGCGGTCTCGGGCCTACTATACTCATATTTCCTCTGAACACATTCCAAAGTTGCGGTATTTCGTCCAGAGAAGTACGTCTTAAAGAACTTCCGATTTTGGTAATCCGCTGTCCATATGTTAATGAGTTTCCATTTATATTTTTTTGTTCGGTCATTGTCCTGAATTTGATCATTGTGAAAATGACACCATGCAAACCTGGGCGTGGCTGGTAAAAAAATGGTTTTCCGTTATTCTGAAACCAAAGTATAATAACTATTAAAGCAAAAAGCGGGGAAAGGATAATTAATCCGCTCCCCGCTATGATAATATCTAAAATCCTTTTCCCGGAATACTTATACATTTGGTTACTATTGAAACTAAAATAATTCCGGATATAACAATGGATTTGTTTCTCTAATCATATTATAAGCAGTTTCCAGCACATCGTCCATATTGGGTTTTGTAAAATAATCTCCGTCGGAACCATAAGGCGGACGGTGATCTTTTGCTGCAATAGTAGCCGGAGCGGAGTCGAGCCAGCGGTAGGCATTTTGCTTTTCCAAAACCTGCTGCATCATATACGCAGAAGCGCTTCCAGGCACATCTTCATCAGCAAAAATCACTCTGCTGGTTTTTTTGATCGACTCTACAATACTGCTGTGAATATCGAATGGTAAAAGTGTTTGAACATCAATTACTTCTGCTTCAATTCCTAATTGTTCTAACTGTGCCGCTGCTTCCATTACGATCCGACACATGGAGCCGTAGGTTACAATGGTGATATCCTTACCTTCCCTCAGTACTTCCGGCACACCAAGAGGAAGACATATTTCACCAATATTATCGGGAAGAATTTCTTTTTGACGGTAAGAATTCAATGGTTCTACAACCAAAGCAGGATCATCACCTTTTATGAGCGTATTGTAAAACCCGGCTGCTTGCGTAAAATTTCTTGGTACAATTACATGCAGCCCGCGGAGGCTGCTGAGCATGGTTCCCATAGGAGAGCCCGAATGCCAGATTCCCTCCAGACGATGTCCGCGGGTACGAACAATTAAAGGTGCTTTTTGTCCACCTGCTGTCCTATACTGAAGTGTTGCCAGATCGTCTGTAAGTATTGAGAGAGCATAATAAATATAATCGAAATACTGTACTTCTACAATTGGACGTAAACCGCGCATAGCCATACCAATTCCCTGTCCGATAATAGTCGCTTCCCGTATTCCGGTATCGGTGATACGCAGTTCTCCAAATTTTTCCTGTAAACCAGCCATTCCCTGATTAACATCCCCAATCATACCCACGTCCTCTCCTAATGCAACAACACGCGGATCACGCTCAAAAAGTGCGTTGAAATAAGAGCGAATAATTTCCCTTCCGTCAACAGTCGGGCTTGTATCTGAGTAAACAGCTTCAACTGGTTCTACTAAAAGTGGTGAGTCGGCAGAACTGCTGTATAGGTGTGTGCTAAATCTGGCTTTGTTTTCTTTTAAACTGGTATGAAGTGAATCCTGTAATGCAGTTTTAGCTTTATGATTTTCGGAACCCATTAAACGCAAAGCTTTTCTGATACTTGATACCATGTCTTTTCTGACTGGCAAATAAGTTTTGGATAATTCCAGTACAATGTCACTAATGTCAGGTGCGA
>Ga0247734_1001344_pt1 | contig 18856 bp, 16 predicted proteins | sample UWRJL103311B2_FD_180933 | JGI IMG/M metagenome (GOLD analysis project Ga0247734, IMG submission 180933) | Plant litter microbial communities from Arlington Agricultural Research Station in Wisconsin, United States - UWRJ-L103-311B-2 | ecosystem: Environmental > Terrestrial > Plant litter >... | reverse complement strand
TACTACCAGGGACAGGTTGTATGCGCAAGACCACTGGCGCATTAGCGAAGGTCTAGACATCATAATCATAACCTCAAAGATGTAATTGTGGATTCCTACCTAACTTGCGCTCTATCTCAACCATCTCTTAGTTGTGAGAGATTTCAAGGGGGTTGACTTGAATTGTGGAGCCATTTAAACGAGGAAAAGGGGGGTTTAAATTTTAGTCTTATACGTGACAATCTCTGCTTATTGACGAAAATTGCATTGAAACTTGACCAGCCCGCTCGGCATACGGTTTCTCTTCCTAGGAGCCGATTTTTGGGATAGTATCCAGTCTCTGTCTACCGTCGCTTCCTATAAATTGTAAATATAATAAACTAGTCCACATATAATATACATCTTCCAACCCACTTTCTCAGATCTATGACTATCCAATGCTAAAATTTACCAGAAGCAATTCGGATTATTTGCCGTTGATCTGATAGCACATATAGTCTCTAGACCGAGTTCATTTTACAGAAGACCAACAGCTGGGAACCGTGAGGGTTTTTAGCTACTGTATTGGACATTTCTTTACTAGGTATGCACTGGGTCCACAGTCTAGCACAGAATAGCTGTTACTTCAAAATAGAATCAGTTGAGACGAGATCAGTGTACATATTACTTGTAGTACTTATCTATGGGAGCTGGAGGCAACCCAATTTAAGGCCTCTTGATTTGCGGCATTATATAACAACGCAACCGTGGTTCACGCTGGCCACAGGCTATCTCGTCGAATGTTCCATACAACAAAAAGGAGTATAGGAGATGGCACATACCGCGGAATCTGTGCCTGACAAAGGCCGTCGTCGTTCTTTGTGTGTGATTTATCACTAGGAATACATACAGTATAGTAGCATTGCAACTGAAATCGGAGAAATGATTATATTTCTGTAGGATCCTAAGAACTGCCCCCTACTTGTAGGAAGATTTATTGGCTGAAGGTGATTTATATACTTGTAGGCAGTTTAGCACTCTAGCATTCTTGACCTAGTGTGTATGTATGTATGTATTTATTTGCTAATACCTAGTTTTGAAGTGTTTGGATGAGATCTTACTTATGTATGTACGCAGGTATGTACACCTTCATTCAAATGGCGAAGTAAGAAGCAAAACCGTGTACCTTCCTTCCTTGCCTTGCAAAATAAATAAACTGATTCAGATACGAGAGAGAGATAGTGAGAGGGACCGAACAAACAACATGAGTAAAGCAAAGCAAAGCAAGATGCACATCAAAAGTGAAGATACGTTTGTTGATGGCTCAGTTAGACAGAGCTAAAGTAGCCTGCCTGGTAGCTAGCCTAGTAGCCTAGGAGGGCATCTCGCTTATTAAAATCCAGCCTCCACTCCTCACCTATCACTGAAAATAGCCCACCAAAGACGATAAAGAAATCTTATATCAAAACAAAAGCAAAAAATGAAAGAAAGAAAAATTTGAGACGAAAAAGTATTCTGAAAAGGAGGGGATTCGAACCCCTGCGGACAAAGACCATGAGAAATCAATCTGACCACTACTGCTGGTGGAGAGTAAGGAGGGTAAGGAGGGTAAGGAGGGTAAAAAATCCACCACAGGAAAACATGAACTCTAGGTACCTCAAGGTAGGCATTTATTCCCAGTGAGCATATAATATATAGTCCTTTCGTACCCCGGCCTCAAAACGCGATGGCATGCTCCTTTAATTTCTTCATCTCTTCTATTACCGGATTCTCCTTTTCCATTTAAAAGGTGTTGATGCTAGTTAGTCCGTGAGGACAGGGCATGGAAAGCACAGTCAGTACATTACATACTGTATTATTTAACTTTAGGTACAGTAGGGGCCGCAGTGGGGTCTGGTTGTGGTGTCCTTGATGGCCTTCGCTTACCATATATATATATAATAATATACCTTGAGGATACACTACACATAACATACTACATGTACTGTGCTGTACTGTAAACCCCTGCAGGGCTGCTGGGACCAGTCTAGTGGTCCGTCCCATTGCATTGGCAAGGTAACAATCATTAACTAACCATCACCCGCTGCTCATCTCTCCATCCCAATTCATCACGTTCTCGACCGGGGAAGTGAAGCGAGGAACCCCATCAACCAATCTCCGTCCAGCATTTGCCGCCCTCCTCAGCACTCCACGCACCTTCCAACCACTACCCCCATTGGACAACTTCTTCTAGGTCATCACAGGATAAACTGCACATCAAGGATCCTATTCGATATGTTGCAATCAACTCACCTTGCTAGTTGGACGTTAAGCCCCTTGCCGAGCCTCGACGGACCGGTATCAGGCGTATTGACTTCTCCCTCGTCATCCTCATCCTGAGAGAAAGGGAGGAGGGGAGAGGGGGGGAGATGAGAAGACAATTTCTTGACAATTGCAATTTCGCACGGGTCTGGAGTCTGGATATTCATAGAAAGCCCAGGTATCTCACTGCATCGAGGTCTATGCATAGCACCGACTCCTACCAGAAAAAGGTACTTGATGGATACTTGTCAGCTTATGCCCGGTCTATAAGTAGTCCTGTACATACAGTACTTGTGCCCGTACTGTACATCTTCCGGCGGTGACTTGCAGCAGATAACGGCATCAACGGGTCTAGCGCCGTCGATAAGAGCAGGATGAGGGCAAGTGCCGGGGTAGGCCACAGGGGATATTGCATTATTTGGAGACTCTTATGATCTCGGGGGTCAGAGTCATTTCTCTTTCAGTATGATTTGCTCCTGCTTCAACCGCCCACCGGCACACCTCGCAAACAAGTCATCATCTAACTGGCCGTCTTTCCTACTCCGTCTCTTGGAATCGTATTTCAAATCTGGGATATCACCAGAATCGGTCAAAAACAATAGCTCGGGCGGTTGGGTGACGGAGCGGCTTCACCTGCAGGAACATTGGCATGGATTACGCTTCCTCACGGTCCAATTTGTACAACCTGGAGCTACTCAAGATTCCCCACACTCCACCCATATATCCCATAACACCCAGCCAACCAACACCGGCTTATCCGATTTCTCTACTGTGTGCTGGTTCTTACTGTCGTTGCTTCCTATCTTCTCTCAACCCTCAACAATACACGTTCACCGTCTGTTCGTTGTATCAATCCAAGGGTCTGGTACTCTCAGCGTGTGCGGAGCCCATTTGCATATTCGTACCATAGCTGCATGTAAAAGACACAGACCGCATACCATCAAGAACCTCCGATGGGACGACTTCTCTCAGAGCTCGACGATTAGAGACGACGCGCTACTAAAAGCCTTTTGATTTTTTCGCCAATTTCATCGGTGCATTATCTTGGCCAGTTTGCAGCTCAGTAAAGATTGGTAGTTAGCTAATCCGACAATGTCTTTGCTTTCCAAGGATATAGTAGAAGGGGGGGATGCATTTCCAGTTGCAAATCTGGGGAAACGGGTATTCATACCTCTCACGCCGGCAAGCCTTCCTGGTCAAATCGAAGCAAATACGGTCGATCCTTGGACCGCATCGGGGAAATATGCTCTAGGATGGACGTATTTCTGTCTTGTGTTACTCGTACTAGTAACAATAACAAGAGCATATCATGCCTGGACTGACAAGCTTCGGCAGGCGATGCACAAACAAGAGGTGGAGAACTACTTAACCCAGTGGCAACCGGAGGATGAATATTCCACGGGCAACATGGAAACTGGGCGGACAGTCGATCAATTATTTCCTCGACGTGGCGAAAAAGCACATGAACTCACACGAGGTCAATCACATTGGTCCTCGATTGGATTTGTCAATGATACGCTAGCATTGTTCCGATGGATTTTCTATCGCCCAGTTCCCGAGATAAAGTGGAAGAGGAAGACTTTACTTAGTTTCCCATCACTGGCAGTCATCGGGATCCTCACCATTGCTGTAGCATTCACCACACTTTACTGCTTTTTACCTCAACCACTATATTGGCAAAGCATTCAATTTGGATCACCGCCACTTGCTATACGGTCTGGTATGATGGCGGTTGCAATCGTACCCTGGATCGTTGCCACTGCCATGAAGGCTAACCTCGTCTCTTTCATGACTGGCATCAGTCACAACCGTCTTGCCGTGTTTCATAGATGGGGAGGATATTTATGTTTGTTCTTGTCTTTGGTGCACACTGTACCTTTCTATATCCAGCCAGTTTGGGACGAGGGAGGGGAGAAAACATTCGAGAAGCTCTTCAACAATGGTAGCGGATATGTATACGGCACTGGAATTGCTTGTCTCGCTCCCCTGGGTTGGCTATGCATAGCTTCACTACCGATTCTTAGGAATATTGCCTACGAGATCTTCGTCATGTTGCACATACCAGTATCCTTTGCATTTGTTGGGCTTCTATTCTGGCATTGTCAGAACTACTTAACCTCCTGGAGTTACCTATATGCGACAGTTGCAATCTGGGCGCTTTCATATTTTATGAGAATGTTCAACCTCAACTGGTTGAAGCCATGGAGAAATGCATGGTTGATTGGAGACGAAGCTGCGGTCACTTTGATGGCAGAGAATGCAATCAAAGTTACAATCCCAACACAGATGAGCTGGAGACCTGGCCAATTTGTCTACCTCAGAATGCCTGGAATCTCAGTCTTCGAGAACCACCCATTTACAATATCGTCACTTTGTAGTGAGGATTTTCCATCTGAATATGGTGATCTGTACAGGGATTGCACGTTAGTTTTCCGACCCTTCGGCGGTTTTACTCGCAAGGTTCTAGAGACAGCAATTGAGAAAGGGCCATTTAAAACATACCGTGCTTACCTGGAAGGACCATACGGCGGAATGCAACGTGAACTAGCTGCCTTTGACACTGTAATTTTATTTGCAGGAGGTAGTGGTATCACAGCAATCGTATCACAACTTCTGGAATTGATCAAGCGAATGAGAGATGGAAAGGCAGTGACGAAGAAGATTGAAGTTGTGTGGGCTCTTAAAAGATTAGAGGCAATGGATTGGTTTAGGGAAGAACTTCGGATTTGCAGGGAATTTGCTCCTCCAGATACGGTAACTTGCCAATTCTATGTCACGGCGGCAAAGAGGCAAACCAAAGTAGGAATAAGTGAACGAGCACCCAGACCGATCAGCACTATGTTGCACGATAAGTTGGATGGGTTCGTTGCCGGAATAGCATCGAAAAGAAATTCTGCTATGATTCGCGATGAAGCGCAAGGTGACCCTGAAAGAGAGGCCGAGTTGAGAGCAGAGCAAGAAGATGCCATAACTTCATTACCGCGACCAAAACACCTACAACCAAAAGTATTTCCACCTCCACCACAAACTTCATTTCCTCCACCACCAAGCAAGGTCACGAAACAAATTTCGACCAAAGTGGCGAGGAAAAACTCACTGAGGCAGCTAGAAGGGAAGGAGCCGAAAGGCAAGCGACAGTCGACAACGTCAGCGGTATCTGAAGTAGACGATCACGAAGCAACCAGGAATTACTTAGCACCACCAGCAGCCATCCGATCTACAAACAGAGAATTCCATTTTCCACCACCCTCCCCAAGTAGCAACTCTCCTAAATTCAACTTCGTTCCCCCATCGCCACGGGGCAGTTATAATCCTCAAAACTGGCCACCTCCACCACCTCCTGGGCCACCGCCAAAAGATGGCTACCGACCGGAGAGTTTCATATCCCAAGTATCCCAGGATTCGAGAACCGACTCGAAAACAGATTCCTATCAACCTTCGAACCCGCCACAACCAGTAGTCAAACATGACCACGAAATCTCACCCGCGCCCTCATTTCCTCTTCCACCCGCACCTCCTATACCCGAGAATCCCACACCCATACCTCCTCAACCGGCACATTTACGCGGAAAATCCCTCGAAATCAAAATCCCATCTGCGCCACAACCAGCAGCAGCGAATTTCGATTTTGGTTTCCCATCCACCCCAACGGAATTCCAGAAGAACCTGATGCGGTTCGCCTTTGTAGCACCAAAGAAGAAGGAGGGCTGGAGTACGGAGTACGGGCGTCCAGATCTAGGCTACATGTTGAAAGACATGGCAACTGGTGGCATCGATGGGAAGGGTATATTTGGACGACGAACCTGTGTCTTTGTGTGTGGACCGCCCAGTATGCGTGTTGATGTTGCCAATACGGTAGCTAGGTTACAGGCTGATATTTGGGGCGATGATAGTAAGGATGAGATCTTCTTGCATACGGAGAATTATGCGATTTGAGGAATTTATCTTTTGATATGCTGTAATAACGAAAGGAATCGAAGCGTTGGAAAAGGAAGAGACACATGGGATATATTATAATTTGAGCAGCATTCACGCCTGCATAATCTAAACAGAAGATAAAAGCCATATGAACATGAATTAAATCTGGTAATACTCGCAGTGCTGCAAATTTCACGACTTAACATGTAGTGCTTTAGCACGTCTATATCACAAGCCCTTTTCGTAGCTCGACCTTATAGATCAGCTTTCATACTTTGCGCAACATTCCCACATTTATTGATAGGCGTGGGTGATTGTGGACCATAGCCAGGTGCAACTGATCTGAGGAGTTCTCTAGCATGCAGGCCCGAAGGACAGGCCGGCCTACTATTCCATATTTCTCATTTAAATATATATATAAAATCTGCATTACATAGTCACATTATCAATACGTGCAGCTATGGATGCAGTGCACATTCAGAAACATAGAGACATGATGATTATTGAATTATTAACGCGGAACTAGTCTGAACGAAGCTATAAATGTTTGCTAGAAACCAAGTAAAGCAGTATCTTGAACTTGCACCACCGGAAGTGTTAAAAGACTGCTCAGTACTCATGGTTGTCATTGTCATCATCTTCTTCATTCATCCCCAATCGTTCTTCAAAGCGCAGGAACGCTGAGTCGTCAGCTTCATTCCCAGAAACTTTCATCCAATCGCTTTTAACCTCGTCAAGGATTCCGTCATCAAATGCAAGATCCAAGAAACCAGTCGCTCCAGGACTGGAGCCAACAGGCAGTGCATTCTGGTGCTGCTCATAGTAAATACTGTACAAGAGCTTGCCATCACTACCCTCACTCTGTAGAAGTGATTCCACAGCCTTTTCAAGTAGCAATCTGCTGTTGCTTGAACTGCATGTAGTAGCATAAAGTACACCTGTGATGTGGTCAGCTGTGCTCGCACATTTGGTTTTTTTAACGTAAAAAAAGGTTTGGAAAGCATCATCAGACTGTCAGAGGTATGTTATCGTCAAGGTAAATCAGACAATGTAGATAAGTATTCATAAGTTGGATCATCATGTAATGCGGGATAGAATATTGAAGAAGAGAAATTGACTGACTTTGTCCAGCAGGGCATTCACCTGTTTCACTAGAGTGAGCCATGATATAAACTGGGTGTGTGTTTGGAGTGCCATCAATGGCCAAGCTCTCTGGAGGAAACACCACTACCGACACTGCAGCTAGAGGAGAGCCTTCTACCGAGCCCTCGAAGAGAGACAGAAGTGGAGTCGAGGCCACAGCAATGAGGCGGGAGACCGCCGTCGGATTGGACGAGGGCTTGTCACTGCTAACATCCCGGAATGCTAGCTTCGTCTTGACTACTTCTCCGTTTGAAAGAGTAACTTCGATAGAATTATCTGAATTGGTCACTGAAGATGTGATTCCAGTACCAAGAACGTATACACCACCACCTACAGCGCCAGCTCGACATGCAACCTGTGCGATCTCGGCACTGCCGCCCCATTTGGGAATAACAGCCCCAAATCCAGGGCCGAATACACCAATAGAGGCGAGATGTCTTGCAATTCTAGGCAATGAGTAGCCGACAGTGGTGTCCTCATAAGTGTCTAATGATAATGTCAAAGCCAAGATGATGGTCCGAAGATGTGGAGACATTTGGAACTGAGAGGACAGGAAGCTCGGTAATGACGCTTCTGTAAAAGGCCTCCAGATTTCCGAATGGTTTTGATAATCCACCACGAATTTAAGAAATTTCATCAGATTTCGCTTGGCGCGAAGATCAATGCTTTTGTCCTCAAAGATATCCTCTCTGCCATTTGGTAAACGTTTCAATTCTGCCTGGGATTTTGTGTCAAGCACATTGTAAATCCACCAGTTACCAACAGCTTGAAATTCAAGCTGCTTGTGGACTTTTGAAGAAACAAGTTGTGCGAGAAGTTGCGACTTTGTATATATGATCTGGGGCGATAGAGAAAGGGTGTATGCTCTTGAAGAAGATAGCTTTTCCGCTTCGCCATCACCAGCCCTCCACGTTGAGGTGTTTCGAAAGGGGTGAGAGGGGTAACCTAATATTAATTAGAGAAGTCGAAGGTGAGGGGGTTATCGAACAAACCTTTGGCAACTCTCTCTACCCATTCATCTGCTTCTTGCAAACTGAAGGCAGCTTCCGTACCACCATAATATGCATTTTGGTCGACATGGAGGATTTTCTTGTTTGAACGAGACAAAGCTCTTCAAAGACTAGGTCAGTCAGAAATGGTCGCAGTTCGTGGACGATAAAGCTCACAAGGCAAGCAAAGATTGCCGTAACCCTGTACCCTCAATCACAACATCCCATGAAGTTTCGCTCAAGGACTCCATCGTCATTCATTTTTTAATCGAGCGTGATTGAAAGTTCTGAGGTCTTTTGGGACAGCCGCACAAAATCTCAAACGAAATCGAGGTTTTTAAGCAGTTTGACGTTTTGGGGCTAGCGTAAAGCTAACCAAATATGGTAAGGGGCTTGGCAAAGGACGTTAAAGCAATTTCGTCGACGAAAATTTCGATCTTCAACCGTCAAACCAACTTCGCAACCCTGACTCTGCTATAGAGGGTTGCATTTGTGAGGAGTCTTTCAGTAGACTTCTCAATGTTGGACGGGAGACTAAATCAAGCGTCCTGTATCTACTGCTCTGGAATCAAAGCCTGAAAGAAGTGGTTCGTAAAGGCACGGAACAAATCCTTGTAATGTAAGATGATGGTGCAAAGAGCTGCTTTTGTTATAGTTAAGACTGGACTTTGTTCTCAGTTACTCCAGGCAAAGTGTGCAAGTTGAGCAGCGTGTCTAGGTCCCAAATTTCTCAAATTGAGCTGAGAACACTTCTCAAGCCAAAAATTCCTATTACTGCTTTGAGTTCACGCATTCTTCACAGGCTTGTAACCCAGAGTTTCTCTACAACTCCACATTGTAGGCTATTCTAGATATATATTTACAATGCCAAACAGCTTCTGTAGCTGCGAAGGTGAGAGGTAACTATGTAAATTCTGTTTAAGTCATCCACAGATATAGTGTTACGCTTTGAGTGGGTGTTTGTTCAAATGGATATCTAGCAGTATTCACAAATTGGTAAATGTTTTGCGGTAAATTGTTTCAGTTCTCATTATTTGTGTTTTGCTTTGCTAGCTGTTATCTACACAAGGGGGGAGATATCTGATCTATCTGTGCTCTTAACAGGAGGCGAATACCTTCCAAGTCTGGAAACGCTACTAGAGAGGAAGGTTTTCCTTCGAAGGTGGTGAGTATAAGTCAAGTAGTTACAGTATGGATTATGAGAAAGGCTTTTACTCGTCGAATCCATTGATTTGAGTAAAATAGACCAACGACTCTATTAGCAATCGGAATTACATCTGCGTAAAGTGACACCTTTAAGTGACATGTTTGGGATTTACTTGATTAGGGGTAGCAAGGTTCCCTCCGTGACGGCACTTGCGTTCTCTCGGTATATAGATGAGGCTAAAGTGTAGCCTTGGCTGGATTTCCTAATACAGCAAACCTTTATGCAAAATGCCGCTTCGGTTCAGCGGCTTTTGTCGTTTCATAAACTAGCGGGGTAAAGATATGTCACTCTTGATACAGTTACTAGTTCTGTAGCAGCTTCATTTAACTTCATTAGGTGTGGAGTAGGCATCAGCCTAGTGGTTGAAACTCATGGTCGCCAAGAAGGCAAAACAGATTCCCAATCAATGGCCACGGGGAGTGATAGAACTTCTAAATGCTAACTATATGCGCGTACTAAAACGGGACATCACATCTTCCTGGGAAAGTAGTTAGCACATGATGTGAATCCTATCAATCAAGAGTAGATCAAATGGGTTTAACCAGTAGCCTCGAAGCATTTTGTTTCTTGTCCCTTTTTGCTGATGGCTCCAATCCACGCATCTTGTCCAGCTTATACTCCCCAATATATTACTTTGCCTCTCAATATACGGGAAAATACCTTGCACCATGTACCACGGCTCGACCACGGAATCTCCACAGTCGATATCGTGAATATGCAATGCCGGTCAAGCGGGGTTCAAAGTACTTAAGGAGGCACCGAGCCGCAATATCACAAAATGTAGTAAGATCATTTCGCGGACGAAAAAGAGCTTAAAAATGGCAACTTATGTAGCAGCGGCATTGTTTTTGGCAGTTCCTGTCTTCTCAGCTTGCACACCTCTTCCTTCCTCTTTGACAATCCCTACCAATGCAAAGCTACCTGATCCATTCAAGCTTTACAATGGCACCATGGTCTCAACCAAAGCTGAATGGGATTGCCGCCAAGCTGAACTTTCAACGCTGATCCAGAACTATGAGCTTGGAACTTACCCAGGGCCTCCAGACACTCTGACCGCTACACAATCTGGTAAAACTTTGTCGATCAATGTTGGTGCCAATGGTAAATCTATCTCCTTCTCTGTATCGATTACAACTCCTTCTTCAGGAACAGCTCCCTACCCTGCGATCATTGCCTACGGAGGAGCAAGCATTCCCGTACCAGCAGGCGTTGCGACTATTACCTTTAGCAACGATGATATTGCCGCCCAATCAGGTTCTGGCAGTCGAGGCACCGGCAAGTTCTACACCTTATTCGGAAGCGGCCACTCTGCAGGAGCACTGACGGCTTGGGCCTGGGGTGTGTCTAGAATCATCGATGCTCTGGAGAAGACACCTGGCGCGAACATTGATACCAAGAGGCTTGGTGTGACTGGATGTTCTAGAAATGGAAAGGGAGCAATTGTTGCGGGAGCGTTCGATTCAAGAATCGCGTTGACCCTGCCTCAAGAGTCAGGAGCTGGCGGATCCGCAGCCTGGAGAGTCTCAGATGCCATCAAGGCATCCGGAGGCAACGTCCAAACTGCGTCTCAGATTATCACAGAGAACCCATGGACTGGAAGACCTTTCGATGCATGGGTCAAGAAGATCACCCAAACACCGCATGACCATCATTTCCTCGCTGGAATGATCGCACCAAGAGGGCTTTTCATCATTGACAACAACATTGACTGGCTTGGTCCACAAGCATCATGGGTGGCTGCAAAGGCCGGACATTATATCTACGAGGCATTAGGGGTACCTGATAACCTTGGCTATTCTCAGATTGGAAGCCATTCACATTGCCAATTCCCTTCGAACCAACAAACGGCGTTGACAGCTTTCATAAATAAGTTTTTGATGAACCAACCAAATGCAAACACGGCAGTCATGGTTGCGGACACAACCTACGATCAAGCTAAATGGGTTGACTGGACCGTTCCAAAACTCACTTAATCTATCACCGAGAGCTTGGCTCTAGAACCACAATCTTCTTTCTCACACAGGCAGCCTCTCGGGCAAGCTATACAATATATGGAGATCCTTTGGTTATCTTTCGATGTATTTTTTATCAAGTCAGCTTTTGTGTGACTTTAGAAGATTGAAGAGATGATGGACTATAGCAAGAATAGTTCTGACACATGTTTTGGGTGGTGCAGGTTAATATGAACCGGTTTATTTCGAGTTACTGTCTCTACATTTCCTTCATGGATAGTTTGAACCTTAGGATTGGGATATTTCAAAAGTGTATATATGAAATCAGACACACTTGTCACTAGCTTCTTATGGTGGTCTCTTAATCGGCTTTAAAGTGCCAGAAAATTTCCCGTTAATCTCACACTGTTATGACTATAGGTCTCAGGTCTACATGACTTCAGATGTGTCGATTCTGCTTGATTCAATGTAATGATAAAACGAACTCACGATACTTCCAGCAGAGCCTGTATTCTTATCACAATTGTCAAACGTATCTTATTCATAGGTGGAAATGAAGTAGTAAGAGCCAATTGTTTGCTTATAAGGAAGGGGCATACATATAGTCAAACACCAAGATATCAAAAACATATATTGCAAGGCTTTTGTAGTCACTCATGGGCCAGCTGAATCGCCCAAATGTTATGATATCATCTATAACTGACCGAAGAAGATTTAAACCTCATATTTGCTTCGGAAATCAAGCCTTGATCAATCGAACTTTTTCATCCTAGCAAAATTGCAGGATACGATGGCTTCATCTGCTCTGTGGAAACTCAACAATGACTCTAGAGAAGGAGAAAGATGTGCTCTTTCACAGCTTTTTGAAGTTAGACAAGGCCTTGGGGAAAGTGCTATTTTTGTGGCTGGGTTATCAACCGTGATTTACGCTCACTAGCTGAAGCTTTACAAAGTTACTATCATGGGGAGGCGGTTCTAAGACGGATCCTTGAGGAAACAGTAATGTCCTTTTCAAACGCATATGTACGAGGCTAGCCCAAGACATGCCAATATAGCCAGAGAGGGGGGAAATTTGTATATGAATACCTCAGGAAGAAATGGGAGCTAACTCTCATAGTTACTCTATAATGACACCTTCTGCCTCATTGTGGTAAAATATTAGCCAAAAAGCAACATTCATAAGCTAAACTTCCCTTTGCAGTGCGAAAGAAAGTCTTTGATACAAAACTCTAAATATGAACTACTTTACGAGTTCTATGAAAGGGCGAAACAAATAGACTCTTATTCGATTCCGCTTCCATTCACCCCCTTAAAACCCAAACAGTATCTATTGCTATAACCAACCGCTCCTAAACTTTCCTACCCCTAGCCATAAATACGCTTCTCTTCATCTCGTCACCATTATTCGTGAATACAACTCCTTTTCCAAGAGTCACATACTCGAAAGATCCTCCAACTCCGGCTTCCTCGAACATTTTTCTTGTATCGTCTTCCGAAAAGCCAAGATGAGTGATTGTATGCGAGGCCGGATGTGGCTTTTCATCAGACTCTTTGCCTTTAGCATTTATATGATCATGATGATGATCTTGAGATTCAGATTTATGGCTATGAGAATGGCTGTGGGAATGACCATGGGAATGACCAGGAGCTGCAAATGGCAGGAAGTCAATGATCAGAAGCACGCCACCAATCTTCAGCCGCTCAGCAAGTCTTTTGGCAGCCAAAGTGGGGTTATCGAAGTGATGCCAGCCCATCCCAACTGCAGCAATATCAAAGCCTTCGAATTGTGGACCTGATAGGGCCGCTGAGGGCGTTATATCAATCAAGTTCCCAACAACGGCATGCATTTCGTCCTCAGCGATTCCTTGATTTTCAGCGCCGATGTTATATTCGTTTACCATGCTCTGAGATATATCAACACCAACACATTGAGAGACGTATGGTGCGAGTGCCTATGCTTGTTAGGTCCTCTTGTATGACGAGAATATGGTCGAGCAGACAAACCCGTGACACGAGACCAGTCCCACACGCATAATCTAACAACCTCACTGCTTTCTCGGGCTTCTGATTTGGCTTCTTAGTAATCGAGGAGGATTCTTCCTCTTCTGAAGATGAGTCTTCAATCCAGTCTACACCAATCCAATCACGGCGAGCTTGAATCTCATCAATTATTTGAAGGATGGTTTTGCTGAACTTTGTGTTGTATGTGGAGGCCGTCTCACTGCGAATGATCAGCTATACATTGCTATTTCAGGTTACAAGTTCAAGGGGGGGGTTTGTGGCCCTGGTAATCCTGTTGTATTCACTTGACGAGGCTTTTCTTTTGGCAGGAGTTATCGCTGGCTAATCGGAATGAAGCACGGGTACCTACTTGAAGTACACTCTATTTTTCTCTGCCCAATCTGCCATTTTGGGTTTGTTTTTGAAGTCGAGAATTTTTGGAAAGTGCTGAAATGGTTTAGAGAGGATAGTTCAAGTGGGTAGTTCTCTAGATTTATAGAAGTGGGCTCGCATAGATTTCGGAGACTTTTTTTTTTGGTTTGCTAGAAAGCCATCAGGGTAGAACAAATATTTCCGAGAAAGTTACGAAACATGTCTTATTCGAGGAATAAAGTAATAATTCAACGCTATTTTAAGAGATTGATGACAATAAAATCTTTATGTGAGTCATATTTATGCGCGAACTTCTTTCTATTGGAATATATACTATCCATCCATCACCTTGTCTCATGATCTACCCTCATAATCCGGGCTCGTATCATTAGCTTCAGCTACAGCATTCTCTGTAACCTCGACCATGAAACTGCCCCCTAAAAGTATCGCAGGCTCATCAATGCTATGGTGTTCGTAACTCAGAGTTCCCACTCCCCCAGCTTCAAGGAGAAAAGTTGGCCCATCCTTCAAAGTCTTCTGCACCCATCTCATAGCAAAGGCTCTCAAAATGTGCCCATGAGCAACTACCAGCACATCTCCTGGCTTCGCTTCTCCTTTGGGTTGTCCAATCACAGGTGCATGGTATTTAGTTCTAATTTCTTCTATTAACCTGTCGAGTCGTTTTGTGATATCTTCTGGACTCCTGTAATTTTGTCAGTCAGTTATTCTTCCTGTCTATTGAAAGAAGTGAGCGTACTCCCCACCGGGACAACCATCTCTCCATATATCCCAAGGTTCAAGTCCAGCCTTCGCCCTCAAGGTCTTGATTTCCGGACTAGTGACGCCTTCATAATCTCCATAATCCCATTCCCTAATGTCCTCTGTAATTTGGACACAAGCATTTGTTCTAATCCCATCATCAGTATGTTTCCGCCGTTCCTCCCAAGGGAGCTTTTCTCTGCAACCTATCTCTAGTAGTTCTAGAGTCCTTTGCGCACGCTTTCTAGGTGACACAAATCTGCCAGACGTCAGCTTGTAATATATACGATGTAGGAGAGAACGAACGTACATATGTGCAAGATTTCGGGGCACGATCAACCTGTCGTCCCCAATTAGGGCCTTGCCAGTTGCTCTAATCCGTTTCTCCCCGTTGGCCGTTAATGGGAGTTCTGTGGTGCCAGTATGCCTCCCATTCAGTGACCACTCAGTCTCACCGTGCCGGACTACGAAAACTCGGGGAGTAGTCATCGCTTTTTTATATCTCAAATTTTTCTGAAGCTACCGCGGCTTGTAGAACAATAGCAGTTAATGCACAGATTTGATATATTTCTTTTACAGGTGTTGTAGTGTCACTACCCCGCGATTGAGTCAGAATTGAAACTTTTGTGGCAGACGCAATATGAAATTGTCCAGAGTGAAATGAGACATCACAAGCAAAAAGAAGTTCCTTGAATCATTCATATGGTAAATATAATCGCTTAATGCAAAGTGATTACTCCTCATGGAGATCATTATCGTATGACATAGCAGCATCTAACGGATACAATGCTGCCCCACCAACCACCTCCAGCAGATTCGGCCCTGAGCTTGCGAGATTCTCCACATTGGCCGAGGAGTTGACAAGGATGTCAACAACACGATTTTTAAAAAAGTACTGCACAACCACATCATCTTCATGGCGTCGCAGCAGAAGATACGACGAGTTGTATGGACAGGGGCAATCGCAGGCGTGACGGCGACTGGAGTATGGTATGGCGCTGGGTTGAAAATAACTAAGGACAGGAAGCAGGTTCATGTGCCTCAACAGAAGGGCTTCGCAGACTATTGACAAGTCTATAGGAGATTCAGAAACTGCGCGAAGAAACACCGGCGGAAAAGATAGCACAGCTAGAAGAGACTCGAGGAGGATTGATAGCGAAGAGAATAGGTTTAGAGAGGAAAATACAAGAGCTGGAGATGAGGCAAAAAGGGGCTACGAGAGAAGAGAGCATGGCCGGGAAAGAAAGAAGAAGATGAAATGCTACGAGAACAGACTTCGAAACACAAACTACAATTGGCGGCAGTGTATTTATAAGACCAACAGCTTTCAGCTCAGCTCAACGGACCAGGGAGATGTAATCTTGGGTGCTATGTTGAGTGAGTTTCGACACATACTGCGTCGCGGGTGTTGTTGATTACTCGAGACTAGGAAAATCACTCCCATGGAGGGAAAATGTTTATGGGCACTGGCCTAGGAATAAGTCGTGATACCAACAATCATCCAAAAATCTGAAGGGGGACATGAAAATATGCTTCATTTCTATCCTGCTATGATTAGACTTTCTTAATATGGTCCGGGCAGTTATAAATTACAAGACTTGTTTTAACATATGTTGATTCTAGCGTAGATTACCTCTATTTAGTTTATTCATTGTCCGAATGAGAGAAATTTGCGATGTGTTTTTATGATGGTGTAGCTAGCTCAGAACCAGCAAGCAGGTCGAAACTCTCTTGACTTGAAGTATCACTCTTTTCTTCTCCTAGTATACTTCCTTGAATAATTAAACCCTATCAAGACATTATATTAGTAACCAAAAAAGAAAACACATCTCTAGCCAGGTTTGGCAGAGGCGATCACTTACACCTTTCTGGGATCTTTTCCTCTCTACTTCTACTTCTTCCAATGGCAATCTTGGGCCGTCACCCATGACTAAAAAAAAGAGTCAGTATGAGAGCAAGACATGAAAATATGCAGCATGGTATGTTAGATCATATTTACCGTATCTTCTATGCCACTCGCCCACAAACATACCATCCATATCATGTTTCTGTCTAATTTCCCCTACATATATATATTAGTGTTTTGCAAGAATGATATTCGACAATTCTAGCTTACTCCACTCCTCTAAATCCTTTCCATACATAGCTTCGATATCTTTACCTGTGGCGAGGAAGTTCTTCGCCCAATGTGGCTTACCACCAAGTTCTTTCATTAAGTACTCAAACCCTTCATAGTAGCGCACAGTACAAGGGGGGTCAGAGTTGTACGGGCGATATAAGGTAGCATTGAGATACAATGTTGGCTCTTGAGTAGTGGTGGGATCAAGATGTGGTCGTGCGGTCTTGGATATGGTGGTATCTGTAACACGGACTTCGACTGGTGCATGGACGTATAGATTCTCAGCAGAAAATGGGATTCCATGAGGAACATAGTCAGGATCAGTAGGCGGAAGATGATTCAACCATGAGCTAAGCCTGCGAAGAGCTTCTGGACCTTTGGAAAGTGGAATCGCCCATTCATTAACAAATTGCGAGTAGAGGCAGTTCATAAGTAACGCTTCTCTTGATGGTTGAATAGCGGAAGTAGTGCTCCCGTTGGCAAATCCGTACTGCATTCCAAACACAAACTTCTCTACCCAGGGTAATATCCTAGGCAAGAATTGTGCCAAATATAAAAGATTGTGGTATACATGGTATCCTAGCCAGGCATCATAATACGACCCCACAGGTGGCTTTGGGGCTTCCTCGGTTTTTTCTGCAGACCATACTACAGCACGTCGTGTATAAGGAAACCACCAAACACGTACAAATTCGGCCTGGGTGAAAAGGGATCCGTTCCAAGTGTTGAACATTTTTAGATCCGTGTCTACTATCTGCTTCCAGGATAGAGTGAAGGCAGGTACAGCCTGGAAAGTGATTTCTGTGATAATTCCCAACGCTCCAAGAGAAATCAGAGAGGCGCGAAACAGGTCTAGGTTTACGTCAGGCGAACATAACTCGGTTTTACCATTCGCCAAGGTGATTTTCAGCGATAGAATCGAGCTTGACAATATTCCATGTTTGAGAGTGCTACCGTGCGTACCAGTCGAGATGGCTCCTGCAATGGATTGGTGGTTGATACTGCCTAGATTAGGCATAGCTAGACCATGTTTATCCAGTTCCGCACCAACAGTGAACAATCGTATACCACTTTGCATGGTCACAGCCATGGTCTCCTTATCGACATGCAATATCCTATTAAAGTTGTCCAGATTGACAAGCCAGCTCGATGTACAGGTCAGGTCTGAAGGTGAATGCCCGCAACCAACAGTCGTAACCCTGCGTCTGCATCTTCGTGCTAGATTGACTAGCTTTTCCACCTCAGCGATAGACTCGGGCTGAATGTAGAGCTCCGGGGAGGAGTGAAAGGTTCGCGCCCATGTTGACTGAGTGAAGTTTGTGACCGCACGAAAGGGAATGTCATCCTCTGCCTTGAGCTGTTCAAGGAAGGCGGGGTCCATCTCAGCATAAAGTGAAGGTGAAAATGTGCTACTATTTGATTCTAGGTAAGCTTAGGTGAAGACAAGGAGGGAATGAACGCTTTACCTCCAAGAATGGCTAGGAAGCAACCGAGTTGCTATCTGGTACTTGAATGTCACATCATGGTGGATTCTTTAGTATCATACCTAGAAATCCTGAGGGGAAGCGTGGCGGCAGATTCACGCATGAGAACGACGATGTACAGGGGTCAATGGATGAAGGGTCCAGGCCCCCGGCCGCACCCGCCGAATGCTGCCAACTTTAAACCTACAATACAATACAATACAATACAATACACATTAAACCCACTCCGTGGTCCTACTCCGTTTTCTTAATACCGATGCCCTTATATATTTCTTTGGTCTGAGACCGGAGCTTATATGAAAAGGAGCACTGCGCTGTACTGTACGGGTACGGCGTACGACTGAGTTGTCGGCTCTAGAGGACTTTCACAGGTACATGTACACTGATGAATGCTAGTTAGTTCTGATCGTGTTGGTTAGAACTTCAATCTGTACTCATACTCTAGTCTAAAAGCCTGCTGTCTCAAGCCAATCATCATTTTAAGCTATGGAAAATCAAGATAGCGGTGCTTTTATAGCCCCTCGAGCTTCATAAGACACGTTGAGAGCATCTGAAGACCGATGAATTATCAACCACCAACATCTTCTAAGTTGTCCCGGCGTAGTGTTACACTGATATGGTGGTAAGCTGAGACGGGCACAATACTTAGGGGA
>Ga0247734_1001343_pt1 | contig 18859 bp, 17 predicted proteins | sample UWRJL103311B2_FD_180933 | JGI IMG/M metagenome (GOLD analysis project Ga0247734, IMG submission 180933) | Plant litter microbial communities from Arlington Agricultural Research Station in Wisconsin, United States - UWRJ-L103-311B-2 | ecosystem: Environmental > Terrestrial > Plant litter >... | reverse complement strand
GCCCTTTCAATACAAGAAATCCATACTCCCCGCTTACCACCCGACGAAACGCAATCATGGCCACCCTCCGTGGTGTCCCGCAAGCTGCCGTTACGAACACGCGAATGGAGACACCCGCTGCAGCATACTATGCTGAGCAAGGTTTCCCTTTAAACCTTCCTAACTGCCCAGGAGTAAACACCCAGGGCAAGTCCGTCAAAATTCGCGTAAATCAGTATAAGGTCCTTCAATGGCCTCAACGCGATGTCTATCAATTCGATATCTTGATTGGCACTGGAGCTGAGAAGCGAGGCAAGATCATGGCTGTGTGGAAGTCCAAGATTCTCCAAACTAAGATCCGCTCACTCACTCAAAATATGGCATGGCTCTGGGATGGCAATAAAATTGCATGGACTTCCTATAATGTCTCTGAGCAACGCATCATAATTGATTTGGATGCCGAGAAGGGTCAACAGCCCCAACAAGGCCAAGCCCCAGATCAAATTAAGGTCATTATCAGACCCGCCAAAGTTGTTCGCATGGCTGTTGTCGAGGCCTACTTCAACAAGTCGATGCCTTGGGATAACTCAATTCTTGAGGCTATCAACTTCTTGGATCATGCGATACGCATATGGCCATCTGATCAGTTTACTTTAGTCAAGAAATTATTCTTTATTCGTGGCGAGCAGCGTACTGCTCTTGATAATATTATTAAGGCCATGCGTAACATTTATACTTCTATTTATCTTTATAATCTCAAATCTTCTATTAGTGACATATCTATTAGTTTTATACTTAATATTAATACTGCGAATAGTATCAAGATCAAGACCAAGATAATTGAGACTGCGGCTAGACTGCTTGCACCACCAGAAGTCCAGTATTCTGGAGCTAAAGCCAATCCAGATTTTTCAGGCTATTAGGATCTTCGTAATAAGAAGTTCCTGTCAGGTAATCCCAAACCCCTCAAATCTTGGGGTGTTTGCATTATCCAAAAGTGTATTCCTAAGCCAGACGTCACACATTTTCTTGGTGTTTTCATTCAAACCTATCAAGTTCATGGTGGAATCGTTACACATAAGTCCCCTGCAATCCACGAGCTACCATATCAGGCCTCACATCAACGTGAAGTCTTCGAAAGTAGTAAGTGTCTGATTCTCTTCTACTAAGATCTTGAAGACCTTATACCTAAGTTCTACTATTGCGAAAGGAAGGTGCGTCGGACGTTGAGTCCTCACAGCATGGTACAAAAATCATATGACCCGTAACGGGAATAATAGTCTCGTAGTGGACAGAAAAAGTTATATAATGAGCCTTATCGTATTATGTGAACTACTATCATGATACCATTGTCCAGTAACTCCATCAAATTCCATACAAACACATTATTAGGCGTACGATCGATGTGAAGGAGCAAATGATGGCTTGAAAGACGAAGAGGAAACCTGATGGACAGTGGTGCCATACGAGCGTAGACAGTGCTAAAAGTACAACAATTAGTAAGTTCGACGGTGAAACATAAAGGGATAATACTTACTATATGGTTGAGAATCTTTGACCTAGGCATACCGAAGACACAGGCCAGGTAAGCGACGAGGATATGAACGAGAATAGTACTGCGATCATATTGGTCAACAACTTGGAACAGGAAATGTAGGTACTTGAATTCATACCTCATATTTGATCAGACGAAGAGATAGGATGCTCCATATGAGTCACATAGGTAACCAAGAGTTCATATTGGGCACGGATAGTCTTCATGTAACCCTTGAGACAATTAACAAACACGGAGGCGACCTCGTCCTCAGCACCGTCGCCCATACTGAGGCAATCGAGGACCACAATAGGCTCCTTGTACTGCTACGTCGCAAGACGCATCGACTTCTCGACATCTGCATGATTATCATCCTTGTTTAGAACGTCGGTGACATATTTGTACTGTGCGTTGAAGACTTCCTGGATGGCCCGGATCACTTTGCTGCCGGCCTCTGGATTCAGTTGAGACAACTCAGATACGAGCGTACGGCAAACGAGAACCCAATGATTTAAGAACATGGTGATAGTTTCGTATTCGGGGAGTTCGAAAGTGATGTCAGACACGTCCTCAACTCTTCTTGCCATACGAATAACAATAATGTCTACACGTTCAACCAACTCAATTCGGGCCTGGAGTACCTGTATATTTTTGTTGATTGCGGGCATAATGAAAATATGGTGGTCAGTAAGCACAGCACGCATGATCCTCGCGCGTGCTGGCTTGAGCATAATTCGATTGTGGGCATCGTGGCTGACTGTATTAAGGCGAAATCAGCCGTGATGAGCAGTAGAGAGGTAGTAAACACAGGAGTGAATATACGTACCAATCCGCAACGATTGTGTTTTCTATTAAGTCTGATATAAGAAATGTAACGAGAGTTTACTTCAACCTCGATCTAATGACAGAAGATGGACCGGTTGTGTTTGAAGAATTCCCTATCGCTGGATGGGATGTCAGTTGATGAGACTTAATGTAGAAATTGAGTGGTGAGAATTTTAAAATCCAACCGATGTGGGATTGGCGGCTTGGCAATAGGAGAGGTCCCGGGATTCGTCAAGGCGAGGCGTGAGACGCGAACATGTCCCCACAACAAACTAAGTAATATTTCCTCCAGAACTTCTCAACACCAAAGATCGACGCAGATCCAGCGATCTTGCTATACTAGATACCTTCGATAACTATTCTATGTTCACTCCTACTTTCGCTATGCTACGATATTCCGATGAAGCGACTCGATATTACCTTTACTGAGTGATCAGAGACAATGCCCTTTCCCACTTAACATTTCTCCATATGTCTTGTTACAATGGCAAGAACCAACAACTACAATAAGTCGAGCGATACGAGGACACACAATTATTCGCAGGTCCATTGATTCTGCAAATCAAACTATTGTAATGTCCATCGAGTATTATTCCATCGATGAGCTCGGTGCCATGATAAGGAGCTACCGTTGCCAAATGTAAGTTATCGAGGGCTCCTTCTACTTAGAGACATCAGAGGGTGGTGACTGCCATTTACCAGCTCCTGCTTATGTGCTAACGTAGCATATATATAGCATCGATGCTGCTTTCATGTTCATCTTCCTACATCAACACAAAACAGATCGGTTCATTTGAACAGATCTGCTGAAACATCCAATTACTTCATCCCATACTATAAACAGTACCTGTTTGTCAACTTCTAGTACTAGTCTATGTCATCTAAATCGACACCCTCAACTTGGTTCTATGATTCTAATCTGAGGTACAATTATCACGTACAACGAACGGAAGTAATGTAAGTCCAATCTTTCCAGATAGAATTTACTCAGCTGCATTTATGGGAACCCTTCGAATGAAGAGATGCCGTCAATATGGGAACCCTTCGAGTGAAGAGATGCCGTCAATATGGGAACCCTTCGAGTGAAGAGATGCCGTCAATATGGGAACCCTTCGAGTGAAGAGATGCCAGCCGTCCATTCCGAAACCCCGACTGAAGGTATTGCTCGGATTATGTAATCGACAACAGATGTGTGATATCCGCATGTAGACCCAGCTGACGGAGTCGTGATACAGGAGACTTGTCGTACAATATGAAAGAACTTGGAGCGTCTAACAATAGACGAGGCAAGAATTATTGGCGGAATCAAGCACGAAGAGCTAATAATCACCTCAATCGGGCAGTGGACGTGGGAAATATTCCGTACAACTATTCCAATGAACTCCCTAACCTCATGGTAAGTTTGATAAGTTCCTTATCTACACCCGAGTATGGCTATTCTAACTTTTTCCAACAGAATACACCAATAGGCGGACAACTACTTAATCAATCTTTCCAAGCTTATCAACATGGGTTTTATCCTGGCGGTTATAACTCGAATTTTCCATACAACGGACACCCCCAGCTTCCTCGCGGAACATTCGCAGGCTACCCCCCATTATACACAGGAGGCTACAGTGTTCCAACTCCGTACCATGAGTACCCCGTGTTCCCTCACCCGGGCGGATTCCCTGCCAACGGGACATATGGAGGGTACATCCCGCCATATCCTGCGGACTACGGTTCACAAATTTCATACAATGGGCATTTCGTACCCGCTCAGCCCAATCAGTTTCATGTTGGTGGATTAGCTGGAGGATACATCCCCTCTACGCCTCAGGGGGTTTATTCCGGCAACGTACAGGGAGGAGAATACACCATACCAATACCAGTGTATGACAATAGCCAAAACATGCAGATACCTCAATTTACACAAGGGGGGCACCAGTGGGATAACGCTCCTCAGCCAAATAAACACCTACAGTATCTTGCAAGCAATATGGATGTCCGTATCTTTGAAAATCCTATATCGAAGGACGGAATCTCAGAAGGAGCGGGTGAAGGAAACACTACATGTCATACTCCTGAGCGCGAACCAGCCCCTATGTCAACTGAACGAGAATCCAAAGATCTCTCAAACTCATATACAATAGACCCACTAGCAACCAGCAATAGAGAGTCCATCTGTATCCCAAATCTCGATGATTCACTAGCAATCGAGTTACTCTCATCACCAAGACGAGTAACTCCACACACACCAACTCAATTAGAGGGACAAGGCATGCACTCCACCTATATGAAAAACGATCACGCAGACCCGATCGTTTTGTCGGACGAGGAAAATGATACGTCAGGTAGCATTAGCCCTTGGAGTCACGAAAGTTGTGTTAAAAGAGCAGTACGTCAAATTCTTGGACTCTCTAAAGGACCAGATGCTTCATTACTTAACTCGACATCTATCGAGATGGCATTGAAAGGACTAAGCTCTCCGAGAAACACATGGATTATGGATTCAGGTGTATACACGAACATCAAGGATGCCTCGATGTACCATGGTTCTCTATGCTCTCAACTGCCAGCTCGTTCCAAATTAGACGGAATCGATGTCCACATCTGGCCATGCTGTAATAACAATCATTGGTTTTTAGTAGTAATGGGAAGAACTACGAAGACGGTGCATGTCTTTGATTCTTTGTGGGCATACCGTGTGGGCACTAATGAGGAGGAGGGCTTGTTCCGCGCATTGATACGCGATAATGAGACCGTCTATGGCAATGGCAGCCTGTGGACTTTCAGTATCGAGAGTTGCCAACTGCAAACTGACGGCGTCTCGTGTGGCCTATTTCTCCTTCGCAACGTTGAAGTGGCTATCGCTGACCTCGATAACATCCCAATTACAAGACACGGACTGACTCCTGATTACCTACGATATCGATATGCTCATATAGTAGCCACAACCTTAGAAGATACGCCAACAAAATTGTCAATGTTTACACTCTTGAGAAATTTTGAAAGATCTAACACTGATGCCATCAATCAAGGCAGGGATTTGGCAGAGAGTCTTAATATCCAAGCTATCCCGAATATAGACCTGAATGGGAAACCGGTTGCAGAGCATGGTTTGCCCGATGCTGAAGTAGTGCGTCACTCAACGGCAAACCCTCCCCGCCAGCGATTCCAACACACGACTAGATGTCAGCCACTGGCTCACGGATCCATCGATACCGTTAAAGATGCCGAAATTTCACCGATGAATAGTCCATCATCTTCTACTGCACGTCATGATTCAATCGTTCATGCAAAGAAATCCTCAAATGCACCCCTAATGTCGAGTCCGTCTTATGGAACAGCCCACACACATATACCTGGGCCTATACATATAACTCTTTCAGAAGAAGAACGTACTACAAGATACTTGCCGATTGATGATCGGATTAAGAAGTTGAAAGATGCTCGTCGATTCATTGTCGTGTTTCGCAGATCGCCCGCCGCAGCAGCTTCGAAATCCTCCCATCATTATGAGTCCAGGGCAAAAGACTTTGTCAGAGACTTCACTCAAAACGTATTTGATTGCAAATATGAAGAACAAGTGATGCTATTCTTTTCAGGATTCAGTGCACACAGACCCATTGCCTCAGTTGGTAACATCGGTCTGACACGTAAAGGCTTACCGCGAAATACTCCGGAGGTTGATTTCGTACGTTATACCGTCCTGGAACCACGATTCACTACAATATATATTGGCATCAGAGGAATAGAGGGATTGGGCGTAAAACCGGCAGCTTGGTCCAATTGGCATTACAGTATTCGCCATCTAAACACGGTAATAGTCGTTGACGAGTCTAAAACCAGAGATACCGATCGGTCATTGTGGCATCAGGCAGAAACATCTCAATATTTAGTCTTTATTCTTGCTGATTTGGCAAAGTTGCTGAACGGCGAGGAATCAACCCCAGAGGCATTAGAATTTTTGATACAACTAGACAGGAGTCATGAGGCACGCGTCACATTTCCCAAAGGTGTACCAAGAGGTAGAAACGCAGATAGATTCGCAGATATGGCGAGACAATTGCAAGGCACTATGCGTTGTCCTCACTGTAACGCATTCCTGACTATTGGAAACGATAATTGTCGACGCAAATACATGAACCATATTCAACGATGCCACCCATTGCTGGCTCCAAATCCTAATCAGTTATGCTGCCCGGTCCCCGGTTGCATAAGCCGCGATTTGTCAATAAAATATATACCCCAGCATATCAAGTATCATATGAAAAGCATCGGTATTGAAGGTTATATGATAGAGCACACATACATCAATAGGGGGGGCAGGCAAGCCGCACGAAGACGAGCACCCACCATTGATGATACAAAGTACAGATTCAAATGCCAGGCGGTTGACTGTCTATACATTAGTGGACAATACCACGACTCGCAAAGATCACTTGACTTGCATCATCAATTTTACCATCCATGCGAATGGGATGATATATTGAAAAAAGAGTCTACTTTACAACCAGTCTCATTAGGAATTCTCGATCCTCATACCAGCTCAACCAGCAAGGATATTGATAATGATTATATTCGAAGTGAAGACCAAGAGTTTATTACATCATTCGTTAATAATGATACTCGTGTCACCAACGACTCCGATGACGAAGGATTCAAAAACAAACATCGACATGGACGTAACACTGTGGTATATAATGCGGATGATACTTATGACGGAACCGACCAACTTGTGACGTTACCAGCTAAACGTAGAAGAAAGGTTTGAGAGATAATAGTGCTATTAACTGGCTGGTAGATATGGGAATATGGAACAGTATGAATTGGAATTTTGGGACACTGTAATCAAATGTATCATTTTTGTACTAGCTAGTTGATGATATGGCTATTAATTGTTAGCAATAAAAATACACTTCCTGTCAGACCGTCAAGGGCACCAACTATAACGATAGAAGTATTAAATCGACGAGGGAGAATATGATATCATTTGAATATTATATCAATCTGCCATCGACATCTTACCCTCTAAAGACAGGTTGTTGGGTACAATCTGACTTCAAATGGTCGGAGAGGAGCATTTGTAAGGCACTACGCACACCCCATAACTATTTAAATTATCTCTCGGGGCGCAACTTAATCATCTGTCTTTTCGTTATTCTGTTAGTTAACTCCCACGTACACGTTTAGCTGGCGCGTCAATGATTATGATGTTCTCCTCCCAGTTCGGTAATTTAAATTTGTGTACCTAATATAAATTAAAGTTAGGTAACTTAGTTTTCATCGAATAACAAAATTGATGGGAAATTGTTATTGGCATGGATGCCCTGCTTTGTAAAGATGTTGAAGGTGAAGGAATAAATCACAGACTCATTCTTATTTACTGAGATTTTAGTATAATTATAAATACGAGAAGTTTGAACTTTTACCATGATACTTTCTACGGTACTTGATGTAGAATTTCAACTTATGTATCTTGCGTAAGTTCTTGAAGTCCTTAAACATAACAATTCTATGACCTCTTAGCTTGACTAGAAAAAGCTATAATGCAAAATCTTGTAATGAAGGTTACAATTGCTATTATTACACTAGTGGTGAGCGACCCGACAAGCATCTTAGACGATACAAAAAATACCTTTGATATCATGAACGGTGAGTGGAGTACCGTTAGATACGCTAATAAAATACTATACGGACAAGAGTGTGCCGTATACACTGGGTAGTGAAGTTAACATAGGTCGTTGCCGAGAATATACACCAGACGACCACCGAGATAAATTCTTGTGGTCAACTTATGGCGAGGAGAGTCAATTGACAAAGAGCACTCTTGACACACAAATCTAGTGTGTGTATGCAACATGGCTTTAGTCCGGTTGAGCAGGGATCCGATTCAATATAGTTTACTGAGCTGGTTGGCTTGTGGAAATATCAAAATCCGCAGCCAGTTGTATTATACGAAACATTTCATCCAACATCGCAATTGTATCATTACGAACATGGAAGCTCATGGATTTGGTTATAAGGTTTCCTGTTCCGTCTGGCAAGATTTGAGATAAATTTGGATGAACTTGAAATTCCAGCCTCGCGGGGCAAGGTTGACTTAGCAGTAACATCCAAATTTATTGCTTCAGTGATAATACTAAAATACAACAAAGAAACTCAATGAAAGGTATTTGGTCCGCTGTTAACCCATAAAATGGGTCAAATGGTTAGGCACAAAGATATACTACGCAAAGCTTGAGGCTTTTATCCTTAGCTGGAAAACTACTTTCGTGTCTCACTGGACAATGGAACCACTTACTATTCCCGTGTGACACAAAAGGTCTTGTATCCGTGAAGCCGATAATTACTCGCCTCTCAAATAATGGTGGTTCACCGCCTGCCAGTTAAGGTTAGTCGATATGGTGTTAGGCTACGCGGATGATGTAGACCATTTATCCACCCACCAAATCCGAACATAGAATATCATCACCACCTCAATCGTCAAAGAAAACGCGACAATGGCTTCATTAGCGCCATTATACCACAATTCCATAAGTAGCCGGGATCTGGAGGCCAATCTAGACCTGTTTCTGGAGGAATTCTGGAACAGCGGTCATGTGGAACAATTTGGAGCAGTCTTGGTGAAATCGGTCCCTTCTTCAAAGTACGCCTACCGGTTCTTCTGGGTTATCACAACAGCTAATAAATTCAGGCTTAGAAAGTATGCGGATCATGCATTCGTAGCACGAGCTCGACTTTGCATCAGTGCCTCCCAACCATCACCGCTTTCTACCTCTGTACAAGGAGCATGGGACCTTTCCTATACTCACCACAGCGAGTCCACTAAATGGATATCTACAACGGAGCGGAATCAAAATGGTCAGACTCACATAACAGCTGCAGATTTTATGCAAATGATTGAAAATGGTGATAACCTCGGGCCACAATGTATAGAACTGAAGTGTAAGTGAATTTCTGGGCTGTTTGAGATGTGTATTGATTAAAACCAGCGAATTTTCAAGGACTTCGACAAGCTCTAAAAATCAGCACCTTCCCCGTTAGTGCACCCGACAAAGCATTTCGGGAGCGCTGTCAAGCCCTAAAAGCCACACATCTATGCGGGTCTATCATAAACATCTCTACCAAAGCTTCGCCGATGTCAGTGAACACACCTATATTCAACCTCACAATATTCCATTTTCTTCACAGCGGGAGTCCTAGATACTGGATCATTGTCCCTCGAGAAGAGAAGACTCATCTCGAAGACTGCGTTCAACAACACTTTCAAAGTGTAATTGGTCAAGATAATTGCTCGCAATGGATACATCATGGCTCCATTTGGATCTCACCCACATTACTCTCTGAATGGGGCATTAAATTTTATACCGTAACACAGGAAATACATCAGCTGTTTATTGTATTCCCTGGTTCGTATACTTGGGGCTATAGCTCAGGATTTTCTATACTGGAATCTAAATTCCATGCTGGCAATAATTGGTCATTGGAAAATTACCGACCTTGTGACATGGACATTCAAGCTTGTATATCATCACCTTATAGCAAGGGGATGTTAGTGGATTTCATATCAGACGCTCGGCAAGTACCATCAGTTGGTACCGGCAAACGAAGGGCTAGCACGGCGCTGGCATCACCCAGATTGTCACAACTTTCAAAAACAAGTGCTACCTCTGCCCCAAGTATCAACCCTAGTACAGAGCCCGAGGAAAACAGCATAGTAGTCGATCCTCGGTCTGTGCCAGATGGGATTCATAATACACAATATCTTCAAGAGTCAACCTCATTTGACATGTCGGACGATGATTCGCATACTGATGTACATGAAGCTAGGTATGGCGAGATTTTGAAATTACAACAAGAGAATGTTATATTGAGAAGGAATACAATAGAAGCACAGGTAGAGAGAGACACCGCGGTCGTCAGAAAGAACGAGTATAAGAATCGGCTATTGGAGAGAGAAGCTTTTATAAAGTCATTGGAACTACAGCTTGTGGAAGCAAAGCGCGAATCATGGTTGGAGGTAGAGCGGTTTGCAAGAGAGAGGTATTCTTCACACTGAATTTGCTCCCACATGGATTAGGAAGCTTTATAGCACGATCTATTTGAATGCAGTGCAGTCGTCCAATGATAAAGATTGACGATTCACATGAGAAGTAGCATCGTAGAATTAGCTTGGGCTCGGTAGACAATTCAGCACCTATATAACAAAATCACATGTTCTGGTATATATATCAGGATGAGACCCAACTGGAAAGATCAAACATTGGAACCAAAGTTAATATAACTAGGGGGAATAGCACAGTCTGAGGTAGGAGCACTATTTACACTTATGTTACAGTAACTATGATACCCGTGCTTTCTTGTATTATCGTTTACAAAATAGCCCCTTGTGTTTCCCACAAACAATAATTGTCAGAGTACTTTGTATATATGGCGCCGCTACGTGGCATCTTATAAGAGCTCGTTGAATTTGGAGTTGTCAAATGATATAGGAAGGGAATATTCCACCAACAGCGTGGTACATAATCCGTAATATACTAGGCTCCAAATATAATATGCAAACAGATACCTACATCTTTTCAGAGAGTTAATCCTCGTAGCTATATATCGTACTATAGTGAAGCCTTAATAAATAGGCGATGGTGTGTTACAAATCAGATGGTTCCAATGCAGTACTTCTTCGTTATGCCCAATTTCAATTATTCAACTATCCCAGTATCTGAGCAACGCTAGAAACAGCCAACAACGCTACTTATACTATTTCCATTGTCCTCGTTAAGCAACCTCCAGTCTCAACATAATAACAAGTCTTCTGAACCTAGAATGCCAATTGTCTCTTATAAATACAACTATAGCACCATCGACATACCATATAATATAGAATCAGACTGTAGACTCCATAAAATTATTTAAGTTCGACTCTGAAGCACATCACAGGCAACCTATTAGTAAGCCGGTACTTCCTGGCCAAGCTTAAACATAAGTTTGTACAACTGAAGCTTGTGGAGACTTTCCGAACACTAAAACACCAATATATGTATTTATTCCCTCTCTATCTCCAGATCTCTATCTGGGTATGTGATTATAGCTAACATACAAGAAGAAAGAGCAGCCACACTTGTCGCGCGACATTAAGGCAATTAAAATCATATTCGTACGGTTGCGCTAATACCTTATAGAAGTACATAGTATGCTATTTGCACAATGAAACCAAGATCTTACTTGCTTTCAGTAACGCATGTTGTAATCTTCAGAATCTCATTCTCGGCATGTCAAGTAACATATTCAGACGCCCACCCCCACAAAAGACAGATTGTCTTGTTGATAGCTGCTCCTAATTTGGGAAGGCTGATATGATGAAACCGAACCCTTCGAGCCGCTACGACTAAAGTTGCCCATAGAGCCTTGTTTTTGTGATGGATGGCTACCGTTAGAACTGAAGCTCTGTCGATAGCTGTTGGGGACATAGACAGCCGTGGTTGGATTCAAGGATAGAGTAGCCACTTGCTGGCGTGGGGGAAATCGCTGCATTCTCGAATCCTGGATAATGGTGGGAGTAGTGTATGGCTCGGAGTGGGGAACAAAGTTGTAGGCTTGTTGATGGCTTTGAGGAGAGTAGAATGGACGAGGGATCTGAGTCATGAGAGAATCTCAACTGCTGGTGGAGTCGTTTGACAAGTGTTGTTGCTGTTGATAAGTGTTGCTAGCTTCTGTTTGAACGTGCAAAGAGGCACGCTTGATTGGCAGTTGAGGAGGAGGAAGTTATAGGCTTGTTGATGGCTTTGAGGAGAGTAGAATGGACGAGGGATCTGAGTCGTGAGAGAACCACAACTGCTGGTAGATTCATTTGATAAGTGCAGCTGTTGTTGGGCAGTATTGCTAGCTTCTGTTTGATCGCACAGAGCCGCGCATAAATGGCAGTTGAAGACGATAGAGATCCTCCAGACCTCCTCGACTGTTTCTCCCGACAGTATCGACTGACGGATGGTAATGAAATAAGGCGGCTTGTTGGTACTGAAATTCTCATTAACTTAGGCCACGGTATAAGATGGCCTTGTCATTGAAATCATTGGAATTGAATACCCATTCAGACTAGTCCTTAACATGGAAAGCACTGCTGGCATTCAATATTTCCGAGTTCACTATAACTTTGATCGGTGTTCTCATCCGCACTTCGAGAAATATTAAAATATTCCCTGGGTCGGATCACTACTTGAAACAACACCGCCTCTTCGATTTCAAAATTGCATAAAATGCCAAATCCTACTCTAACCAACAGTCCGTGGGGGATGAAATTTCTTCACAGATAATACAGAGGAGCAGCGACTCCTAAACCCAATCAACACCCCGTGGGAGTCGGCATTCCTTGACCTAAAGTTCACTTGGCAGAACAAGTGGGTAAAACAAGTGAGTGATGTGGAAGTCTGAACCTCTCTAGTTGACGGTAACACAACCTGCGAGACGCAGTGATCTAGTTTTCCAATACCACACCAGTTCGATTTCGAAAGCGAACACCGAAAGCTGAAGGAGAACATGAAGCAGTTCGACTCGAACCTTTGGAGAAGTCCGTTCGACATAGAACTGGGGAATACAGCGAATGCAATGCGATTTTGGAGATTTTGCAAGCAAAATTCTGCGAGCAAAAACCAACGCGGCTACTGCGATTCACAATTGAAGTGCCGTCGGATCTCTTGCGGACCTTCACAGTAAAAATTTGAATGGTCATAAAACCCAAAGATATCTTTTCATACACGTGGAGGTTTAGATTTGACTAGAGAAAGTGTTCAAACTTTACGATAGAAAATTCGTTCGTACCATCATTATTTGTAACACAGTAATATATTTATGCCTTAGACAGTGTTGCTAAGGCTACAGACTGGGCCGATCGAGCCTCGTATGCTCAGGGCCGCCTACGGCATGGAACTCCCCATGGCTAACTAGTAAAATATTCGACTAGAGCCCACCGCAGTTTCGTAGTACTGATGTTCGTGGATATATCCTGATGTCTAAATATCAACCTGTGTATTGAAATGTTAGTCCAGGTGATTCTAATTCTCCTGGAACGGCTCACATCTTCTCATCCCGGATATCATATCTATATCAGACCCGCATAACCATAACATTATGTGCAAGTGCTTTTGCCATTGATATGCACAACCATATATAAGACGAGTCCTCCAATTCGGGAGATTTTTTGCGGAGTAAGTATGGAGGCTATGGAGATATTCGATTGGAGAGATTTTGTGCAGAGTAGGTATGGAGGCTGTGGAGATATTCGATTGGAGAGATTTTGTGCAGAGTAGGTATGGAGGCTGTGGAGATATTCGATTGGAGAGATTTTGTGCAGAGTAGGTATGGAGACTGTGGAGATATTCGATTAGAGAGATTTTGTGCAGAGTAGGTATGGAGACTGTGGAGATATTCGATTAGAGAGATTTTGTACGACAGAGGTCAGAGGCCAGAGGCTAGAGGTCATTTAGCAACAGCCATTATTCCCAAACCAGACATCCATCCCTCTTCCATCGCAGTCCACGATAAGCAAACGTTACCAACAAAACTGCAGCTAGATTAGTTAGCATCCATTGTAGACGAAAAGCAAGACATGGATTGCATACTACCACCACACGGATGTATGTGTATTCGAGCTCCAATAATTCTCTACAAGTGAAATTTCTCTGCCAATCCATTTCTCAACAGTGCTGAGTATTCCTGTAAGGGTAGATAAGAAAGACTATCACTATTCATACTCTTAAACCTGCACAAGTAGATATTACGGTGTGCAAGACTGCAGCACCATTGTATCTCGCAACGTATCCTATATGATTTTAGCCTAGTGCAGACGCTCCGAGCTCCTCATCTAGTGTTATTCGCTGCGCCATATGACATCCACAGCTCACCTTCATATCCCTCCTTAACCTTGATACCCATCATTATACACTTCGCGCATTCACTATGCAAATCTCGCCTTACTACATTAATGCCTGAGGCCTTGACGACAGCAGAAAAAAAAGCCGGCGATTGAATCTGTAGTTGATGCGCAGCATCTGATTGGCTCGCTTAGAATGAATCCGACGAGCGTTGCCAGAGGAAGACAATAGAATCTTCCCGCTAATATAAAAATTTCTACATACGGCCTAAATGCTCCACTTTGTTATCACGAGACTTATACATCTGCCTGCGTGGTCCGTGCGTCCAGGACTTCTAATATAAATACCCGTCTTTCCCAAGATCTTTTCAACCATTTTCCTTCTCATATCATCCTCACTTTCACTTTCCTCTCTTCCATTGAAGGGACTTCTTCGAGTCTGTCTTCTCAAACTTCGATCCCCCTCATTCCATTACCGTCCATCCATTGATAGACAAAAACGACATCTCACATCCACATACTCATTTGAGAAGTGGTTGAACATATCCAATTCAATCCCGGTCATGGAGTCCGCTACAAGACTTCTTTCCTCCGACCTGGAGTTGAAGTTACTTGGGCCCCCTCTACCAGGTGCACCTCCACATCTAATTCATTGTACTTTTGATCAACTACCAGAGAGTGCAAAGCAAAAGGTCCGCGAGTTCATAGCCGACCATCCTGAAATTCCACTACCATCTCCTACTCCCAACTGTAAGTTTTTTCAACCAAAGTCATCTGCCAAAATCATTTACGGGCTCAGTTTTCGTTTAGGCAAATTCTGAGCACATAAAACCGATTTTCAAGCCACCATTCTAAAACGTGAGATGTCTGACTTATTAATTTAGCTGCGGAGGAAAAGAAAAATGATCGATCCATTGACCCCGTTGACTCCTCGGTATTGAGAGATGAGGCTGTTGAATCACAGGATAAGCTCCAAGATCATGTAGTAATTCCTAACCAGACTGTCAATGGTAAGTGATTCCCTGTGTTAAAAGTGATTTTGAATAACTTTTTGGAAAGATTGGAAGGGGTATGCAGAAACAATTACAAACGTCGATCCGGACACCGAGTTAAATGGCGAAGAGTGGCTACTTAAATTCTCTGAACTCCACCAATTCCATACACGACAGGGCATGGATGACAAGCTCGTTTTCGAACGCGGTTTTCCATTTCCCGGAGCTCTAACAGTCCATATGTATGACAGTAATGACACCTATGAATTTCCGGCTCGTGTTCGATTAGTTTTCCCCTCTGAATCAAGTATGCCACTTGGATTCAAGTTTGAGGAGATGAATAATCCCACTAACTCTCGATACTCTCGTGATTATCGACGATTCCGAGTAGATCTTACAAATAGGGCTGTCAAAGTATGGATCGTTGGTCCTGAAGGAGCTCCAGCAAAGGCATTTAACTTTTCTGTTGACAACAATGGAACACCCGAGTATGATGTTAACCATGACTTCGATGCCACATTACCAGCTGGTCCTATGGAGACTTTCTTTACATCCCCAAAGGGTCAAGCAAAGATTAGCTATTTTACATGGACTCCAAGTAACGATCCACAACATGCCAACTTCCTTCGAGCTTGGAATCCTTCGTACTGGATGAGAGAGATCCACAAATCTCGTCATGATGAGGTCAGTATCGCACGCAACTGGCTGTTTGGTTATGGTGGTAAGTTGTGGGATCATTTCAAAGCCGAACTGGCAGCCAGCACTTGGAGTACTACCCCCGCCGAGGCATATCAGATTGCCGGCAAGCCAGGTATTGTGTACATCACATTCCAGCGCCCGGATGGCTTTCGAGCTACGCAAGGTAGCATACTCGACATGGAGTCAGACATTCCACCATTCCACCTCCCTCCTGAAAACAAATTTATTCGGGTAGGAACTAGTGCATGGTCTCTCTTGACTGTCTACACCGATAGCGCGGAGATCCGCGCCATCATCCTCGGTACTCCTCGTCGTGAACCAAATGGTAAGTTTATTATTTATGATGCTAGCTATAGCAAATAGTAACTGATCTACAGGCCCCATATTTCCAGATAAGATCGAATGGATTCGAGTCCGACGATCGGTCACTCAGGGTGAACACAACAAAGCCTTAAAATCTAGGGTACATACTTATCTGCGTTTGATCCCTATCGGCGTTGCAAAGACCGAATGTCAAGGCTTGAAGAACGCTGATTTGGTTAACGAACCACATGCTATTAACTTCAAGCCAATCGTCTTACCTGGTAACTATCCAATGCCAGCAGCCAGCACCATTCCCGAGTTAGCAAATTTCGATCTTACCAATCTCCCAAATCAAAAGCGTCAACTAAACTCACAACAACTTATGGTGGCAAATGCTCTAAAGCATAACGTTAACCGTACAATCATAGTTTGGGGACCCCCTGGTACAGGCAAGACTTACACCATTGCTCAAATCGGAGCCCAATTGGCACTAAAGCGAGATGGCGATAGACGATTCAAGGTTCTTATGGTTGCACATTCCAACTCGTGCTGCGATGTTCTTATCAAGAAGGTATTATCTATCATCCATGATGAAAAGCAGGAGGCATCAGTCGTCCGCTTTGTCGCCTCATCCCGTAACGCTGCCCATCGGCTAGTGTCTACCGTACATAGCGAATCCTCCCTGTTGGATTCCACTTTATCCGAATTTAACTTGGAGAATATTCGGATGAGAATCGCTCGGAGCAGAAATGATGAAGACGCTATCAAGTTCATAAACTTGCATGATGAATTAACCAATGATGGATGGCTTACTGAAGTCGACCAGAAAGCTTATAATCATTTCTCTGAAAATTATGACAAGGCAATTATTCGCGATTCTGATATCGTGGTTTGTACTACGTCTCTTGCTAGTAACCAGTTGCTAATTTCCCATGGCAAATTTGCAGCTGTAAGTAATTCCACCTCGAGAAATCTTTTTGAGATAAATTAACTTTCTTAGGTTTTCGTGGACGAGGCCGGAGCCTGCCGTCGTGATCAATATTTCAATTCGTTGTATGGTCACAAGGACTTGTTGATAAATATGTCTGGAGGCGATTCTCAGCAGCTCCAGCCAATGCCCAGTCCTGCTGCTTCCGCTGCCGTAACACAGGAGCTCTGTGTCTCTCAACATCAACGTTTTGAACAGGCAGATGAGACTACCGTAACTCGCATCATGTTGCGAGAGGAGTATCGCATGGAAGCTGCACTAATGGAGTTCAGCAACGAGAAATACTATGGCAATCAGTTGTTCCTATCCCAACAGGTTATTAATGGTCGTCATAACGGTAAAATCTTGGGGGACCTCATGACCGCCAATCCCGTACATTATCAATCTGCTGACCCTAACAACCCCGACCAAGTTGTTCTCCAGATCATTAACAATAATGACCTTCTCCTAAATGTTACTAATGGATTCTCCATTGAGGATTCTCAGAAGTCCTCGGTTAACATGGCAGAGGTACTCCTTTGTGTTGACCTTGCGATGTCTTTTCTTCGTTCCGGTGTGAAGGAGACAGATCTGATGATATTGGCTTCATACACCGCCCAGGTTTATGCGATTCAAAACCAGCTTCGTCGTATTGAACCGCAATGCAAGGTTCGTGTCATGACTGTTGATGGTGCACAAGGAGATGAGGCACACATAGTTATTTTAAGTATGGCCCGATCAGTTACTCAACATGGACGTCCCCAGGAAGCAGGTTTCGTTACAGACTATCGTCGACTCAACGTTTGCTTAACTCGCGCACGATATTGCCGTTACGTGGTTTGCGATGCTGAGTTTTTTCAAAAGTGTGCGCCTACCTCCGATATTACCGCCTTTATTGATTTCATGAAGACTCGTGACAAAGTCCGAGATGTTATCGTCCCATACGCTCCGCCTGCTCCTGTTCGGCAATTCCCTCCCGATGAGCCCCAGACCACCGCCGCCCCAGATGCCGGTCTTAACGAGGTTCCCACTCCCGCTCCCGCTCCTGCTCCCGCTCCCGCCCCTGTCGATCCGGTTGATAATATTGACACCACGGCTGCCTTCGCGAGCCAACGATCCATTATGCAATATTTCGGTGCAAATGATTTCAACGACGAATAGCTGGTCTTAATTGATCGGTAGTTATTGGGAGGTGAGGGAATTTGGCCTGTTCTTAATTGATCTGGGCTCTTTATTCGGATGATAGTGATGGTTTGATGGGGAAATAAAGTACATAAAATCATAGGAGAAGCATAGTGCCTGTTATAATAGATAGACACTGAAATCAATAAATTACTTCTTCAGATAGCTTCTAAGTATTCTTCCTCTATCGCAAAGTTGGTTTGAGTGTGTTTGGATTCTGTTTGGTTAGAAATGGCTCTTTCATATCAGCAAATCATTTTAAATTAGAACCCCTTACCTGTCTCTGAAGTTATGCGAAGCTTACACTCAGAATAAGTGTTCGCCGTCACAATATCGTAGCACTATCATATCACTTAACCATATATTTGCGTACAGTAGGAATACTTACCATTATGAATGATGCTCTAAACAAACAAAAGAGAAACAAAGTCTCGGTCGTGCAGCAGCCTATCCGCAACTCGACTGCATTTTAAATATATATACATTTACATTTAGGCAAAATGTTCCCAAATCCCCGTAATTCTGCT
>Ga0247734_1001342_pt1 | contig 18868 bp, 17 predicted proteins | sample UWRJL103311B2_FD_180933 | JGI IMG/M metagenome (GOLD analysis project Ga0247734, IMG submission 180933) | Plant litter microbial communities from Arlington Agricultural Research Station in Wisconsin, United States - UWRJ-L103-311B-2 | ecosystem: Environmental > Terrestrial > Plant litter >... | reverse complement strand
GTGGGGTCCGGTCATGCCGGCCAACGAATCCTTCCAGATGATCGAAGCGACCAAGGGCATCAACAGTTATTACCTGACGAGCGACGGCGGCACCATGAGCTACCGTACCCGGATCCGCACCCCGAGCTTCCCGCATCTGCAACAGATCCCTTCGGTGATCAAAGGCAGCATGGTCGCGGACTTGATTGCGTACCTGGGTAGTATCGATTTCGTTATGGCCGACGTGGACCGCTAAGCATGAGCATGAACAGCACGCTTATCCAGACAGACCGTTTCGCCCTGAGCGAAACCGAGCGCTCGGCCATCGAGCACGAGCTGCATCACTACGAAGACCCGCGCGCGGCGTCCATCGAAGCCCTGAAAATCGTTCAGAAGGAACGTGGCTGGGTGCCGGACGGCGCCATCTACGCCATCGGCGAGCTGATCGGCATCCCGGCCAGCGACGTTGAAGGCGTGGCGACGTTCTACAGCCAGATCTTCCGTCAGCCGGTTGGCCGACACATCATCCGCGTGTGCAACAGCATGGTCTGCTTCATTGCCGGTCATGAATCAGTGGTCGAAGAAATCCAGAGCTCGCTGGGCATCGCCCCGGGCCAGACCACTGCCGACGGCCGCTTCACCCTGCTGCCGGTCTGCTGCCTGGGCAATTGCGACAAAGCCCCGGCCGTGATGGTCGACGATGACACCTTTGGCGACGTGCAACCCGGCACTGTGGCCAAGATGCTGGAGGGTTACCCATGACCATCACTTCCTTCGGCCCAGCCAATCTTATTGCGCGCACGCCGGAAACCCATCCGCTGACCTGGCGTCTGCGCGATGACGGCGAGCCGGTGTGGCTTGACGAATACCAGGCCAAAGACGGTTATGCCGCCGCACGCAAGGCATTCGCCGAGCAGTCGCCGGATGACATCGTTCAGTCGGTCAAGGACTCCGGCCTCAAAGGTCGCGGCGGCGCGGGCTTCCCCACAGGTGTGAAGTGGGGCCTGATGCCAAAAGACGAATCCATGAACATCCGCTACCTGCTGTGCAACGCGGATGAAATGGAGCCCAACACCTGGAAAGACCGGATGTTGATGGAGCAGCTGCCACACCTGTTGGTGGAAGGCATGCTGATCAGTGCTCGTGCGCTGAAAGCCTATCGTGGCTACATCTTCCTGCGTGGCGAATACGTCACCGCCGCCAAGCACCTGAACCGCGCCGTGGCTGAAGCCAAGGCCGCAGGCCTGCTGGGCAAGAACATCCTCGGCACTGGCTTTGATTTCGAGCTGTTCGTGCACACCGGCGCCGGGCGTTACATCTGCGGTGAAGAAACCGCACTGATCAACTCTCTGGAAGGCCGTCGCGCCAACCCGCGTTCCAAGCCGCCCTTCCCTGCTGCCGTGGGCGTGTGGGGCAAGCCGACGTGCGTGAACAACGTTGAAACCCTGTGCAACGTGCCGGCCATCGTCGGTAACGGCAACGACTGGTATAAATCCATCGCCCGCGAAGGCAGCGAAGACCACGGCACCAAGCTGATGGGCTTCTCCGGCAAGGTGAAAAACCCTGGCCTGTGGGAGCTGCCTTTCGGCGTGCAGGCCCGTGAGTTGTTCGAAGACTACGCAGGCGGCATGCGCGACGGCTTCAAGCTCAAGTGCTGGCAGCCAGGCGGCGCCGGTACCGGCTTCCTGCTCCCGGAACATCTGGATGCGCAAATGTATGCCGGTGGCATCGCCAAAGTCGGTACGCGTATGGGTACCGGACTGGCCATGGCGGTTGACGACAAGGTCAACATGGTCTCGCTTTTGCGCAACATGGAAGAGTTCTTCGCCCAGGAATCCTGCGGGTTCTGCACCCCTTGCCGTGACGGCTTGCCCTGGAGCGTGAAGATTCTGCGCGCTCTGGAGAAAGGCGTCGGTCAAGCCGGTGATATCGAAACCCTGCTGGGGCTGGTTGGTTTCCTCGGCCCGGGCAAGACCTTCTGTGCTCACGCACCAGGTGCCGTAGAGCCGTTGGGCAGCGCGATCAAATACTTCCGCCCGGAGTTCGAGGCCGGTATTGCGCCAGCAAGCGCAGTCGTCCCGCCTCTGGCACGACCGATTATCGTCGGCGCGTAACCGTTTCAAGGCCGAGGGCAGCGACCCTCGGCCTGTCGCGTGATGACGCCACACCGGCTGTTCAAGTCGCGCGAATAACAAGATTCCATTAGCCACGCCCGCTGACACCGGGCCAACGAAGACCTTTGAACCATGGCCACTATCCACGTAGACGGCAAAGCGCTCGAAGTCGATGGGGCAGACAACCTGTTACAGGCATGTCTCTCACTAGGCCTCGACATCCCTTATTTCTGCTGGCACCCAGCGTTGGGCAGCGTTGGCGCCTGTCGCCAATGCGCGGTCAAGCAGTACACCGACGAAAACGACACCCGTGGTCGTATCGTCATGTCCTGCATGACACCCGCGACCGACAACACCTGGATCTCCATCGAAGATGATGAGTCCAAGGCGTTCCGCGCCAGTGTTGTTGAATGGCTGATGACCAACCACCCCCACGACTGCCCTGTCTGTGAGGAAGGCGGTCATTGCCACCTGCAAGACATGACCGTGATGACCGGCCACAACGAGCGCCGTTATCGCTTCAGCAAACGTACTCACCAGAACCAGGAACTCGGTCCGTTCATCGCTCACGAGATGAACCGCTGCATCGCCTGCTACCGTTGCGTGCGCTTCTATAAAGACTACGCAGGCGGCACTGACCTGGGCGTCTTCGGCGCACACGACAACGTGTACTTCGGCCGCGTCGAAGACGGCGTGCTGGAAAGCGAGTTTTCCGGCAACCTCACCGAGGTCTGCCCGACCGGTGTGTTCACCGACAAGACTCACTCCGAGCGCTACAACCGTAAGTGGGACATGCAGTTCTCGCCGAGCATCTGCCATGGCTGCTCCAGCGGTTGCAACATCAGCCCGGGTGAACGTTACGGCGAAATCCGCCGCATCGAAAACCGTTACAACGGTTCGGTGAATCAGTACTTCCTGTGCGACCGTGGCCGTTTCGGTTATGGCTACGTCAACCGCGAAGACCGACCTCGCCAGCCGCATCTGACTGACGGCCGCAAACTGACCCTGGATCAGGCGCTGGATAACGCCGCCGATCTGCTGCGCGGTCGCAACATCGTCGGTATCGGTTCGCCCCGCGCCAGCCTGGAAAGCAACTATGCGTTGCGCGAGCTGGTGGGTGCCGAGCACTTCTACTCGGGTATCGAAGCCTCCGAACTAGAGCGCATCCGTCTGGTGTTGCAGGTGTTGAACGACAGCCCGCTGCCGATCCCGACCCTGCGCGACATCGAAGACCACGACGCGATTTTTGTCCTCGGCGAAGACCTGACTCAGACCGCAGCACGCCTGGCTCTGGGCCTGCGTCAAGCGGTCAAAGGCAAGGCTGAAGACATGGCCGCGGCCATGAAAGTCCAGCCCTGGCTCGACGCGGCGGTGAAAAACATTGGTCAGCACGAACTGAACCCGCTGTTCATCGCCAGCCTGGCTGAAACCAAGCTCGATGACATCGCTGAAGAATGCGTCCACGCCGCACCGGATGACCTGGCCCGTATCGGCTTCGCCGTCGCCCACGCGCTGGACGCCAGTGCCCCGGCCGTTGAAGGTCTGGACCCTGAAGCGCTGGAATTGGCGCAACGTATTGCCGATGCATTGCTGGCCGCCAAGCGTCCACTGATCATCGCTGGCACCTCGCTGGGCTCCAAAGCGCTGATCGAAGCCGCTGCCAACATCGCCAAAGCCCTCAAGCTGCGCGACAAGGCCGGTTCCATCAGCCTGATCGTGCCGGAAGCCAACAGCCTCGGCCTGGCCATGCTCGGCGGCGAATCGGTTGATGCAGCACTGCAAGCAGTGATCGACGGCAAAGCCGATGCCATCGTGGTGCTGGAAAACGATCTGTACACCCGCACTGACGCAGCCAAGGTCGATGCAGCCCTGAGCGCGGCGAAGGTCGTGATCGTGGCCGACCATCAGAAAACCGCCACCGGTGATCGCGCGCATCTGGTCCTGCCAGCGGCGAGCTTCGCCGAAGGCGACGGTACCCTGATCAGTCAGGAAGGCCGAGCCCAGCGTTTCTTCCAGGTCTTCGACCCGACGTACCTGGACGCCAGTATTCTGGTCCACGAAGGCTGGCGCTGGCTGCATGCCCTGCGCGCAACCTTGCTGAACAAGCCGGTTGACTGGACCTTGCTGGACCACGTGACGGCTGCCTGTGCTGCAAGTACGCCGCAATTGGCTACGATCATCAACGCTGCCCCGTCGGCATCGTTCCGTATCAAAGGCATGAAGCTGGCTCGCGAGCCGCTGCGTTACAGCGGTCGTACCGCCATGCGCGCCAACATCAGCGTGCATGAACCGCGTACTTCGCAAGACAACGACACCGCGTTCGCCTTCTCCATGGAAGGCTACTCGGGTTCCGTTGAACCGCGTCAGCAGGTGCCGTTTGCCTGGTCGCCGGGCTGGAACTCGCCACAGGCGTGGAACAAGTTCCAGGATGAAGTCGGTGGTCACTTGCGTGCCGGTGATCCGGGCACTCGTCTGATCGAAACACAGGGCGACAAGCTCGGCTGGTTCGCCAGCGTTCCTCGGGCATTCTCTCCGGCTCAGGGCACCTGGCAGGTTGTGCCGTTCTATCACCTGTTCGGCAGCGAAGAGAACTCTTCGAAAGCCGCTCCGGTTCAGGAACGCATCCCGGCCGCTTATGTGGCGCTGGCCAAATCCGAAGCGGATCGCCTGGGCGTTAACGAAGGTGCCCTGCTCTCCTTGAACGTTGCCGGTCTGACCCTGCGTCTGCCGCTGCGTATCAACGAGGAGCTGGGCGCAGGCCTGGTGGCCTTGCCGGCCGGTCTGGCCGGTATCCCGCCCGCGATTTTCGGCAAGTCGGTTGACGGTCTGCAGGAGGCAGCGCAATGAGTTGGTTCACCCCTGATGTGATCGACGCGATCATTGCGGTCGTCAAAGCCATCGTCGTGCTGCTGGCCGTTGTGGTCTGCGGCGCGCTGCTCAGCTTTGTCGAACGTCGCTTGCTGGGCTGGTGGCAGGACCGTTACGGTCCGAACCGCGTTGGCCCGTTCGGCATGTTCCAGATCGCCGCCGACATGCTGAAAATGTTCTTCAAGGAAGACTGGACGCCACCGTTTGCCGACAAGGTGATTTTCACCCTGGCACCGGTGGTCGCCATGAGCGCCCTGCTGATCGCCTTCTCGGTTATCCCGATCACCCCGACCTGGGGCGTGGCGGACCTGAACATCGGTTTGCTGTTTTTCTTTGCCATGGCCGGTCTGTCGGTCTATGCGGTGCTGTTCGCCGGTTGGTCGAGTAACAACAAATTCGCCCTGCTCGGTGCGCTGCGTGCTTCGGCACAAACCGTGTCCTATGAAGTGTTCATGGGCCTGGCGCTGATGGGCATCGTGGTTCAGGTGGGCTCGTTCAACATGCGCGACATCGTTGAATATCAGGCACAGAACCTGTGGTTCATCATTCCGCAGTTCTTCGGCTTCTGTACGTTCTTCATCGCCGGCGTTGCAGTGACTCACCGTCACCCCTTCGACCAACCGGAAGCGGAACAGGAACTGGCCGACGGTTACCACATTGAATATGCCGGCATGAAATGGGGCATGTTCTTCGTTGGCGAGTACATCGGCATCATCCTGATCTCGGCACTGCTGGTGACCCTGTTCTTCGGCGGCTGGCACGGCCCGTTCGATATCCTGCCTTCGCTGGCGTTCTTCTGGTTTGCCCTGAAGACTGCGTTTTTCATCATGCTGTTCATCCTGCTGCGCGCTTCCATCCCGCGCCCACGCTATGACCAGGTAATGGATTTCAGCTGGAAATTCTGTCTGCCGCTGACCCTGATCAATTTGCTGGTGACTGCTGCGGTTGTGTTGTTGAACACGCCAGCAGGCTCGGTTCAGTGAGGATTTGACCCATGTTCAAATATATTGGCGACATCGTTAAGGGTACCGGTACCCAGTTGCGCAGCCTGGTCATGGTCTTCGGCCATGGTTTTCGCAAGCGCGACACCCTGCAATACCCGGAAGAAGCTGTTTACCTGCCGCCGCGCTACCGTGGCCGCATCGTCCTGACCCGCGATCCTGACGGCGAAGAGCGTTGCGTGGCCTGTAACCTGTGCGCTGTGGCCTGTCCGGTTGGCTGCATCTCGTTGCAGAAGGCCGAAACCGATGACGGCCGCTGGTACCCGGAATTCTTCCGCATCAACTTCTCGCGTTGCATTTTCTGCGGCCTGTGCGAAGAAGCCTGCCCGACCACCGCCATCCAGCTGACACCGGATTTCGAGATGGCCGAGTTCAAGCGTCAGGATCTGGTCTACGAAAAGGAAGATCTGCTGATCTCCGGCCCCGGCAAGAACCCCGACTACAACTTCTATCGCGTCGCCGGTATGGCCGTCGCTGGCAAGCCTAAAGGCGCTGCGCAGAACGAAGCCGAACCGATCAACGTCAAGAGCTTGCTGCCTTAAGGAAGAAAGATGGAATTCGCTTTCTATTTCGCATCCGGCATCGCTGTAGTGTCCACCCTGCGGGTGATCACCAACACCAATCCCGTGCATGCCCTGCTCTACCTGATCATTTCGCTGATTGCTGTAGCGATGACGTTCTTTGCCCTCGGCGCTCCATTCGCCGGGGTTCTGGAAGTTATCGCCTACGCGGGCGCGATCATGGTCCTGTTCGTCTTCGTGGTGATGATGCTCAACCTGGGCCCCGCCTCGGTGCAGCAGGAACGCACCTGGCTCAAGCCGGGTATCTGGCTCGGTCCGGTCATCCTCGGTGTGCTGCTGCTGGGTGAACTGCTGTACGTACTGTTCGCCAATCCAAGTGGTGCAGGCGTTGGCCATACCACGGTCGATGCCAAAGCGGTCGGTATCAGCCTGTTCGGGCCGTATCTGCTGGTGGTGGAACTCGCCTCGATGCTGCTGCTTGCTGCAGCGGTGACGGCATTCCATCTGGGCCGCAACGAGGCCAAGGAGCCAAGCCAATGAATGCTATCCCTCTTGAGCACGGTCTGGCGGTCGCCGGGGTCCTGTTCTGCCTCGGACTGGTCGGCCTGATGGTGCGCCGCAACATTCTTTTCGTGTTGATGAGCCTGGAGATCATGATGAACGCATCTGCTCTGGCGTTCGTCGTTGCCGGTAGCCGCTGGGGTCAACCGGATGGACAGGTCATGTTCATCCTGGTGATCACCCTCGCGGCTGCCGAGGCCAGCATTGGCCTGGCGATCCTGATGCAACTGTATCGCCGCTTCCACACGCTCGATATCGACGCTGCCAGCGAGATGCGCGGATGAACCTACTCTTTCTGACTTTCGTATTCCCCCTGATCGGTTTCCTGCTGCTGTCGTTCTCTCGTGGACGTATCTCGGAAAACCTCGCAGCCCTGATCGGCGTCGGCTCTATCGGCCTGTCCGCCATCGTCACGGCCTGGGTCATCTGGCAATTCAACGTCGCGCCGCCTGAAGGTGGTCACTACACCCAGGTGCTGTGGCGCTGGATGTCCGTTGATGGCTTCGAACCCAACTTCGCCCTGTATCTGGACGGCCTGTCCGTCACGATGCTGGGTGTGGTGGTCGGCGTCGGCTTCCTGATCCACCTGTTCGCATCCTGGTACATGCGCGGCGAGGCGGGTTATTCGCGCTTCTTCGCCTACACCAACCTGTTTATCGCCAGCATGCTGTTCCTGATTCTGGGCGATAACCTGTTGTTCCTGTACTTCGGCTGGGAAGGCGTGGGCCTGTGCAGCTACCTGTTGATCGGTTTCTACTACAGCAACCGCAACAACGGTAACGCGGCACTCAAAGCCTTCATCGTGACCCGGATCGGCGACGTGTTCATGGCCATCGGCCTGTTCATCCTGTTCCAGCAACTGGGCACGCTGAACATTCAGGAACTGCTGGTCCGTGCTCCTGAGCACTTCAAGGCGGGCGACTTCTGGATCGTGTTGGCAACCCTGATGCTGCTGGGTGGTGCCGTCGGTAAATCCGCACAACTGCCGCTGCAAACCTGGCTGGCGGATGCGATGGCTGGTCCTACCCCGGTGTCGGCTCTGATCCACGCCGCAACCATGGTGACTGCAGGTGTTTACCTGATTGCCCGTACCCACGGCCTGTTTGCCCTGGCGCCGGACATTCTGCACCTGGTGGGCATCGTCGGTGGCGTTACGCTGGTGCTGGCCGGTTTCGCCGCACTGGTACAAACCGACATCAAACGTATCCTCGCCTACTCGACCATGAGCCAGATCGGCTACATGTTCCTGGCGCTGGGTGTCGGTGCCTGGGAAGGCGCGATCTTCCACCTGATGACTCACGCATTCTTCAAGGCGCTGTTGTTCCTTGCTTCCGGTGCAGTGATCGTTGCCTGCCACCACGAGCAGAACATCTTCAAGATGGGCGGTCTGTGGAAGAAACTGCCATTGGCCTACGCCAGCTTCATCGTCGGCGGCTCGGCCCTTGCGGCCCTGCCATTGCTGACTGCGGGTTTCTATTCCAAGGACGAAATTCTCTGGGAAGCCTTTGCCAGCGGCAACAACGGTCTGCTGTATGCCGGCCTGGTTGGCGCGTTCATGACCTCGCTCTACACCTTCCGCCTGATCTTCATCACCTTCCACGGTGAAGCCAAGACTGAAGCCCACGCCGGTCACGGTATCGCTCACTGGCTGCCATTGAGTGTGCTGATCGTGCTGTCGACCTTCATCGGCGCGCTGATCACTCCGCCACTGGCTGGCGTGTTGCCGCAAAGCGTGGGTCATGCCGGTGGCGACGCCAAGCACAGTCTGGAAATCGCCTCGGGTGCCATCGCCCTGGCCGGTATCTTGCTCGCTGCCCTGCTGTTCCTGGGCAAGCGTCGTCTGGTAACTGCCATTGCCAACAGCGCTCCGGGTCGTTTCCTGTCGGCCTGGTGGTTCGCGGCATGGGGCTTCGATTGGGTGTACGACAAGCTGTTCGTCAAGCCGTATCTGGCCATCAGCCACTTGCTGCGTAGCGACCCGCTGGATCACACCATTGGCTTGATCCCACGTCTGGTCAAAGGCGGTCATGCCAGCATGAGCCGCACCGAAACCGGTCAACTGCGCTGGTATGCCGCTTCGATCGCCGTGGGTGCCGTGCTGGTACTCGGTGCCGTCGTCGTGGTTGCGGTCTGACATGAACCTTGCGAATTTGCGAAAGGAATTGAGCCCGTCATGATTCTGCCTTGGCTGATCCTGATCCCCTTTATCGGTGGCCTGCTGTGCTGGCAAGGTGAGCGTTTCAGCGCCACCATGCCGCGCTGGATTGCGCTGCTGACCATGTCCCTCGAACTGGCCCTGGGCCTCTGGTTGTGGAGTACTGGCAACTACAGTTACGCACCAGCGCCCGGCGTCGATCCCACCTGGGCTATCGAATTCAAGCATCTGTGGATCGAGCGCTTCGGCATCAGCGTCCACCTGGCGCTGGATGGCCTGTCGTTGCTGATGATCCTGCTCACCGGCCTGCTCGGTGTGCTGTCGGTGTTGTGTTCGTGGAAAGAGATCCAGCGTAACGTTGGCTTCTTCCACCTCAACCTGATGTGGATCCTCGGTGGCGTGATCGGCGTGTTCCTGGCCATCGACCTGTTCATGTTCTTCTTCTTCTGGGAAATGATGCTGGTGCCGATGTATTTCCTCATCGCGCTCTGGGGTCATAGCTCTGCGGACGGCAAGAAGACTCGAATCTACGCCGCGACCAAGTTCTTCATCTTCACTCAGGCCAGCGGCCTGATCATGTTGGTGGCGATCCTGGGTCTGGTACTGGTCAACTTCAATCAGACCGGTGTGATCACCTTCGATTACGCCACCCTGCTGAAGACTCAGCTGGCGCCGGGCACCGAATACATCCTGATGCTGGGCTTCTTCATTGCCTTCGCGGTCAAGTTGCCGGTGGTGCCGTTCCACTCCTGGCTGCCGGATGCTCACGCACAGGCACCGACCGCCGGTTCTGTCGACCTGGCCGGTATCCTGCTGAAAACCGCTGCTTACGGTCTGCTGCGCTTCGCCCTGCCGCTGTTCCCGAATGCGTCGGCCGAGTTCGCGCCGATTGCGATGGTGCTGGGTCTGATTGGTATCTTCTACGGCGCCTTCCTGGCGTTCGCCCAGACCGACATCAAGCGCCTGATCGCGTTCTCTAGCGTGTCGCACATGGGCTTCGTACTGATCGGTATCTACTCCGGCAGCCAGCAAGCCCTGCAAGGCGTGGTGATCCAGATGATCGCTCACGGCCTGTCGGCGGCGGCGCTGTTTATCCTCAGCGGTCAGCTGTACGAGCGTCTGCATACCCGTGACATGCGTGAAATGGGTGGCCTGTGGTCGCGCATCGCGTATCTGCCAGCCATCAGCCTGTTCTTCGCGGCTGCGTCCCTGGGGCTGCCGGGCACCGGCAACTTCGTTGGCGAGTTCCTGATCCTGCTGGGTGCGTTTGTCGCCACGCCGTGGATTACTGCGATTGCGACCTCCGGTCTGGTGTTTGGCTCTGTCTACTCGCTGATCATGATCCACCGCGCCTACTTCGGCCCGGCCAAATCCGACGAGCCTCTGAAGGGCATGGACGGACGGGAAATGATCATGGTGCTGGGCCTTGCCGTATTGCTGGTCGTGCTCGGGGTTTACCCGCAGCCGTTCCTCGATACATCGGCAGCGACCATGCACGGCGTGCAGCAATGGCTCGGCACCGCCTTCACTCAACTCGCTTCGGCCCGGTAAGAGCGCTATGGACCTGACGATTCAACACTTTATCGCGCTTGCGCCACTGCTGATTACCAGCCTCACCATTGTTGTGGTGATGCTGGCGATCGCATGGCGTCGCAATCACTCACAGACCTTCCTGCTCAGCGTAGGTGGTCTCAACCTGGCTTTGCTGTCGATTTACCCTGCGTTGAAAGTTGCGCCGCTGGTGGTGACACCGCTGCTGCAGATCGACAGCTTCGCCTGCCTGTACATGGCGCTGATCCTCGCCTCGACACTGGCCTGTGTGACCATGGCTCACGCATATCTGGGTGATGGCAAGGCAGGCTACCCTGGCAACCGTGAAGAGCTTTACCTGCTGATTCTGCTGGCAGCGGCTGGCGGTCTGGTTCTGGTCAGCGCTCAGCATCTGGCGGGCCTGTTCATTGGTCTGGAGCTGCTGTCGGTGCCGGTCTACGGGCTGGTGGCCTATGCCTTCTTCAACAAGCGTTCGCTGGAAGCCGGCATCAAGTACATGGTGCTGTCGGCAGCCGGTTCTGCGTTCCTGCTGTTCGGTATGGCGCTGCTGTATGCCGAGGCCGGCACGCTGAGCTTCGCGGGCATTGGCAAGGTGTTGGAAGCCACTGGCTTGCCAAGCCCGATTGCCAGCCTGGGTCTGGGCATGATGCTGGTCGGTCTGGCATTCAAGCTGTCCCTGGTGCCGTTCCACTTGTGGACGCCGGACGTCTACGAAGGCGCCCCTGCCCCGGTGGCTGCTTTCCTGGCCACCGCCAGTAAAGTTGCGGTGTTCGCGGTGCTGGTGCGTCTGTTTCAAATCTCGCCGGTGGCCAGCAGTGGCATTCTGCATGACGTGCTGGCGGTTATCGCCGTCGCGTCGATCATCGTCGGTAACTTGCTGGCGCTGACGCAGAACAACCTCAAGCGTCTGCTGGGTTATTCGTCCATCGCGCACTTCGGTTACCTGATGATCGCCCTGGTGGCGAGCAAAGGCATGGCCGTTGAAGCCATTGGCGTGTACCTGGTGACTTATGTACTGACCAGCCTCGGCAGCTTCGGCGTGATCACCATGATGTCCTCGCCTTACAACGGCCGTGATGCTGACGCGATGTTCGAGTACCGTGGTCTGTTCTGGCGTCGTCCGTACCTGACCGCCGTCATGACCCTGATGATGCTGTCTCTGGCGGGTATCCCGCTGACTGCTGGCTTCATCGGCAAGTTCTACATCATTGCCACGGGTGTTGAGTCGCAACTGTGGTGGCTGATCGGCTCGCTGATCATCGGTAGCGCCATCGGCGTCTTCTACTACCTGCGGGTGATGGTGACGCTGTATCTGGCCGACACGAAGCTGCCGCGCCACGATGCACAATTCAACTGGGCGCAGCGCACCGGTGGCGTCATGCTGCTCGCGATTGCGATTCTGGCCTTCGTGCTGGGTGTTTACCCGCAACCGCTGCTGAATCTGGTGCAGCACGCGGGCCTGATGGGCTAAGTCGATACGCGAAAAAAAACCTGCTCACATGAGCAGGTTTTTTTCGCCTGGACTTTCGTCAGGGTCAGGTTAGCCGGGCAAGCGCGGGGTCTTCTTGGCGCTGACAAACAAGCCCCACGTAGACATGAACAACGCTGCCACCATCGGCCCGATCACAAAGCCGTTAAGCCCGAATACCGACATGCCCCCGAGGGTGGAGATCAGGATCAGGTAGTCCGGCATTTTGGTGTCCTTGCCCACCAGGATGGGGCGCAAAACGTTGTCGACCAGCCCGATGACAAACACGCCGAACAGTGCAAGCACCACGCCCTGCCAGATCATCCCGCTGAGCAGGAAGTAAACGGCCACTGGAGCCCAGACAATCCCCGCCCCCACCGCTGGCAGCAGCGAAAGAAACGCCATGATCACAGCCCAGAGCAGCGCACTGGGAATGTCCAGACACCAGAAGATGAAACCGCCCAGGGCGCCTTGGGTGATGGCGACCACGACGTTGCCTTTGACGGTCGCACGCACGACACGGGTGAACTTCAGCTGCAGGCGACGCTTCTGAGGTTCGGCCAATGGCACGGCAATGCGCATCTTGCGCACCAGCTCCTGGCCGTCGCGCAGGAAGAAGAACAGCAGGTACAGCATGATGAAGAAGCCGACCACGAAGTCGAACGTGCCCTGGCCAAAGCTGAAGGCTTGAGTCGCCAGGTATTGACTACCTTGCATGGCGCCTTTGGCGATCTTGTCACGCAGGCCATTGAGGTCGCCCATGCCCAGACGATCCAGCCAATGCTGGAAGTAAGGTGGCAACAAGTCTTTGAACTCAGCCAGGTAACTGGCGATGTCCAATTGACCGCTTTCCACGTTCTTGTACAGGGTGGCGCCTTCCTGAACCAGCAATGTACTGATGACAATGACCGGCAAAATCGCCATCACCAGACAAATCATCAACGTACAAAGAGACGTCAGGTTGCGCTGCCAGCCAAACTTCAGTAACAAGCGACGCTGCACAGGGGCGAAGATGATGCCGAGGATGACCGCCCAGAATACCGCCCCGTAAAACGGCAGCAGGATCCATATGAACGCAATGGTGACCAGCACCAATAGCATGATCAGGGTTTTGTATTGGAGCGTGGTTTCGTTCATGTCCTTTCCATGTCAGTAGGCCAGCAACTTGCCGAACCTCCTGCTTAGTCCGCCAATCGACGGGCAAGTGCCATCGCTGTGTTGATGATGGCTCAGGAAGGGATTTAAGGCTTCTGTAGGGGCTGCCGTGGGCTGCGAATCACTGGTGTATCAGTTATGCCGTTTTCGCAGCCTGCGGCAGCTCCTACAGGTGCGTGATGTGTCTGGTATAGCTCAAAACCTATAGGAGCTGCCGAAGGCTGCGAACAGCGGTGTGTCAGGCAAACCGCTTTCGCAGCCCTCGTAACCTCGGTCAGCTCCAGGTCGATCAGACTCGGAATTGACCCACCAGCGCCCCGAGGCGGTGGCCCAGGTCATTCAGGCTGCGAGTGGTTTGCGCACTCTGACGGGTTTCATCAGCGACGCTGTCCACCGCCGACGCAATCTGATGCACGCTGCGATTGATTTCTTCGGCTACGGCTGTCTGCTCTTCGGCGGCACTGGCAATCTGCGCGTTCATGGCGTTGATGGTGCCGATCAGTTGGCCAATGGTGTCCAGCGACGAGCCCGCCTGATTGGCCTGGACTGACGTCCCGTCGCCCGCCTCGCTGGAACGGCGCATGGCGTCTACGGCCGTTTGCGTACCCTTCTGCAGGCGATCGATCATGCCCTGGATTTCCTGGGTACTTTGCTGAGTACGGCTGGCCAGCGCTCGCACTTCATCGGCCACCACCGCGAAACCACGGCCCGCTTCACCCGCACGAGCAGCTTCAATGGCCGCATTGAGGGCCAACAGGTTGGTCTGCTCGGCGATTGAACGTATGACGCCCAGCACACTGACAATCGAGGAAACATCATTCTGCAGGCTGTCCAGCGACGCACCGCTGTTGCGGATGTCATCGACCAGGGCATGGATCTGTTTGATGCTGCCGTCGACCACACGCTTGGCAGACTGGCCTTCGGCGTCGGTTTGCTGAGCAGCAACCGAAGCACCCTGGGCGCTTTTGGCAACTTCCTGGGCGGCTGCCGACATTTCATTGATCGCAGTCGCCACTTGATCGGTTTCGTGACGCTGACGCTCCATGGCGCTCTCGGAGCGTTGCGCCTGGCTTGATACCTCACTCACCAGCCCGGTCAATTGCGTGGTGATACCGGATATCTGCCCAACCAGGCCATGAATCTTGTCGACGAAACGGTTGAAGGAGCCGGCCAGATCACCCAGTTCATCCTGGCTGGTCACCGCAAGGCGTCGGGTCAGATCACCCTCGCCTGCCGCGATGTCGTCGAGGTTGGCCTTCATCAAGCGCAATGGGCGCAGCAGGGTGCCGGAAAGCACTGCGCCTATGATGCTGATCAGGACCAGTACCAATAGCGCGACACCGATAATGCTGAGCAGCAGCTCCTGAAGTCGCGCGTCGATTGCTTGCTCGACAGCCGCGACTTGAGCATCGATACCGTCCAGGTTAACCGACGAACCAACCGCCATATCCCATTTCGACAGGTACTCGGTATACCCGAGTTTAGGCAGCAATTCGGTTTTGCCGGGAAGTGGCGATGAGTAAAGCAAATAGTGAGTGCCCGCTTTGGCGACTGCTACCAGCTCGTTATTCACGTAAACACCACTGGGATCACGGGCGTCCTTGAAGCTCTTGCCTACGCCGTCGGGGCTACTGGCTTTAAACAAGCGCACAGACTGCGAGTCGTAGCCGAAGAAATAACCGTCTTTGCCATAGGTAATGCCCGAAAGCAGCTTGATGACTTGCGCACGAGCAGCTTCATCGCCGGGAGCGGCCGCGTCGTAGATGGGTTTGATGGCCGTCATCGCAATCGCGACATAATTACGCAGGGTTGTCTTGGCTTCGTTCAGCAGGCGTTCACGGGTTTCACTCACCTCCCGGCTGGCCTGCGCGTGCAGCATGACTACGGTCGTCACGCTGATAATCACGGCGAATATCAGCACTGGCAGAATGGCCAGCGAAAGGACTTTGGCTTTCAGGCTTATACGCATAGAACCCCAGCAATCGATTAGTTGTTTTTAGAATCGAGATCTTTGCTCTATAGCGGCCGGTTGCCTGAAAAGTTGAGGTGTTGTGAATCAGTTCACACTCGAACTGTCAGGCAAATCAATGCGTATCTGTAGCCCGCCCAACGGGCTCGTCAGCAAGTGAAGCTGGCCACCCCAGGCCTGCACGATGTCGCGGACAATTCCCAGCCCAAGACCATGACCGTTGACCTGCTCATCAAGGCGCGCGCCACGGCTTAGCACCTCGTCGCGCTGAGCCTCGGGTATGCCGGGCCCATCGTCGTCAATCAGCAGGTAAACGCTGTTATTTTGCTTGCCGATGGTCAGGGTCACTTCGCTGTCAGCCCACTTGCAGGCGTTATCCAGCAGGTTGCCCAGCAGCTCCAGCACATCCTCGCGATCCCAGGGCAGCAACAGACCGGGAGTGACGCGAACAGCCAGATCCAGATGCTCACCATGAATCATGCGCAGGGTTGCGAGCAGACCTTCAAGTTCAGCATCGCAATCAAAATGCGCGCCGGGCAATGAATCTCCCGAAAGGCGCGCACGGTTAAGTTCGCGGACCAGGCGTTGCTGGATGTGCTCCAGTTGGTCGAGCAAGGTTTTGCGCAGAACGGGTTGTGCATCTAGCTGAGGGCTTGAAGTGGCGCTGACCAAAACCGCGAGTGGTGTTTTCAGGGCGTGACCGAGGTTGCCAAGGGCATTGCGGGAACGCTTGAGGCTGTCTTCAGTGTGAATCAGCAAATGGTTGATTTGGGAAACCAGCGGCTCCAGTTCCAGCGGCACCTGTTCGTCGAGCTGTGAGCGTTTGCCCTGCTGCAGCTGCGAAATCTGCTCCCTGGCCTTTTCCAAAGGGCGGAGCGCGCGACGTACCGTGATGCGCTGCAGGGCGAGAATGAGCGCCAATGCCGCGAGCCCCAATGCAAGACCCACTTGCTGGACGCGCAAGAAGCTCGCCCGGACCGGAGTGTAGTCCTGGGCAACAGTAATCGTGATGTCTTGGCCAAACCGTCGGTAATCGGTTTGGAGTAGCAACAGGGACTGCTCGGTCTTCCCTAGCTGGAAGTTGGCATGCAGCCCGGCCTCGCCCGGCTCGGGAAGCTTTAGATCCCAAAGCGATCTGGAGCGCCAGTGGCCTTGCTCGAAATCGATACGGAAATAATGCCCGGAAAAAGGCCGCTGATAAGCAGGGGTTAAACGGTGTTCATCCAGTTGCAGGCCATTGGGGCCTTTTACCAGGGCGATCAGCAGGCTTTCGCTTTCGTTGCGCAGACCCGCTTCCAGATAGCGCTGCAAGCCCAGCTCAAATAACCACAGGCTGGTTTGCGCGAGCACCACACACACCACGACCATCACACTGACAAGGCCGACGCTCAAACGCGCCTGTATGGATTTCAAGCAGGTGTCCCACCGAAACGATAGCCCTGACCACGACGGGTTTCAACGACGGCTTTGCCCAGCTTGCGGCGCAGGTGATTGACGTGAACTTCAATGACATTGGAGTCCCGCTCGTTTTCACCGTCGTACAGGTGTTCAGCCAGATGGCTTTTGGAGAGTATCTGTTCCGGATGGTGCATGAAGTAGCGGAGCAATCTGAACTCAGCGGAGGTCAGCTGGATGTCAACGCCCTCCCTTGTCACGCATTGACGACCCTCATCCAGATGCAAGCCTGCAGATTCCAGACGCGGTTGATTGGCGAGGCCGTGGGAGCGCCTCAGCAGCGCCTGAATGCGCAACTGCAACTCCTCAGGATGAAACGGCTTGGTCAGGTAATCATCGGCGCCGGCCTTGAGCCCCTCGATCCGCTCAGACCATGAGCCTCGGGCAGTGAGCACCAGCACCGGGGTCGCCAGGCCTGAACTGCGCCATTGTTCCAGTACTTGCAGGCCTGGAACGCCGGGCAGACCGAGGTCGAGGATGATCAGGTCGTAAGGCTCGGTCGCCCCCTGGTGAACGGCATCCCTGCCATCTGCGAGCCAATCGACCGCATAGCCCTGCCTGCCGAGCCCGGCGATCAGTTCGTCGGCCAAGGGCACGTGATCCTCCACCAATAGCAAGCGCATCAATCTTCCTCGTCTTTCAATAAGCGCCCGTCACGCGCATCAAACTTCAGTTCGCGCACGATACCTTGGGTCGTCAATAACTCAAACTCGTAGACATACACGGCGTGCTTTTCCTCCAGTTCAGCCTCAAGAAGCTTGGCTCCCGGATGACGGGCCAAAGCTTTGTCCACCAGTTGCTCCAGCGCGAGGATGGTACCTTGCTGGCGCAGAACCAGGGCTTCATCCTGATCCAGATCCCTGGCCTGAACACACGCGCAGACCAGTGTCAGGAGCAGAAGGGTTACACGACGCTTACGCACATTCATTATCGGTCCTGATGGTCCTTGAGAACGATGCCCGACGCGGCATCCAGCTCGACATCCCATTCGACACCCTGTTTATCAGTGACATCAACCTGATAGATATGCTTGCCATATTCTTCATCGAGCTCAGTGTCGGTGATGGTGCCGCCGGGGTGCCGTGCCAAAGCGACAGCATTGAGTTGATCCAGGGATTGAATCCTGCCCGCAGATTGCAATTTTGCAGCTTCATCCGGGCCAACGTCACGAGCGCTCACCGCCCCAACGCTGCCTAGCAGGAAAAGAGTAGATATCAGGGCGGGTAGGATTTTCATCATTAATCTCCGATGGCAGCGTTTATCCTGTGAGCAAAGATTAAACGCCCCAACTTAATTCAAGCTGAATAATCAAGGCCAGTTGCCATCAATCCCGGGCGTTTGAGTCTCGCGTTTTAACGCAAGGCCTAAACCATTGCTGTAAACTCATGGTCTGCATGCGTCGCTGCGACGATCGCCTTATTTCTAGAGTTGAATGATGGAAATCTTTAAAGAATTTACCTTTGAGTCCGCACACTTGCTGCCCCACGTGCCTGCAGGCCACAAATGCGGGCGACTGCACGGCCACTCGTTCCGTATCGCAATTCACCTGGAGGGTGAAGTTGACCCCCACATTGGCTGGATCCGCGATTTCTCTGAAATCAAAGCGATTTTCAAGCCGCTGTACGAGCGCCTGGATCATAACTATCTGAACGACATTCCTGGATTGGAAAATCCAACCAGTGAAAATCTCGCGAAGTGGATTTTTGCTGAGCTCAAGCCTCTGCTTCCCGAACTGTCTGCTATTCGCATCCATGAGACGTGCACAAGCGGTTGCATTTATCGCGGGGAGTAACTGTTTGCATTCTATAAAGCCACCTTCATAGGTGGCTTTTTTATGGCCAGCTTTTAAGTGCATCTATGCCTTGTAGGAGCTGCCGAAGGCTGCGAACTGCGGTGTATCAGGCACACCGCTATCGCAGCCTTCGGCAGCTCCTACGAGGGATGGGTGTTTTTCGAGCGCACAAACAAAACCCCTGAACGCGTAAGCGATCAGGGGTTCTGGAATTTAATCTTGACGATGACCTACTCTCACATGGGGAAACCCCACACTACCATCGGCGATGCATCGTTT
>Ga0247734_1001341_pt1 | contig 18889 bp, 16 predicted proteins | sample UWRJL103311B2_FD_180933 | JGI IMG/M metagenome (GOLD analysis project Ga0247734, IMG submission 180933) | Plant litter microbial communities from Arlington Agricultural Research Station in Wisconsin, United States - UWRJ-L103-311B-2 | ecosystem: Environmental > Terrestrial > Plant litter >... | reverse complement strand
CCCATTGCCTTTGCAATTTGCACGCCCATGTGGCCGACGCCGCCGCCGCCGCCGGGGAAAACGGCCCAGTCACCTGCTTTAAGTTGGGATTCAATGATCTAGAGATCGTGTTCTTCAGCTTAGTGGTATGGAGATATCTTGGAGGAAGGGCAGGAATGCAGGGTAGGGAAGGGAAAGGAAGGGCAAAGAGCAAAGAGCAAAGAGCAAAGAGGAGACAAACACTGCGGTAAATGGTCGAGCCAGAACACATAATCGGGCCTGCCGTGAAGTCATCCACATTGTCCGGTATCCTCGTCGTGTATTTCGCCGGGCTCGTGATATAATGTTGATACGTTCCTGATCCCACCTATTAGCCTTTCTCTCCAAAAGGAAATATAACAAGAAAAGAGAATAAGAAGAAATAATAAGAAGAGGAAACGGTTCAAGGAAAAGGAAAGAAGAAGAAAACTCCTATTCCATCGCCACTCAAACCCACTCTCAAATACCCAAGCGTAATAGAAGGGGAAAACAAAAAAAAGGACCAACCCGTTTGCATCAACCCCGTAGCCACCGCCTTCGCGCAATACGTCTCGTGCAAACCGTCCCAGCACAATTCACAATTCATGCAGATATCCCACATCGGCTTCACGCCTCCCCGGTCGCCGATCTTCCACGTCGTCACGTTGCTGCCCAGCTTCACCACTACCCCAGCGCCTTCATGGCCCGGCGAACGACAGTTGAACTCGGACATACGTGGCATAGGAAGGTCTTCGAGCATGTAGTGTAGGTCTGAATAACAGACGCCTGTGGCGTTGAGCCGGAGTAGGATCTCATCTGGTCCTGTGGGAGCAGTGTCAGCGAAGGAAAGTGGGCGTTTAATGGCTGTATATAAAGCTTGGAGGATATACATAAAGGGATGAAATAGGAAACGAAGATAGAAGGAGGGGAAATGAGACATACCAGGCTCAGGAACTGGGACATCTTCAACTGAGACGGTGAAATTGGGTCCTGCGTTTACGACGCACCCGGCTTTGCAAGTTTTCGGAATTTTAGGTTGTTCAGACTGGCCAGGCTGCTTCACTTGCTCTGCATGCTTAGGTTCCTCCGGCTGTAAGGTTGGCTCTGCTGTTTTTGTTGGTTCAGATTGTTTTGAGTTCTCGGGCTGTGCAATAATAAGCTGCTCGGAATTCTGTCCTTGCTTAGGGTTTTCTGGTTCTTTAACTGGTTTTGGTTCAGGTTGCTCTAATCGTGCTAGTTCACCATTTGTCTGCGATGGTGCAATTGTCTTGGGCGGTACACCTATTTCTGGCTGTGAAGTTTGTTCTGGTTGGTGGGATTGCTTGGATAACTCTGCCATGGTGAGATTGGTGGGTCAACTTTCAGATACAGATTGAAGGATAGTTGGTGCTCAAAAGTTCTAAGATACAGAGAAAGATGAATAATTGGAAAATTAAACCTTGAGTGAGGAACAATAAATGAGTAAGAGAAAAGAAACAAAACTACGAACAAACCTATTACTAGCAACCTAGAACCCGAGGTATGATTGACCTATGTTGACTCAATGGAGGGTGAGTAGTTGTAGGTCCGGTTGTGGCGGTGACGTTGACTTTGGCGGGGTAACTTAGGTGAGGGGTACTGCTTTGAACCTCCTCCCTCTTGGAATCCCGCACCCAAAACAAGGGTCTTAGGAATAGATATTCAAGTATCACTGTAAGAAGGCAGGTACGTAGTGCCGTACCACAACAGTGATAGCTCGCTCCTGTGACAGGTGGGTCTGTTCTTGATAATAAAGGGGGAGGCTCGCTTAAACACGTGAGTATATCATGCTGGCGGGATCATAATGCCAGAGAGTGTGAGATAGAATCCCAAATATCCACACGTAGATGATAAGATTGAACCATCTTTATATATGTAATAGTGCTCGGTTGAATGCATATGCATTTTTCCCACATGGACTACTGCTCATAACAATGCATTCTTTAGGTAATAAATTTAATAAACTTAAGGTAAACAATATTGGGATACTATTGTTAGTCGACTAATATCTAAACCATGCCCGTGCAAAATAATACTTCTCGGAGATGGAAACCAACAACCTTCCGTGAATTTCAAAGCCAGGTAGAACAGGTGCACTGCTATGTTGCAGGATAGTGGAAGGCAAAGCACCCAAGGTTTAGGTTTCGTGTTCAGGTAACCCGGTTATCCAACACTAACACCTCTGCTGAGAGGGATATCAACCATTGATGGGAACATTCTTTTTGGTACCGATGGTTCAAATAAGTAATGAGTAAGTTTTCTGTGCTAGATTAGGTGATGAATTGGAAGGTTTGACAAGCCATTGGAATGATGTATCCATTTGGGATACCGTATACGAAGCTTAGAGCGTCGTCACATACTTTTCCAATGTATCTTCACTTGAATGTATATTCTCTGGAGTATGGAAATTATAAAACGCAATGCTGCACAACGGAAGAGGTTTAGAAACCCAAAATTAGGCGCGTAGTTCCAGAAGGTAAGCTTAGGAACTATTGACTTGAATGGCAATAGAAGCAACGAGCCTGAAAGTAGATCCAACCAGAAGAACATATTGAAAAACACGAAAAACATGATGACCATAATTGCACTCCGCTAGACACGGAGACGATTCAATGTGGAGGGTTCGCCGCAAATGTGCGATGTGCAACAAATCCTTCATTGCCTAGTCATAGGCTGTTTGATTCCAACATGTAAAATGAGAGACACCAGATCCAACGCCAACGACAGCTAATGCTCGGAGAGTCTACAATTTGGAGCATCTCCGAGAAGCGTGCGACGAGCAACAAAATATCATGCTGCCTGTGTGATTGGAGGCTCTGTCTTCACACTGATGAAGTGACGAAGTGGTGATGTGGTTGAGGCCGCTGAGCCACCAGGTTCATAATGCAAGCGCGGAGGATATGCATCTGAATTCGGAGGGGCATCTCACTTTAGAACAACACGCCGCAGGCGTGTAACACAGCCTCCCGTTATATCCTCTCAGTGGATGTATGATTTTGGCTTGCGAGATATTAGGTTAAAAATGAGATCTAACGGCACAGTAGTAGTGAAATAGGATCTATTAACCTCACGAGTCCCGGAGACTTATCATTCTAGGACATATCCGATGCTGTATAGCGATGCAACAAACAGTTTTATCGAGTCGTGGTTGGATGCCCATCCCGGAGGTGTGCAGAGGGATGAGAACAAAAAGTCTCAAGCAGTGGGAAAACAAAGTTCAACGCGGGATACGTACGTGCTAAACACGGAGAGGAATCAATTCGGCCTGCTTCCGGGAGAGTATCGACTTGCGACAAAATGACTTCCTTTTGCTGTCTCTCCGAATCAAATCCTCAGGAGCCATTTGATACTCCGCGTCTACTGCGGCGGCAACTCAAACCATCAACAAGCGCCCGACTTCTCCGATGCAAGCCCGGGCATTACCCCATCGACACGCCTCCGGACGGGTTGCGATATGCAACAAATCCTCTCCTCAAACACATCCGCAAGCGTTCGCTATGCGGTGCAGCCAACAGCGTCGGGGCATGATGTCCCAAAGAGTGATTAATTGCATGATGGAGAATCCGACTGGGTGAGGGGTGAGGGGTGGGAGGTATTTGTTATTGTAGTGCCTTCGGACACTTGTGGCTTGCGTTCACATATCCGAGACAAACGGCTTTTCGGTACCAGGATCAGCCCTAGCCCCGAAGATCTTTGGTATACCGTTCGTTAAGCCCCGTGTTAGCTGGCAATCTTTCTCAAAAGAGCCATATGTGCGAAGAACTAATCGCAGATATCTCGTGGACTGTCCCAATCAAGCACGGATGGGCGGATATGGATTTGGGGTAGGCCCCGCGACTGCATGAGACGGCGGGGATGATTATCATCCAGCCGACCTCCTCGCTGAACCTTATTTTATTTCATTTTCCATTTTCCCAAAAGTCCACGATGGAAAATGGAAAAGGGGGTTTCAGGGTTTCTCCTTTAAAAGAGACGGTAGAGCAACCACACGACATGACACGACACTTCCTGCTTTTATACGGCGATGCGTGACCAAGATGCTAGTGTGCAGGTGGCATAGAGACCTGAACTGGACTGAACTGAACTGGATTGGATTGGACTGGATAGAGTTGAGTTGTCAGCCAGAAGTGGGTGGGAGAAGTGGTGGAATGCCAAGAGAGATGCACAGCAAGCAAGGACTTCTTCGCCTGCAAAAATGCCCCGATTGGCATTTCCGAAGATAGACAAGTCTGGACCACATCGCGAGCTGTGCGCATGTCGTCGGGGTTGGCATGGCATGTCTGTCTGTTGGTCTTCCTACTTATCAGTACTTACTGTATAGTACTGTATTTTTGAACCGATTCTCTAATAGCCGACGGGTCGGAGCAGTTGCCTGAACAGGGGAAACGAGGGCGCGTTTCGGCAAGCATCCATGATTCTTGTACAGTAGAACTGTAGGGTCAAAAACAGGACGACACTCGGTTATGAGGTCTCACGGCATGAACCTCAGGGTCTTTTTTCTTTTTGTGAAATAGTTCTTGGATGTTGTCAAAGCTCAAAAGCAAAAAAGAAGATACCCTTCCCAGATCCCCGATGAACCTTTCAATTTTTCATGGCTTTTTTCATGGCTTTCATGTTAGTTTCTCAACTGTAGATTCAAACTCATCATTTTACTCGCTCAATAAGAATATTTGTGTTGCTCATTCAGCTTCCCATCATACAATCTAGTGTTCATATGAAATAAACACTCCCCATTGTCAAAGCATATTGCTTGACGTCAACATGCCTGCCGTTCCCATCTCTGAAAATTTAAGGGCCATTGCGGTCTCTACTCCAAAAAGCCTCACCGCAAAATATTATTGATGAAATTCCCAACCCCAGCAATGCCTCCTTATAGCCGTTCCTATCTTTGTCGCATTTTATTACATGCATCAATGTTGATACTCGTATACTCTGTAAGACTGGGTTGATCAAAGTGAACATCACACTGCCAAAAGCCGTCTTTTGTGAGAATGATCGATCTCGGGTAACAACTTTTGAATAAAGTCAAGGAACTTAGTTCTCGCATGCTCTCCGTGTAGGGTTCTGAAGACCGAGCGCACAAGGCAAGTCGAATTCTTGTTTTTTTGAGGAATTTATCCGGTTCCGGTCTTGGAAGGAGCAGGATAAGAGTAAACGATGCATAGAAACACGGTGATCTCTGACTCTTGAGTTTGATGTTTGAGAGCGCCGTTCAGGTTATAACTAGCTGCTGCACACTGGAAGTTCTGTGACATTTGCATTAGCATTGCTACAGTTTATATGGCATATGAGTACCATCTACAAATTGATGTTTCATCACCACTCAAATCAACGGGCTTTGACTTCCCCCAATGCACTAGCTGTCTATGTTACCTGATGTTTGGTACAGTGCCTGATAATAAACTTGAAAATATTTGAGCTACCTTTACGCTTTCTAGTTTCAGAATTAGCCATTGTCTTCCCTACATCGTGTGTCAAAACAAACGTTGTCTGATAGGGCATGTGGTCAGGAACGGCTCACCATTTGAAACGTCTTGTGTGATGTGTAACCCTGTGTTTGTGACGGCTGAAAGAGGTTTCAATCCCTTGTGTATTCCCAAAGCAATTGCATCTTGAGATCCCGCTCACTTCGATCAATCAATTTTCGTGATGAAAGGAGTTCCTCCACGTGAGCTAAGCGAGCCCCCTATATGGTCTTTGTAGTAGACTATAAAAAGTGGTTGGGCATAACACGCAACAAGTCATATTCTTATATTGTAGATTAATTAGGGCACACTATCCTAGTTTTAAGATCTTTCCCCACCTCAACATGCACCAATAAAATCACGAGCGATGATTAGGTTCTACAAAACAAGAAATGATTGTGAGATCTTGCAGGGCACTAGTGACAGGAATAATCATATACTAATCTCACTTTACTACCAGGCTTTCTAGAAAGCAGGGCCCAATCTCCGTGAGGCAATTGCACCGGATCAAGCCGTAACACTTATAGGTAAAAGTGTGCCAGGCTAGCAATTTATGGAATGCAGAGATGCTCATCACTGTTGTATATATTAACTGGTCTGGGAAGAAAATTCATAGTCACGTGCACCAGCACCCAGGTAGCAAGAGTGGACACCAACAACCACCACCTATTGACAGAATACATCACTTGCCTTCTACAGCCCCCTATCATTTATTCATATCTAGTCAATCTGCACTTACAATATTCTACCTGGCAATACTACTCGATCTCGATAAATTCCTATCTACGTCACCCCTTGCTTTTCCGTACTGGGTCAAAAGGGTCAAAAGGGTCAAAATGCCTATCTACCCCCCAACCACCGAGTCTACGCCTTCTCCCACCTCTGGTGTAACAGCTTCCCTCGTACCCGCAATTTCAGTCCCAACCTACGGTACTGATGGAACCCTTTCTGTTCTAGCCAAGACTCGAATTTCTGCAACCCCCTCCGCAGTGCTCGAAGTAATCCGCAACACCAACGACTGGAAGGAATGGAACACATTCTGTCCCCATTGTGTTATTTCCCCCGAGAAGGACAAGATTTTGTCAACCTCACAAACCGACCCATCTTTACCAGTCGGCAACCCTGGTTGGCTAGAAGTTGGGAGCGTTGCCAAGATTGACGTATTTATGTCGGGCGACGGATTGGTGGAAGGTCGTAAGAAGAGTCGCGATCAGGAAATTGTGGTTACGCGAGTTGAGAAGCTAAGCGATGGGAGAAACGGCTTTAGGATTGCGTGGAAGAGTACGGGGTGGAGTCATTGGCAGCTCCATAGCGAGAGAGTGATGGATTTCGTGGAGGTGGAAGAGGGGGTAACGGAGTATATCTGTTGGGAAACATTTGGGGGAATTCTATCCAGAGCTGTGAAAGCTGCTGTTGGCGCTACTTTAGTTGACAGATTCGGGGATTATGCAAGAGATGTCAAGGCATTCTTGGAGAAAAGGGAGGACGGAAGCAATTCAGCAGGTCCTGAAGAGAGTGACCTTCATGTATAAGAAAGACAGTAGAAATTGGACAAGCGATAGAATATTCTCCTAATGTATCAATCCAATTTTACACACATCGAATTACCATTTCCTGATTTGCATGTTGGATCTAATATCAAAATATTTCCCATAGAATGGCATGGAAAATGTGTATTTCATTTCCAGTCGGTTCTGAGCCATGTTGTTGTAAAACTGCTCCTTGAACCTCGTCTGGAAATCTTTATATATCCCTTGAAAGCATACTGGCTTTTCATTGGTACTTATTCAACGAAAGATGGCCATAGTTTATGACTTGAAAGGGTACACGCAGGCCTTTGTGTCATAGATGCTGTGACGCATTCAAGCCATTTTTAAACCCAGAACCATGAGTATCATTCCTCCATTCAGCCAGTTGAATGTGTCATGATATTAGATGAAATTACATCCGTTTACAAATCTAGTGAAGTTGGTATCAGTCACTAGTAATGGGTAAGGTTTGGGGGCTGAACCTCTTACCTTTTTATGAGATGGCCAGTCTTTCGCCTGATGTTCTTTTCCACAGTATGAAGTGATATGACATCGCGTGCACTGCTTCAGATCATTTGTCGTTCCACAAACACCACAGAGTCCTCTCACTGCCCCTATTTGCGCCTTAGGAAGACCTTCTTTAATCTTAATCTGGAATCAATAATCTGATATTTGACTGAGGTCAATGAACTTACCGCGCGACTTTCCATTTCAGCTAACCCTCGCTGCCATCCTTCCTGCGTCATCATTGGACATTCTGCCTTGCTACATATGGCGTGTACATACACATCAATACTCGGGTCTTCAACAGCTCTCAAGTGTAACATTGGCATTATATGCTATCCAGTAAGTTAGCTACAAATATGCACAACTTGGAAGGCACCATTTATTTTCTCTCGGCGCTTTTGAGGACAGGGTGGAATTGTGTGTGAAATCGAGACTAACAATGTCCTTCGCTGGTTCCCCACAAATATTACACATTTTACTACAAGCATTTCGACATGCGAAATCATGTTCTTGGAGGATTGGCACCATCGCTGCATGAAGTACTTGGGTATGATCAGGTGCTGGCTTCGTGGTGACGAGACTTGCAGGCATGTCTCGACTGAAGTTGAGGTTCTTGTATCCTGTGTCGGTTAGACACCGGAACTCGAATTTTACGGAGCGGGTAGTCATTTTTGGCTATATTGATGTTTGATGTGGGTGTAATAGAACGGAGTTGGAAATCGAGATGGTGTCGAATTTGAGGCTGGAGAAGTTGCGGAGCCGTAAAGTGCGGCCCCGCTTCATTTTCTCGCTATTTTCAGGGGCAAACCAAATTTGGCTAGTTATCAACAAGGAAATGAATACAGGAACACTGCCTTTCTCTGCATCGGATTTGATTTGTTGCCCGAATGGCAAGATCGCAGTGTTAATGTTCTCATGTGAAGGCGTAAGCTACGGGACATCAAAATTCAAGTATGTTTTGGAACAAGTCGATTTAGGTATCAATTTTCTCGATCTCCATCCAGGCTAGCCCTCGACGCTTCGATTTTGGGATACCAACTACTCCTTAATGAATATTATGAACAAAGAAATATAATATATATTTATCCCCACGATAGTGCTTCTGAACTCCTGCGGTAACAATGGAAAAATAACTTTAGCGCAATATTATCAAGTTCCGAGGAATTTGGTAAAGCAAGAAAAGAAGCGAGCTGAATTAACGTATGTACAAGGGAGGGTTTGGAGAAGATCAAGACTTTATTCATGTGCATTCATAGTTATTGCACTGTGGATGGGATAATCAAAAGTATCTAGATATCCACAATGCCCGTCTGTTCTGAGATCTCTTCATGTTTGATTATAAGGTCTTTGACTTATTGACATTTGGCTGATGAAGAGTTGAATTTTAATGGTGTTTGGTATTTGGTATTTGACATTTTTTTTTTATTCTTTGCTATTTTCGACAACGGATCTCTAAAGCTTCTTCGAGCGTCCAACCCTACCTCCAAAGCCCCACCCGATCTGTTTAGCAGCATTGATCTCAACATCTAGCTCCTCAGCCCACGTCCAAACCAGACCGGGATTCTTTTGGAACATCCGTCCTGCAATAGCTAAATCCAAACCCTCTTCTAACAAGTCATTGGCTTGTTTGCCGCTTGTAATAGAACCTACAACTCCGATCAACAAGCTATCACCTACAGCCTCCTTGATAGTCTTTGCAGCTGGAGCTTGATACGACCATCCACCAACAATCTTCTGATCAGGATGCACCCCTCCTGAACTCACGTCAAGAAGGTCGACCCCGCGCTCTGCAAGTATCTTAGCTAGCTGGACGGTATCGCTGATTTTCCAGCTCTCGCCTGCGTAGTCGGTGTTTTCCAACCAATCTGTGGCTGAGATACGTAGATATAGCGGCATTGTGTCTGGAATTGCTTTGCGGGTTAAGTCCACGATCTCAAGCGTCAGACGAGTGCGGTTCTCAAAAGAGCCACCATACTTATCTGTCCGCTTATTCGCCACAGGTGAAATGAATTCGTGGAGAAGATAGCCGTGAGCATTGTGGATCCTGATCCTTCATTAGTACTCTCAGTTCACAGGAGAACAAGAACTAAACTAAAAAGCGAGGATGGAATTACATACTCAATAACGTCAAATCCGGCTTCTAATGAGCGCTTGACAGCCGAAAGCCATGCTTGCTTCAGTTCTTCGATATCATCCAGAGACAGCGCCTTTGGATCAGGCATCTCATCATTCTGAGCGACTGCCGAAGGAGCCCTGACGTTTTGAGGCCATCCATTGACCTATAAATTAGGTTAGCTACGATCAAGAAGTTCACACCAATTCGATTTGGAAGGCCATACATTTTCTGTGGCTGTTGCGTTACCATTCAAAAATGGGGCTACTGCACTGGCTTTGCGGCCAGCATGAGCAAGTTGTATACCGATCTTTTGTCCTTGGCTATGCGCAAAGTCTACGATTCTCTTCAAAGGAGCAATTTGCGAGTCCTTCCATATACCACAGTCCTCAGGCGTGATTCGTCCCTCAGGTGTGACAGCTGTCGCTTCAATCATTGATAAACCAGGTCCACGGGATATAATGCCTCCTAAGTGCGCCATGTGCCAGTCTGTTTGATGGCCATCTTCTGCTGAATACTGACAAAGAGGAGCCAGCATAATACGGTTCTGAAATGTGCACCCTCGAATTTTTAAAGGTTGAAACAACTTCGGAATTGGAGCGCCATTTGATTGAGGGACTGTGGCGGTTCCACTGGGTGTGTTTTGCAACGGTGTGAAATAAGAAATCTACTCTTCGTATCAGTTAACATCCTAAAGTAATCGATTTTATACCCTTACACCAGGCGCGGCTTCATTGGGAATATCAATAGTGGAAGGCATTGTGTAGATGTTTAGAAGTCTTGATTGAAAGATCTCAAAAGTTAATTAGAAGGCAACGAAGGAAAAAGAAGCGCCGCCTTTTATACATTTTCTCAACGAGGCAAATCTAGCAAGTTCATCAATATGAGTCGCATATTAATTGTATGATTGGAAAGCATTGCTTTCAAATCAGCTCGAAAAGGTGGAACTTGAAAAAATTCATGAGACCCGGGAATAGTAGCATCATAGTCAATTCCCATATTTTGAAAAAGTATGATGTAAATGTTCCACTTAGTGTATGCCAAGGCAAGGTACGTGCACGTGATACAGAGAATGTGATACGTTGTAAAAAGTTTGGTGGATACGAAGTGGAGGTTACGGACGAGCCCGGTGTGCAACGTTGGAAGATTCAATAACAAGTGGATGTCATGACTTTGGAACAACCTCGTTTAGAGGGGACGGTCTTAAGTGCGTCTTCGGAGATACTGACTCGTGAAGGATAAATCAATGTTTATGTCCAAAGGAATTTGATGATATATGCTTTGGGGTGGGAACCAAGATCGAAATTTCTGTCCATTCGCCTGGTCGTCGACAGTCTTCTCACGATCTGGCTGGAAATGGGAATTTTTACCTCGGCTACCTCACTCCTTGATTCCCGCTCAGTATTGACCTTTCTCCACTCAAATTTGATCTGAGTCTTCGCTTCAGGAATCATCATGACTGGATATCTGAAGCGCAAACCAGGGCGAGATGTTCTAAATGTCTTGTCTAGCAGCGCCAGCTTTCAAGATCAAATGAATATATAATGTCTGCTAAACTTCAAGATCAGGTTGCTACAGGTTGCAATTTTGGATTCTTGGACCAACCTCTTTGCACAGCTTTATACAGCTTGACACCAACAGATAGTAGGAGTTTCGATATCTCTTCAGCTGCGGTTTTTATGCACGAAGCTCGGTTTCCGAATACTGAATGGAAAACGCCCGGCAGTATTGGAGCAAGCCAACCTGTTCGATTCGTTCTCCTTTTGTTCTAAGGAATGGGTGCTATGCCATGCATATTTGAATTGATGGAGACAATCCTCAAAAGCGCCTATTTAGAGCTCTAGGTCTTTCAAACCACCTCCTCTTTTTTGAAATTTGATAATTCTTTGGATTTCTTGAGCAAGGGGAAATGTAATTTCAAAATGCCGTTCGTCGTAGATGAGTTTATCAATATAGGTGTTTATTGATATTATACCGATTGAATCCCATTGGCAGACTCCAGGTGGATCATGCACTTTAAGCAGCACGTAGCATAGAATGTCGAAAGTTTCGATGTACTCAAAATGTGACTGAGAAATTCGCCATATATTTCAAATACGGGATGATGTCAAAGGCACTTATCTTTTGGTCTTGATATGGCGAAATTGTTTGACCCCTGAAACGCAGACTGGCTTGAGAAATTAGGATAAGTTCTGGTAACTATAGCTTTGAAGGTCTTGTATTCAACAAATAATGGTGCAACTGATTGTGCATTAAATATTATGCACATGATGTATATATCAGTAAACTAATGGAAATGGCCATTCTGGCTCTGCTATACAAGTCTGATCTTTTTCCTGAGGCAAGTATTATATATTTTGGTTAGCCCAAGATGATAAGAAATGTGTAGGATGGGACTGGTGTTCGGAAACGATGCTGAATAAAAGCCATTTCTGTGGCGTGGTAGAATGCTCCACATTTTTCAACAAGTGAATACCACATGGTCACTTGTGAATATTTCAATGTAGGTGTGAAGCGAAGATTTTCACAGCAAACAAAAGCGAACCTGGATATTCACCTTGGGGCAGGTGGCATTCTCTATAAAAACCCTCTCCATCCCACAACGAGAAGCTCTTCTCTCCTTCATCGCAAAACCACAACATCCACAACTCGTGCATCGAGTATTCAACAACGCAACGGGCTACAGCTAAATCACCTCAAGAGAAAAAGGGGCAACATGTCTGCCTCCATTAATTCGTAAGTTTACTATCCTTCAACACAACAGCATAGTAGATCTGACTCCCTCAGGGATGACTACCACCTCATCTTTTCCATCGTCCAACAAATCTTCCCTGAGGGCAAGCTTGACTTGACCAAGAAGAGAATCGACTGGGAGAGCATTGCTGCTAAAGAGGGCATCAACAAGAAGGCAGCTGAGATGCGATGGGCTCGATTCAAGAAGAGAAACATGGAGAACGGAAAGTGGGTTTCTAAGGAAGCTACCAATGGTGGAGGTGCCGGCACTGAGGATGGTGGAGAAGAGCACGATGTCAATGAGGGTACCCCAAGTAAGAAGCGCAAGAAGAGTCAAGTTGTTAAGGAGACGAAAAAGGTCGCGAAGAAGGATGTCAAGGACGGAGTTGACGATGATGCTGAGGAGGACGATGAATAGGACGATGACGCTTAGGTTAATGGCATGACAGACAGAGGTAGACGGAGCCATTCAACGCCTACATGTGATTTTTCTACAGAGACTGGTGCAATATCAGATCTTGTTCATAGTCTTTATGGCTTCTCTGCCAATAAGACTTACTTGAATCTATGAGTACCCACATCAAATATTTTTGAGAAGTTGAACGTGAGAAAGCGCGATTTAGTCTTAAAAGGCGTAATATCTAAGAGAGTACAGAGTTGTGATAGCGTGGGTCTATGGACCTTCATGGGAAAAAAATTAATAGTCAAGTTTGATTTGAAACCTTAGAATACCCTCACTAGTGTAACCCTTGCCACACAATTCATGATTCTAGCTCGTTGGGAGGGCCTAAGTTATCAATATCTGAGCTAGAAGGATAGGTTGCGTATTTACACCATAATTTCTATTTCTGATATCAAGTGGAAGTTTTGAAGATCGTGTAATTAAACGTTCACGAGATGATCCAATATCCTCTGGCTCGTAACTTGAGAGATAAAACCAAGGTTCTCTCTCTCTAATAAGTTGATAAAACATGTGTTCTAAGGGCCTATACTTTAGATTAAGCTTAGTATAGAGTTGAGGGTACGGTATTCTTTTTGAGCTAGAGAGATTTGCGAAGTACTTGTCACATCTCTAGGTTAAAAAGGATGAATGCTAACTTACCACAACTCAAGCAGAAGATATCAACTGTTGACAACTAAAGTTATCAGATCTAGTTTTGGGAACTTATTACACGAAAGTGAGGTATCACTGTCACAAAGCAGCCAATATAGAATGTTTTCATATGTTCAAAAGTGGCACAAAATCACGAACTCAGGGTTGCAAGCGAGGGAGCTGAACATGTAGGAGTCTCGGCTAAATAGGGGGTCATAGCCTAATCGGGCTAGTGCTCCTGTTTGACATCATTGATAGATTAATTGGTTTGTTTAGATTGAACTCATTTTAAAAAGATTACATCGTACGATCTTCAAATTTGATTTATAGTAACTGCCCGGAAATGCTGTCCAGTAACATTTACGAAGTGAATGCTCAACAAATGGTGAATAAAGAGGTGGTGGTGGGGGCTTTTTACGGCTTTTTGGTGTGGTTCGCTAATATAGCGATCATCAATTTCCGATAGCCACTGCTGAAAAACAAGTGGTGATGAATGAATTGCTTCACTATATTCCTAAAGGCTTGAATCTGCTCACTAATCATCATCAATACGTCCTCGGGTGCAATATCCCTCGTTCCTTCTCACCTCCATTCCCCGGTATTGACTTTGTCTGCTTCCAGATTGTTTCTTTCAAGCAAAATTTCGCCGGGGTTAGCATAAGTAAAGAAAAGCAAGGGAATTGCTTACATTTGAATTGCAAATCAAGTAGTATAAACCTGGAGCTTTAAAAAACAGAGATACTAAACCATTAAACGATAAGTAATAGCCTTATATCTATTTCAGGTACATGGAGAAAGGATGGGAACTTCAACAAATGTCCAGCTCTGAACGCCACTCGCAAACAATAATTGCTGGTGATAATTTGATTGAACTCCTCAAAACAAAGACTAGCAGTGACGAGTAATTCTCTAGGCCTTGCCTACAAGAGCTCGCCATGAAAACATTCTTCGCCCTTCAAGGTTCAGTAGTTGTGAGGTGTCGTCAAGCGCGACTGTGGTTGTCATTACTTCGTATCTAATATATACATACCCAATTACCTATTTACACTATGACTTTGTGTCATTCATCAAGCACGATCCAAAACGCCACCGACCTTCTCCTTCTACCTTCTACCTTTTCCCTTTGAATATTGATACACCTTTCCTATGTTGTGAGGTTCTGCACCAAGCTTTTCCTCGCTTCTTCCTCTACTCCGTTATACTCCCATCCAAACATTTTCTTGAACGTGTCCTTCGCCTTTTCGCATATTCCACCTTTTAGCTTTGCGTGCTCCGTTTGGGCGTCTGGTATGTCCTTATCCTCAACATTTATTTTATAATCCCAGTCATTGAAGTTGATATTTTGGTCGCAGGCCATCTGCACCATCTCCGCTCGCACAACGGCCTCGATGTCCGACCCAAACTTCTCGAACCCTTGCTCCCGACTGCCCCATTGGCGATGGTCGACGAGATACCGTGCTGCGTTAAGTTTCGGCCATGCTGACGCATGCACGAATAGTGCATTGGCTTCTTTGCCCTCTGTAGCGGCCCAGTCTTCGCCAGGATGCCCTTGTAGAACGATTGCACCCTCTCCACTCATGCCTAGAGGACGAGGTGGCGTCCGAAGTGTGTACATTGGCTTACCTAAAACTAGAGCTGCGGCGGGAAATGTTTCTTTATCGCCTTCTCCGGGGCCGCCCTGGCTAAGAAGTTTGTAGTAGATGTGTCCGTACACATTATAATATGCGGTGAGTAAGAGGGTAGAGGTATGCATCGATTTGTCAACGAGGAGTTGACCCGTTTCCGCGGTGGGTCGGTGAAGTATAACAGACTCATTTATGGGTGGCACATTTCCTCCATAGATTGAGTCTTCTACTGAGTATGTTGCAACAACGGGAAAGAGGGGTGAGACGCTAGGGACCCAATAGTCGCGCCATATAACGAGCCCTGAGCCTGATTGATTATCTTCAGCCTCTTTTATAACTTTGCTTTGGCTTTTTGTTGCCTTTCTGAATGGCGCCGTGGAGAATAGCTCGTCCGGATTCCTGGATGGAAAGTTATCTGCATCCAGGAAGAGAACGTTTTGAAAACTAGAAAACAGAATCGCGAAAATCTTCAACTGAAATTTCTCGATTCTAAATGGTACCGGGGAAGAGGAGATGAACTTGGATACAACAATGCACCTTGCATTTAGCGAAGGAAATATTTCTTCGCACATCAGAGGTTCATACTCCCACTCGTTACTCAGAAAGACTTCAACCGGGAGGGTGCTTCCTGTACGGCGGAGCATCCGGAGTGCGACAAGAAGAGGTGGGAAGTAGCAACCTCCAGCAGATGTGACAATACCATTTGAGTTTGGTTTATACTCTAACTTTGGGGCAGTTGCGGCTAGGATCTGTGACACGAACTGGCTATGTGAATCTCTAAGTGAGAGGATATCCGATCCATTAAGTCGGAGTAGGTCGGGAAGTTGCTCTCCTGACTTCACTGGTTCTGATTCACTATTGCGGCCGGGAGCTTGCTTTACAAGCTGTGGTGTCTCGGATTGTGGTTTTGCTGCCACGATAATTGGAGCAAAGGATCTAGGTGACGGTATAGTCAGTATTGCATGTTTCAGGAGTTTTTCTAATCACGGAGGCAGCTTCTCACACGTGAAATTGTAGGGTGGAAGCACGTAAGATGTCATATATCAGAGAGGGATTGTAGTTGTAGGAACGACGGGATTGGGTAACTTACGGCCAGAAGCCTAATATGGAGGACTGAGAAGGTGGAAAGGGCGTTTGGAGGGGGGGTTGATAATACGAGGAATAAGCCAACGAGCTATATGTTTTGGATCTCGTGATTTGGAAGAGTAGAACTAGGAAAACAAGTGTAATGATAGTAACCCGTACAGGGAGCCGACGACGTTGACTCGGGCTGTACTTGGGAAGCATGGTGATCGACATAGCATAATACTGTCTCGAGGGAGAAAAACATCGGACTACGAACGATACCGGGAGCGGTAGCAGTCGAAGGATATATATAACAAGCTTGCTTACCTCTACTTACCTTACTTCGGGAAGTTTAATGTTGGGGTATTGGGTGGTGGTGGTGGTGGTAGGCTTAGTCGGGGCGCTGTTGGTGCTGGGCCTTGGCGAGGGATTGCTGGTGTGAAGTTTAACCTTCCAGTACAGTAACGCAAAGTCTAAATTCGACACTCATGCATAAGCACTGTACGTGGAAACTTACGTTCGGCGTATCGCTTAACTCAAGGGGGGCCAGGTCAGCATCTTTCGTTCATCCTCCTCATCCTTCCCCCCCCCATCCTCTTTCATCCGCCACAATTCACTTCTGGACAACAGCCCCCAATTATCATAGAGATGGTACTTACTTACTGACTTTCTGAACAGTTGGACTTCCCGGAATAGACCACCACGACCACCACGACCACGACTGGCCCCAAGGTTGGAGATCAACCGCTCTTTCGTATCATCTATATAAGAACTTCACTCTTTGGTCGGTATCGAGATTGGCATATGCACGGGGCCAGGCTTGATCAGAGCACATGCAAATCATCGAGTATACCCGCGAGGTTCAACCTCATCAGGTACCGACAGTGTTTTCCCTCTGCGCCGTGAACCGTGAGTCCTGACCCGAGAATCAAACTCGCCGTTTCACGATAACATCCTAAGAGGCTGGGAAATGAGGTGATGATAAAATATGATACCAACATCAGCGCGGCTCAAGGCATAATCTTTCGGTTATTAGTCATGCATGGCCTTCTCGTCTCCCAATATGTTGGGAGTCTTGGGAAGGTCCCCAGCATGTAACGGGCAAACATGTAATATGGAATATGGAATATGCATTTAGGGCGTAGATCAATATATAAAAACTGCCGATACTGTGCTCCCTCCTTCGACACAATACCATGCACTACTCATCAGACGAAATATATCGGCAGATCGACAGATCGACTTTTGCAATCTATCGAACCCCGAACTGATACTAGCAAAAGTATGAAAGTAGTACTTTAATTAGCGTTAGCGTCTAAACCCAAACGATGGGGCCTGTGGTGGCGTTGGTTATAGCGGTCGGTAACCAGAACCACCTACGTTATCTACTGTATAAGTCCGGTACGGGGGACTATATCATGCATCAGCCAGGGGAGGAGGATCAGGTGGGGAAGCTAGGGGTTTCCCTGCGAAGGTTTTTTAAGGGCATTAAAGTCGAGCTAGCTGGATATATATCTGACGACGACCTACATCCCATCCCGTGGTGGAGGCTAACAATGCGGGGAGTTATACCGATCTACCTTGTCAACTAAGCTACCAGCGACGGACAATTACAAGCGTAGACATCTAGATTATCTAAGCTGCTTCAGAGCCACGTTAGAGCAGAGACGGTAAGATGGAAACCTATAACCAGGTTTGGGGAGGAAAAACATGCGTAGTACTGTACGTTGATAGCTAGTTGAAGTAGATTGCGGATAGGATCGGAAATCCCTGACAAACGCAACTACCAAAAGTAACAATCAAGGCGCCCGTCTAGTATGTACACTATCTTGCGACGAGTATTTCGAAGAACATCGCCGCCACGAAGAACTTGTTTTTACCACACCCCCTCCCGCTTTAGATACTTTTCCAGCATGTATGCATTGTACTGTACAAAACTCAAGATATGCAAATTATCGGGCTTCAAGAGAACCATAAAAACTCAACATGATCTACGCGTGCGTCTTTTATCAAAAACTAGGCAATGGGAAAACATTTACTCCATATAGGGAAAAGATCCAACGAATAATAGCGCAACACAGAATTGTCACACAATAACTGTGATTAGAACCTGTGAGTTTGAGTTCTTTGGCCCATGAGTATTCCTCAAGCAGTCAGTTGCAACACCACCAAATGGCTCATTAAGACGTGTAGACACATCCGTCGTCATGAATCAATATAAGCTCGATCGATAAAGGTGTATCCTGTAAATATTGATCTTTTGTAAAGCAATTATTCCCAACAAGTCCCATGCATCATCCTGACAACACCAGATATCTCTTGACGCCTGTTATCCCTTGAGTGCCTTGAGTCAAAACGATCTACACGAATGAACACCACCGCCATGAAAGAGCAGTCTTGCAATTCTTGAACAAAGATACATGCCTGACCAGGCTATTACCTCATGCTTGCCCGCCATATTCACCTCCTAAGGTGCATAGCCCAGAACTGAGATATAGAAAGAACTCAAAGCCACTTTCCAGTTAAGCCACCAAGAAGTAAACCCCTCTTCTGTTTCTTGACCATCTTGTTTACATCATCCGACCACCCTTTACTACTATTTTGAAGATTATCCATACTATCTCCCATGATATTCAACTTCTCAGTCCGCTCATTCAATTGTCTCGTCATGTAGTCTCCCCAGCCTTCAGTCGATTGCGTGCCAGGCGCCCGTGAAGGACCTGCACCGCCAGAATGAGCCATAC
>Ga0247734_1001337_pt1 | contig 18919 bp, 24 predicted proteins | sample UWRJL103311B2_FD_180933 | JGI IMG/M metagenome (GOLD analysis project Ga0247734, IMG submission 180933) | Plant litter microbial communities from Arlington Agricultural Research Station in Wisconsin, United States - UWRJ-L103-311B-2 | ecosystem: Environmental > Terrestrial > Plant litter >... | reverse complement strand
AAGTCCCAACGGTCGGTTTTGACGCTCAGCAGCTCATCCTTGCTCACTAGACCCCACACGAAATCACTTTGCAAAGCGCCCGGAGCCAACAAAAAGTCAAGCTCTAGGATATCCTGCTTGTGGTAATTCAAGTCCACGAAACTGTACAAAAGGTGGAACACATATTGGAACAGGTCGTGACGTGGCGTGAGGGTAAAGATGGAATGTAACGAGGTAATGCTGCGTCGGCCGGTAGAGAAATTGAAGAAGTCGGTGTACCCATCTTTGGTAAGGTCGCCTACGGTGGGACGAGAAAATTGGGACTCGAGGATGGGTAAATGTGCTTTGAGCCTGGATTTGGAAGTAAGTAAGGAATGGTACATCTGAGAAGACGAACGCTACCATTTCTCTGCCTTGCGAGTGTTTACAGACGCGCCGATGTAGGCAAGCAATCCATATAGAAGCACTACGCCGAGTAAGATAGCTTCAGTCTTGAACACTGCAATTCTGTGTCAGTTTAGTGGAATGGCACGCGACACGTTCGGAGACGTACGTGCTGGTCTGAAGACGATGAATTTCCACCTGAACTCCAGTCCATCGTAGTGTTCTGCGAGGACAAACGGTGGTGGGGTGAGCAAGGCAATCTTTTCGTTGAGCTTGTTCATGGTGGTCTGGCCGCTGGAAAGGGAAAAGTGCTGAATTTCGGACTCAGGGCCTGTGGTCCGGTCACGTGTGGTGTGTATCGGCCATCCCGGAGAGGGATCCAGGGCCGGATCACAGTGACGGACGCCGTGCCGAATGCTACTTAAGAGCCATCCACTGAATCCCTTCCAGCACTTTCCACAACACCAGTGATTGGCGACCCTTCCCTGGTAAAGAATGGGTGATATCATCGGCCAGAAATATTAAATTCCCCACACGCCCCAACGATACCATTGTCACGCGTTATATGGAGGGTTTACCGGTGCGTTGCCTGTGTTCTACGGGTGCAATAAAACGTTGACGATGTCCTCTTAGGATCTCTTGCCGGGACAGATATCAGCTACAAATTATGGAGCATTCGTCCTTAACGTACTCCCCACCATGTCGCGAGGCTCGCAGGGCATCGAACAACCATTGCTGTGCCAATGTTTAGGGTGCGTGAATCCATGCCACTTCCGCTGAGTCAATCGCTGATGGCTTATGCACCTAGAATGGCATCTTCATTTCTACTCAAGGATACCACTATAGATGCAGAGAAAGGACTACAACTCTGGGAGGTCGGCTTCAACCGATTAATAGACATCGTAGTCGCTCTTCATTCCAAGGGAGAGCTCGATCTAGAGAGTCTGAACGCAGCATCGAAGGCCTGCTCCGAATGCTGGACTGTCGCTGGATCCTGGAGAACGCTTGAGCCAGCAAAGGATTGTGTGCGCCGGGTAGCTGGGAAGCTGAAGCGACTGCTGGACGAAAACGGGCGCACCTACCAAGGCCATCGAGTCTACGCGCCATGACTCGTGTTACTGCCTGCTGAGTAGTCTATCTATACTGTGCTGAAATCTATTACCTTGCATTATACACTTTTGTGACAGGCGTCCTTGGAGTTTTGTGACGTCAAGCTGACGAAACTGGCCTTGATGGTTAGCTAGTATAAAAGGGAAAATCGAGTCTTGACTTCACTCCTTGTATCATCCATGACTCAAAAATCGAAATCTGCTGTTCACTTTGGAGCTGGAAACATGTGTGTCTGCGTTCTTTCGTCGTCAATCAAGCTAATCCAATCGCTCTCTTCAGCGGCCGTGGATTCATAGGACCCCTGCTGGCCAACTCCAATTATCATGTCACTTTCGCCGACGTCCAAGAGCCAGTCCTCGATGCACTGAACGCAAACGACGAATACACAGTGCATGTTCTTGACAAGCACAGCCATGACGAGCAGATGCACAACTTCTCCGGCGTCAAGAGCACCAGCCCAGAGGTGGTCGATATCATCGTTCACGCTCATATCCTCACCACATCTGTTGGCCCAGAAATCTTGAAGAGGATCGCACCCACCATCGCACAGGCACTGTCCAAGCGGAGAAAAGAGAACCCCGCAGAACTAACCGTCATCGCTTGCGAGAACATGATGCGTGCCACTTCTCAGTTGAAAGACCTCGTGCTGGAGAACCTCCAGGATCATGAAGACCTCAAATTCATCGACGAGATGGTTGGCTTTGCAGACTGCGAAGTGGACAGAATTGTGCCCCCTTATGACGGCAAGGATGCACTCGGTGTTGGTGTCGAAGACTTTTTCGAGTGGATTGTGGAAAAGCGATCTATCAAAGGGGATCTAGGAATTGAAGGAATGGGCCTGAAAGACCACCTAGAACCGTTTCTAGAACGCAAGGTGCTTCCTACTCAATTCACCGCTCCTGACCTCATTAAACCTAAACTACAATCACACAGCTGTTCACACTGAACTGCGGGCACGCTATCCTTGCATTCCTGGGTCATGTCAAAGGTTTTAGCACTGTGATCGATGCTATCGGAGATGAGGACGTGAAAGGCGTCACTCGCGCTGCACTCGAAGAATCTGGTGCAGCTCTCATTAAGAAACATGGTTTTGACGAGATGGAGCATAGGAAATATATCAATCGAACGATGGATCGATATGCCAATCCGAACATGCACGACGACGTGGCACGCGTGTCTCGTAAACCTTTGCGCAAACTCTCACCTGGAGAACGTCTGGTCGGTCCAGTGAACCTGTGCGTTGAATACAATCTCCCGGCAGACCACTTGCTGAAGGGCATTGCTGCTGGATTCCACTTTGATGTCGAGGCTGATGACGAAGCGGAGGAGTTGATCAATCTAATCAAGGAGAAGGGTATCGAGCATGCGATTGAAGAGGTCACGAAATTCAAGACAGGGAGCAAGCAGCATACCATAGTTCTGAAGAACTATGAGGAGCTTGGGAAGTCGAAGAAATAGTACCTCTGTACCCAGAATATATTCATATAGACTAAAGCCTCGTACATTACATATTATCGCAAAGAATGCTATCATGTACTCCATATCTGCATATTTTCTTCGCTGAACATGTCTTCCAGTTGAGTCGGCCAGAACCAAGGGCCATCCATCATCATGTTCAGATCGACGTCTATTGGGTCCACCGCAGGTTGTTGACCCGCACCTTCGAAGAAATCGAGCGTGTTTGGCGCACGGTCATTATGCAAGAGACGCATGAGAACGGTCCTCAGGTTCTCAATCGACTTCCTCATCCCCGGTGCCCAGCTTCCTGCCACGTCAAGTACTTGCAAGTCCATCTTGAGTCTTTCCATTATTTCCTCGCTGACACTCCCATTTCTGGCCGCTAGCGTCAAGTCGATGGTAGCAGAAGAGTAGGCGGCATACAGGTAAACATAAGATATCCTCGTCAGAGGGAATAAGGAAGCGAAAATGGTCAACATCGCATGGGTTTCGACGGCTGCGGCCTCACAGATGCGATGGCAATCTGGGAAGATCGTCTCAACTGAAGAGGAGTCGCTGGCAACGATCGTGTAGAATGGGCGATACAAAAGAAGCCATATCAGCCGTACAAGAATGCTGGAGATGATTTAGAATGTTATGGTCTACAATAATGGAACGCCGAGTACATACTTGAATTGCATGATGTGGGGTGGTAACGTCAGAGGCGCATTCGATTCATCGAGTTTCAAGAACACAGTTGTTGGGAGCTCTGATTGCCACTTCTGGATCTCATCCTGGATACGAGTCACAAAAGGACGTGCTTGTAGTGGTCGTTTTGCTCGAGGACCGTACAATTCAGAGATGATGCCATGGATGAACTAGTACGGTGTTCAACGAGACTTGGTATACACGATACGTGAAAGACGTACTCGAAAGGCTTGAGACCGGTACTGAAACACCTGACTCTCAAACGATGGATATGCAGGAAAGTTTGTGAATGCAAGGGCGTTCTCACTGCCGGGTGGGAGGAATGGCACCCAAAGATCAGCAGAGTCCAGTTCTTGGATGACTGAAATTCATATGAGCTGTTGAGAATAAGAATTGAAAAGGCCTCGATCTCACCAGGAAATGGTGGATATCCATCAACAAGAGATAAGAAAGGTCTTCTGCTCACAGAAAGAGACAAAGTTCTGAGCTTTCTGTTAGAGCTGTGAGCGCCAGTCGAATCAAAACAGCAACATACTGATCCCATCCAAAAGTTGCCCAGAAAAGGCGATGCAGCAAATTTGGAAGCTCGTCCTCGGAGACCTGGGCAGCTTCAAGGCCGTGAGGCCGCATTATTTCTGTGGATGGATTAGAAGGTTACGCACAAAATAAAGAGTACGCACCCCTTATCATAGCTGTGGCACTCCCTGTTAGATTCCATGCTTGAGCTACTTTGCTTCTCGCACTCAAATGCGACGCTAATATAATAAGACCTGATTTCCATGGTCGAGTTGTGGCCATAACGAATACAGATCTCAACTCTTACCTTGAATACTAGGAATACTGCTGGGACGGCTTAGCACGCTAGACAGAAGAATACACGCTCGTGCCTAGTGAGCACGTTAACATACAAAGCAAACGACAAACAACATGTGCGCACGTACTGCAAACTCTTCAACACGCCCCGTCAACGAAGGAATATGCCGAGCAGTGTGTGCATATAAAGACCAAATGAGAAATGGCGAGCAAAGTGCTGGATCTCCGGTAGTGACGCCCTCTTTTGGTATGTAGAGAATCTTATTAGCCATGCGTTAGATATACAATTTAACAACGTTTGCACTCACTTTCAAACAGCGCGCGATCACAAACACCATATCTCGGGTTTTGCCAGCTGAGGCAGAGACGTGAGGCTTGAAATAGATGTTGAGTAAAATACTCACCACCAGAAACTGCTGAGAAGCAACTGGCTCTCGTCGGGTGTGACTATTAAATTTCTTTAGACATTGTGTATAACACGCGTATCCCATAGATCGCGTACCTCCGGGGACATCGGCTTGCCCCAGAAATGTCTGTGAGAGATAGAGATCTACCCAGCGAATTGTGAGATTATTGTCGCCCGTAGAATCTTGACCATCGCTCGTAAAGTCCTCGAGTCTCGACAAATGCAGATTGCCGAGAGTGCTAAGTAGATCGTCCTAAGGGTTGTCAGAAAGAAAGAAGGAAATGCGACGAATGTTTTAGACTCACATCGTTATCATCCAATTGAGGTGGGCTGGCAGAGTTCGAAGTACTAGACTCTGGAGATGCGGACGAAGTGGGCTTATCATCTTTCTCCTTATTGCTCCGAGCTATCCACTGGGTCAGAAGCTCTTCTCTACGATCGTCAGTAGCTTCTGCCAAGGAAAGCGTAAAGCTATCAGAAAAAAATAGACTGTTTCAGATGCACTGTTTTCAGTTTGAGTATGATGAAGTACATACGACTTGAGTTCATCCAACTCTTTTTGCAGAGTTAGAACAGCCTCAGATGATTGTACGCCCTTTCGCTTGCTCATCCGTGGCGCAATACTCATTCTAAGAGCCACTCGACAAAAGAGCCAGAGTACTGAAAAGGACAGCCTCACGAGGGAAATACACAAGCGACACCGACTTCCGCGCAGTGCGTGCATAAAGAAACTCCAGCAGAGTCTCGACCGGGACATTTCCTTTTGCGCTTCTTGCAAAGCTCACAGGATGCTAGCAGGTATACGGGAAACAAAAGCTCGAGGATATAAGATAGCGCAAAGACGTACTACCATAACGTCGCTTAGTACGGGACAGAGAGGGTGTAGAGTCAGCCATAGTGGACGAAGGAGAACAAGCATAAACATGTTTGATTTCCATCTCCGGCAAACACCGGCTAGGGGTGATATTCTTCTATTATTTTGAAACAGAGGTTGAACTCGTACGATAACTACTACGACAATGCATAGTCCTTTCTATGATACTTTTTTCTTAGGCTGTCTTAGCCCAGGATTTTTCAAATGCCCTGGCCATTCTAGTGACACCCTCTTCCATATCTTCTCGCTGTGCTGCGAGTTAGTAATGGGAGCTCACTAGGGAAGGCTTTTTACTCACGCTTTCATAGGAGAATGCAATTCTGAGGAAAGACACTCCGGTCTCACGCCTCAAAGGAACGCCGTGGCCCTGATGCGGTACGTAAAGTGATCCAGTAGTGACCAGAATCTGGAATATTGGTGTGAGTATACACGGCGTTGACAGATAGAAAGTTCGCGGGTTAAAAGCTACCTTTTCTTCGATCATTTGTTTCCAGAAGCTTTGAGTCCATGCAGCTTCTGGGTCCTCAAACCCTTGCTGAACATAAGACTTGTACTCGGCATTTTGTGTGAGATCTAGCTTGAGCCACATGAACATTCCAGCCTAGACATATTCGTAAGCATCGCGTGAAGAGCCATAGATGAGTGATAGTAGGGAAATACCTCAGGGAAAGCAAATGTGAACATAGTCGGTCCGTCAGGACGGCTTTTGGGTCGGGCTGACACGCGAAGACCATCGGCAGAAGACGTCAAAGCAAAGTGGTCTCCAAACGAATCGCACTAGAAAATGACGTTGAAAATTGCCGTTGAATGTGTAGTACGAAGCATATCTCACCATCCAGTCTCTACGAACTGCATAGCTTCCACGCAGGTTCCCTAGCCAGCGCAACATACCATCACACCCCCAGGAGGTGAAAATGGATTCAACGAAGGCTTGTGAAAGACCAGAAGGAGTCTGTGTCACTACTTCGGTGGCGCGTGCCAACCGTTCAATAAAGACGGGGTTTGCGATGAAGTACCCAAGTCGGTTTCCTGGGCCCAAGGTCTATGCAGGCCGATCTGTCAGAAAAAGGAGATTAGAAATGAGACAAATGCTCGTACCTTGCTGAATGTATCAAGTCGGATCACGCGACCTTGGTAGTCCAAGCTCAACAGGGTGGGCACCAAGTCTTGAAGAAGCTGCGCTGGGGATGTCTGTTTGTCTTCGTTGTTGCGCTCAATGGGGGGCGCATATTTTGGTAGCTGGAGGAAATAGTACGGGTCGTCTTCGCAGATGATAATGTCGTACTCAACACAAAGGTCGTAAATAGCTTGCTTTCGTTCCAGCGTCAAAGTGGCTCCAGTAGGGTTTTGACCGACCGGAATAGTATACAACCTGCAGAAAATTGAGTATTTGCAGAAGGTTCGTCGCTGAGCAGTAGTCTTACAGATGAGGTTGGTTGACTCCTGGATGATCGGTGCTCCAATTCGATAACACTCTCTCCAAGTCTGCGGGAATAATACCCAAAGCATCCAGAGCAATCGGTGCAGCTTTGCATCCCTTCGGTGCCCATAGAGCCTGCGCCGGTGGGAAGGTGTGCTCTTCGATGAGAATGTAGTCGCCTGGCTCGGTGAGAAGGTCAACCACTTTGCTCCAGCCATCCGTAGAGCCATTGTTAATAAGGATGTCGTAGTCTTCGTACCCAGGGGGCATAACCAGCTCCGTGAACTCTCGAATCGAGGCTGTGAGCTTTGCAGAGCCGTGCGCACCGCCTGTATTTAAATATTAAGGAGAAGGAGAAGCTAATGATAGCGAATAACATACTATACTGCATGGCTTTGCTAAGGTTCACATCAGTAGGTTTGCCTGGGATTCGTGGGATAGAGATATCCATTAAATCCGATGTTGAGGCGCCAGACACAAGGTCAGTGCTAGGAGCGTATACTTGAGCTTTTATGTTTTCAATGGGGAAAAGACTCGGATGAGGTAGTCCTAGAGAGTGCAGTCAGTATATGAATACTGGATACTATAAAGGCGAGGTATAAAGATACCAACCTCCGGCGAAACTGATCATGCCAGGTTCGAATGTGTCTGGATAAAGTCAATCCATACGTGGCAAGGGTAAAACTGACGAGTACCCACATTTTAACATATCCTTCAAAGGGCTAGGAAGCCGTGATCGACTGAGCGTGTTGATATGGTGCGACAAGTCAACAGCTGCAGGGCGCTTGCCATGAGCAGGGATTTGGGTAGGCATGATCATAGTGAACGCGCAGGTCGATAACAAGTTGGAGGGGAATGTGTAACTCAAGAGGGGAAAAGCGGGTAAAGAATTCTGCAGGTCTATGTTTTCACTTTAAGCAGAGGGAGCCAAGTTCCGTCCGCTGTGCGCTCATCCGCTATGATAAGGAAAAAAACTTTGGCGGGGGCTTTCGAGTCACATCTTGTAGTGATCCTGCCCGAGGCGGACGTCGGCAGTATTATTCAGACGCAGCAGGGGGGCAGATTTCATAGTCTCTCTCTTGGATGTCCAAACGAAGCCAAAGAGGTGTGCATTGTATTGCGCCGAGTCATCTTGACCGTACCCAGGTCAGCAGTACAGCAACTCAATCCTCCGACCCACTAGCAGGAGGTCGCAAGGTTGTTGCAAGACTCCGCTAAGTAGTACTTCGCGGGGGTCGAACCGAACAGATTGATCAGAAATATATTCAGACGGCAATCTAAAACACAACCTGGGTATCCAGTTTTTCAACTTCACGGTAACATTCGTCATAAAGCTCACGATAATCATCGTCCTTCTCTGCTTTATCTCCGTCTGTTTTCCGCGCCTTTTTCTTCTGGTCTGGACAGATCATGACACAGCTTGTAGGACGCTTCGTGGAGCTTGCAAACCCAAGCTCTTCTTTTGATGATACAAATATGTAGGGGATTTGTGCCTCTTCGCTGAGGACAGGGAGATGGGAGATAATATCTATTGGGTTGATATCGGCAGCGAGAATGAGTAGACTGTAGAACGTGAACATTAGATATGATAGCGGAGTGAGCTGACACCGCTTACCCCTTCTCGCCTTTTCGGATTCCCTTTACGACTTCCTTCACACCGCGCTTCACTTGCCGTGATTTGGAGGCTGCAAAAGATGTTATGAGGAAGTGCAAGTCACGAAAGAGGTGAAAACACACCTTTCTTGATAGTCTTGTGTAGCTTTTTCACTAGCTTTTTCTGGGCCAATGGTTGTGCCAGAGGGGAAAGATCTTCTGCGGGGATAACAACCTCAGGTCTATCCTCCTTTTTGGACTTTTTAGACGGCTGTAGGGTGAGCTAGTTCAGGCAGCAATTCACGCCATAAAGCAGATCCAAAAACCTTTTCTATCACGTCTCCCATTTCTACATCATCCTCCTGATCAGCCTTTCTCTTCTTGTCCTTTTTCTCACCCATTTTCGATGATTTGGGCTGTAGATGGATGGACGCTCAAAGCTGGAGGAGGGCACCTTACGTAAGGTGAGGGCGGGCCGGCACCAATTCGGAGGATGTCCGCCGACCACGGCCGGTACTGCTGTAACCTCAGGCAATACTTTCGTGGCCAATTTACACTTTGCTCCTCGTCCATCTAAGCTCATACCAGCTCTCTCGTCGCCGTTATCTCCCTAGTCCCACCGGTCACCGTCTCTCGCAATAATGTCCGCCGCAGTGAAATCCAAAGCCCCCAACGGTACTTCCAAGGCTTCTACCACCAATGGCACTGCTCCTTCCACGTCCACCGAAAAGCCTGACACGTCAGCTGCAGCTGGCGCAGGTGGTAGTCGTCCGGACAAGAAAGTTTATGATGCTGAACAGGACAAGATCAAGAGCGAGATTGAAGCACACCAGACTAAACTCGTGAGTTTCGAGCACATCGTGACACGCGAGGATTGAATTGGAAACTCATGGCTTTCGTTAGACTGCTGTCCGCGAGAAAATCTCTTTGGCCACTAAGGGCGGAAACGGAAACGAGCGCAGGAACACGTTGCGCGCCGAGTTAGACTCTCTTCGTGACAAGCAGGCAGGCAATAAGTCTTCCCGAGGCAAGGTGCTGGACCAAATCAAGGCTTACCAGGAGAACATTCAGAAAAAGGTGAGCTGGTTATTATTCTTCCTCGAAATGGCTATTAAAGCAGTCTTGCAGATTAAGGACCTTCAGGCGGCCAAAGCGAAGATTCCTTACAAAACAGTTGCTGAGGTGGATGCTCGTATTGCGTGAGTGCTTTCTTAGAGTCTTTAGATACGATACTCATTTAATTTCGAAGCCAACTTGACAAGCAAATTGAGTCCGGAAACATGAAGCTGGCCGATGAAAAGCGAGCTTTGCAAGAAGTAAGCTCAGCCAAGCGAAACCGTAGAGTCGTCGAAGGCTTCCAGGCCGAACAGGAAACTATCGAGTCTGACCGGCAAGCTGTCGACGAGCTGAAGAAGCAGCTCGATGACCCCGAATTCAAGGCTACCTCCGACCGTTTCGATGCCATTAAGGCTGAGCTCGACCAGCTGAAGAAGGAAGGGGATGAGCTTTATGCTGGGCGCTCAAAACTCTTTAGCGAAAGAGACGATCTGCAAAACAAAATCAACACCCTGTATAACCAAAAGCGCGAGTCTGCGCAAAATTTCAAGGATGCGAATGATCGCTACTGGAACAAGGTCAACGAGGATCGTGCTCGTCGTAATGAGCGTATGAAAGCTCAGAAGCAAGCAGAGGAGTTGGAGAAGCGGAAAGAGATTGCCGAACGTCTGCGTGAGGAGGCTGAGGCCCCGGCGTACCAGGCTGAGCTCGAAGATTGTCAAACTCTCATCGACTCCTTCCTGGGCAAGACCACTGGTGCAGTTCATCTGAAGACTGCCCCTTCAGAAAAGCCCGAGGTTGCTGGTGTTCCCAAACTGGAGCTGCGGACTGTTGATGGACCACCTGAGGGTGCCGTTCTGCGGAAGAAGAAAGCAGATCTGACCGAAGACTACTTCGCAGGATCGAAGGGAAAAGGCAAAGGCAAGAAAGCGCCGAAGGCTAGTACCCCAACCGAGGCGTCTACTCCTCAACATTTGAACGTTCCTCTTGCTACTCTCGCTGCATTGCAGACGTTGTCCATTCCTCCCCCTTCGTCATCGGCAGATGTTCCTCGTGTTGTTGAAGATCTCAAAACGAAGAAGGCATGGTTCGAGGCCAACCAGGCTCGTGTCACGGCCGAGAACATCGCTAAGGCTGAGGCTGAGATCCAGCGTCTTGCAGCTAAGGAGGTCAAGATCTCGGCATCTACCACTCCAGCGATTACGACACCTGCCGAGAGCGGCGCTGTGACACCTGCCGAGATAGAAGAACCAGTAAAAGAGGAGGCAGTGGAGGAGGGCACGACGAAGGAAGAGGCTGTAGAGGCCTCTTCATGAGTTGCTGAGCGGATGGCGACTGGAGCACAAAACTACCCTTCCTAGATAATTTATCTCATCTTCATGGTTGCATTTACATTAGTTCTATAATTCTTTGCGCCCTGGGGGGCATTTTGGGCTTATCGCTGTGGATATTTTGCTGAGTGAGATGTATATGGTATTCAGAACAAATGTCTACATAAAAGAAGGTATCGTCTGAGCACTGCAGACACGAGAAAAGGTGAGTAAACAGGCTATTACAGGTAGTACTACTTCAACGACAGCAACAAACGATTTGTGAAGCATCGTATAAATAACAGATATCGAAAGGAAATGGTATTACTATCAGCAAAGGGCCCAAGTATATAGAGGAATATGGAGAAGGTGGGTACGAAAGGAGAGATGGTAAGAACACCGATACAATTTACATGGTGATACAAGCCAACTACACTCTTGTTGGCTTGTCTCTGTCCGTCCGCTCTACGCCGGGGAGTGCTGGTTGGATTTAATGGGCTCTGCCGCCTCGTGCTGCGATTCCGGCTCGCTGCCGGGGGTACCTGCTGTAGGCAAATTTAAATCGTGATGGTGGGTAAAATCGAAGGATCCTGACGAGCCAGAAAAATCAGGGAAAAGGCCCGGAGGATGTGGTAAAGAATCTTCGGGGCTTGCATGGCTAGGCTCCATGAAGCTCCCCATGCCGCCATATCCGTCTGCGGAACTGTATCCGGACGACGAGCTGTCCAGAGAGGAGGGATAGTCACTTTGCTGGAGAGCTGCAAGCATGCTCGATGAGGTTGGAGTCTGAGCCATCATATGTGGTGCATGGTGGCCGAAGCTTTCCTGTCCTGGCATGGGTGATAGCTGGAGGAACTGTTGCTGCATCACAGGTTCGACGGAAGCTGCAACTGAGTTGGTAGACAGGGCTACACTGCGTAGCACGTTTACAGCAATCCAGTCACTGCAAAAACATGTTAGACGTGGAGATACAAGATAGCGTGTGGTTCATCACTTACTCAAGGAATAGCTTAAGAATCTGAAATGCACCAAATGCAGGATCGCTTCGGATTGTCTGGAGCAGGCATTAGACGAAATCATAAAAAGCTGGTAAGAGCGAACATACCAGGTCTCGCATAACTTGGCTAGTGACGTAGCCCCAACGAATGAGAATGCTACGTGAGCTCATCGTACTTCTCTCTTCAGTCCCATGTCCTCCGCGGCTGCTTCCCATTAGGCGATCGCAGCATTTGTCTGCCCATGCCATGATCTCTCGGACTGGCTCGTTGCTCTTGGTCAGATTGTCCATGACGCTGACAAACTCGACCTCGAGCAACTGGACTAGATCTTCGTGGCGACAATTGCAAACTAATGCGGACTGGTTTCTAACAGACTCGAAGTCCACCTTCGACCACGACGCCCTCATCTCGATCAACTGCTTGTGATTCGTCAAGACAGTGTTGAGGGCTTGGGTGACCTGGTAAATATCGAGGAAGCGCACTGCAGTTGACGTTTCAGCAAACTGTGGATCGGAACAGGCTAGGAATGGAGTGCACTTACGGACAAGGTGGCCGAAACGGGCGCCGAGTTCTACTTTTGGTTCCACAAAAGTATTGCCATATCCCTCTAAAGACAATAGAAGGATTTTCTCCATCTTGTTGCCGAACTGGCGCAGTCCAGCCAATGACTGAGAAGCTATAGGCGATAACATCTGTGAGCGAAGAATTTCAAGAATTTCCTAGGATTTCACATTCGATTAGATGTTCGAGAACCGAGTGTAGATGTGTGCTCACATCATAAACAATAGCATCTGCTTTTGCCATTAGCCCGGCAATTGCAGGAGCATGGGCAAGCTCCCGGTGGTGTCCTGTTAACGAAGTCCAGAATTGGCGCACTGAGATCTCGAACTGGTCGAAGCGAAAGTGCCTAACACTCTCCAACAACGAATCTAGATGCTCTTCAAACCAGCGCCATAACTCCCGTGCCGTGGGATTGTGTTGCGAACTAGGATTGTTCCCTAGTGCTTCCTCCACAGTGGGAAAGTTTGGGAAGTGGCGTACCGACACTCGCGATGAATTCTGAGGAAGATACTGGGACGAAGCAGGAGATGGCGAAGATGCGTGAAGGCCGGACTCTGCTTGTGGATTGCGTCGTATGGACGTATGCGTTGGGAAAGACCCCGAGGTGCGCTGAGCCTGTGCCTGGGACAGTAGATTGGCTGCCGTAGGGGTCTTGTCACTTAAATCTGTCGAAAAAGCTGCTGCGTTGGCTGCAACATCACCTTGCAAGGACAGAGATCTGCGTTTGCTTTCACTGGTCGACCTAGTTTGCATGCCATCCGATCCGTCGTCCTCATCGTCTTCCCCGGATCCATCTTGCCCGTCTCCGTGCTCCGCAGCACGCATCCCTGCATTCACAGCTGGTTGCCCAGCGGTGTTGTTGGTCTTGTGAATATAATCTTGGAGCCATTCCGCCTCGGTGGATGTAGCCGGACGAATCCCACAATCTGAAACGGAACACAGTGAGAACAGAGTAGAATACAATTAGCAGATGACGTACAGTGGTATTTGCTGTTTCCTCGAACGCCCAGGCGTCTCGTTTTGATAGAAGGGAAGCAAAGGCGAATAGCCTTGCCCAATGTCGCCGTATTGATATGAGGAATTCCATATTGGTCGCAGACCCGACGATAAGAGAAATAAAGACCCTGTCGAGGGACATTGCCCTCTGGATATGGGGCATAGTTTGCAGTAAGCCTACGAGTTCGTCAGCGCTCTTGTTTGCCACACCAAAAAAAGGGGGGAAGGAAGATAAGGCAAAGACTCACCAAGCCTGCACGAAAATCTGCTTCGCACGATCTGAAGCGCTCGTCGTTGTCGCCGCACGCACACTAGCTGCCAGCTTCTCAAGTCCTTGGTCGGTACCTAGATTCAAACGACCAAATGCACCTGAAGGATGTCCTGGACTGTCGTGGGGGCTAGGGTTGATCACAGAGGGCGGTGCAGCACCGTATAATGCGTAATCTGGGTTGTGGCCTCCCATGTACATGCCCATATCCTCTGTTTCGGACGAAGACGAGTGTACGCTGTCGGTGTCGCGGGGATATGGAGAGGCCGCTACACGGGCCATGTGGCTGCTGCGCCTCATGTTATGGTTCTTGTACAGAGAGTTGTGGCCACCAGGAGACGAAGACTTGCAAGGAAGCGTTAATATTGGATAACATGTGGCTGGGCTAGCTACAAGCGAACTGACCTGATCGAGTCCGAGATGATAAGTCGCTCTGTAAATGTCGTCTGCCGATGGTGGCATGGCAGAGGACATCAGACCACCCTGTGAAGAATGAGGCCGCGAGCTGGATGCTGAACCGGATGAAATGGACGCTGAGCGCGAGTGTGGAGAATGGTGTAGAGGCATGAAATCAAGAGGCATGTTGTTGGAGGACGACATCATGTGCATGTTCACTGCCGCCATAATTTAGCACCGGCTTTGTCCTCTGCTTTGTGCGTCTGTAAGGAAACTCGTTGGTAGTTTTCCTGGTCTCCGTTGCTCGGTCGTTTTTTGCGGATTAGATGGCGAAGAGAGGCGAGAACGAAACGGACCAGCCGAGTGTAGGTGAGGAAGAGGGGAAAAAAAAAGGATGGAAGGTAAAATGAGAGTGGGCCTGCAGTAGTGGCGGTAGTGAGCGACAGAGCGCGACGGGATGCTCGATGGATACGCAGTGGTCGTCGGTCTACTTTAGGACTTGTGAAAAGGAGACGACGGTGACAGTCAGCAAGGCGCAACGTGGAAATCTAAGTTCAGGTCGAGTTCAGGTTTGGTCTCCACGTCAAGCCCTGTGTCTCCACGGCAACCGTTTCCTCCCAATGCGGTAAAGTAAATAAATCTGCTTATTTTACTTGACATCTCTCCTAGTCTTCTTCCTCCTCGTCCGGCGACCCCAGATACATGTACCGCTCGAATTTCCTCCGAAGCTTTTCTTTCTTTGGATTCCCCAGTTTCTTCGCCACTCGCAGCCACGATCCCACCGTCAAGTCGGGCATCTTGTACGGCAAGTACTTCGACTTCTCTACTCTTCCCCTCGCCAGTGCCTTTGGCAGGTTCTGCCGGGGTATTGGATACTGGAACAATACTTCAGACTCTTGATCTCCTGTACTGTCAGTCGAGTTCTCTGCCGCAGGCAAGAGCGCCGTCGGGTGAAATGTCGCATATTCCAGCTCAAAGATAGGCACATGGCTCTTACTCGCCTTCTTCAGGTGCCGTTGCGAGATGATGTACTGTACACAGAAAAGTCTGAGTGGCTGAATGATGCGTAAATGATGAACAGACCGTACCTGCGCATACCCAAGCGGCGTGTAGAGCTGGTTCATTCTCGATGGTGATGTAGCATCAGAGTGCCATGTCTGGTTCAATTGACATCGCCAGGTATCCCTATACTCTTTGTGGCTGCACTTGCTGAACCGGCCGCCAGAGCTTGGTTTCTTTAACTCCACCACCGCAGCTTCCCTGTCCTGATTTCGACGTTGTTGCCCCTCAGAATCGCTGACATTGTAACTGAATATCCGGAAGGACGGAAGGTACGGATTCGGTACCACGGGTGGTGAGACGTTCACCACTCCGAAATTGTCCTCGTCGAGCTTCTTTGATTTCGGCAGCTCCGCAAATTCGTCTAGTAACGTCCTATACAGACTAGCATGATTGCCTTTACCTGAAGGCTTCTCAGGCATAAGATCCTCTAGCTGAATGAGGAAGAACTGTTATCCATCGTCAGTCATGGTCGCCAAAACCCATCTCGACTTCGTCCTTACATGATCCGCATTCATGTGCTGCATAAAGAGACTACATGAGCTCGCTAAGCCAAACACACCCTCGAACAGACAAGACGCACCCCATATAGATGTCCAAGAATGGTGTCCTGATACCGAAGCGATAACTCGACATAACGAACATACTTGAAACAAACGCCGACGTCAGCCTCGATCCAACATGTCGATGCGAAACGCTACGCACGCATTCCGGGTAGAAATTGCTACTTGAAGGAGGAACATGACCCGTTAGCCATACCTAGTTAGCAACAGCCGTATAAACATCAGTATCACCTCTTCATAGCTGGACCCTGTCGAGCTCACTTGCATCCCCCGGCGTCGATACGCTTTGAGCTGTACTTCCAACCAGTCGAACTGGAGATTTCCTGGATCCGATGGATCAGTAAACTGACATCCACCAACGGCTGCAGTAAGCGAGCGGCTGTCAGAAAGGATTCGCGATTTCATAGTATGTAGATAGTTATCACCTTTGTTGGAGTCGTAGAAGTACATGGTATTCAGCGCAATGACGGCCAGAGACTGGGGTATCACTTCAAGGGAATAGTAGCCGCCCCGCTGAAATACCTGGCGTTGAGGGAAAGGAATGAAAGTCGACCAAGCTCTGTGGTGTTTAATGTGAATAGAGATCCAGGTATCATTGTGATAGAAGTATACTTGGACAAGCGGTCGATAATGGCATTGGGACCTTAGAAACGAGACTGTGTAAGCGCAAGTCTGTATTCCATGATGTTATCATACCTGCATCTAGGATATTCTAATAACACTCCTGTTAGCGGCGTTCTACTTCGGAACAACAGAAAAAAAGAGAACACGAACATGAGCTGGAAAGAACGATGACAGAATTAGCGAAACTACAACCACAACAAGGAGGGGTACACCCACGCCACACATCGTTATTCCCTGAACCCTGTGTGTAAGTCATGAACGAATTTACAACACACGACGAGAGCACTGACCTATGCTAGGGACCACTGGAATACCACGTCTCGTAAACGTGGTCTCCATCTTCTTTGCTATTAAACGATTGAGGTCATAAATTTCTTGAACCGTTCGTGGATGTTGTCGGTCATTGTCGTGTCTTCCACGCGTTCAGAATCACCATGTAGTTCCAGGGAGTAAAGCTTACCGTGCATTATCTCCAGTCCCTAAACAAGACAATAAGCAAGCAGTATAGACACAACGCCTCCATGAATGACACGCACAAACAACGAAGTCAATTTCATCCGCCCAATTCTCCTCCAACGTCTGAAAAGCCAGGTCCACAAGCCTCAAAGGCGAGTCACAGTCTCTGTATTGAGGCTATGAGCCAAAAATAGCTGGCGAATGAGGACAATAGCAGCAGACATACGAGTAAGGAGCTCCATAGTATCCAGCCATGTTCCGTCTCTTCTTAGGCTGCTTGCGATGACATGCCTTCTTCCGAGACGAGCCAGGTGTATAATACATGTCTGGATGCATGTCTGTTATCTGTAAGAAACGTCCATGGAGTTTACGAGGCTCTAACCAGCACAAGTGTAAGCGATCAACGAAACGAAATCAAAAGGGTAGCGGGTAACACACTGAAGTCTCCCGCCACCGCTGAATTACCCTCAAAAGGGACCTGTATGGGAGATCCAGAGGTAATGTCCCAGAGAAAGGCGGCAGCGAGCAAATAGCTCAGGACCTGCTGAAGCATGGTGGTGGTAGTTGGGAGCTGAAAGCTAAACAGTCGTGTTTGACTGTGAGGTGCCTCCTGAGGCAAGCACAGAGGTATACACACGTTCGTTCATTACTTGATCGCCCCCTTTCTACACTGTGGCACTTGCGCTAAGATGAATGCATAAGGCTACCATGGGGCCGAAAGAACTCAAATAACATATTCTTCAGTCAGGTGTACAATTATTGATTTATTTGTGGATGAGTCGAAAACATTTAAGGACTACGATATGCTATAGGAAAATATGGAAAACAAACTGGACAGGTGCACATAAAAACCGAAGCGAAACAGACAGTGTGGGTGTGTGGTTGGATGAAGAGATATTGTTACAGTTGGGAGGGATCCTTGAGATAAATATGTGTTTGCGATGCTGACTCCTCAATTGCTCTTGATGGACTGCATCTTCAAAGGACACTCTTCCGGTTTGTGAGTCCTTTTGGGAGCAGGACAGCAGTAGAGACCGAGCAGAGTGGATGCGTTGTCACTCGTGTTGAGGACCCTGTTGATAGACGTCTCTGCTTGAACACAGATCTGCGAAATAGAAGCGATGAGTAATGCACGCCTATATTAGATAAAAAGTTCTGCCAACGCACCCGTCCATAACCTCCAGCCTGTAATGTACACCTGGCTTGCGCAATGATGTTGTGAATAGCATCGTAAGAGTACCGACGTCTATCGTTGGATAGGCGGGTATTGAGCGGCCGCATACACAATGAGGAAGGTAAGACTGAGACTTACAAGATACTCTCAAGCTGACTGCGTGAGTTGGGAAGAATGAAGAGGTCGTCGCCTTTGATGAAACGGCTGATAGCTTGGTAAGAGGCGCAGTTGGCAACAAGGGCCTCGTCAAGAGTGTCGAAATCCCAGCTGTTCGAGTTGAGACTATTGAAAGAATGTATATATAAGCATAGTGAAGAGTGAGACAATGTATGCTGACATACGTTACGTGGTGAGCAACTGCCTCAGGAGTGTGGGGAGCAAGGAATCTGTCCATGGTGGTAGTAGTCAGGTTGCTAATTGGTGCTGTTGGGATTGGTGGTAGTGTTGGTAGTGGGGTAGCGGGAGTGGGAGTTGGGAGCGCCACTGAGTGTGTGGGGGGAGTGTTATATAGGAGAAGCTGTGGCGAAGGGCTGTTGAAAGGTCTGGGCAGTGGTGGTACGAGATTGAGTGGATATTAGGACAAGAACGTGCGTCCTTTTATTTCCGCAATCTCGATTGCACCAAGTAGAAATGATGCCGAGACACCGGCGTGATGGGATTTCCCTTTTGAGACCGCCGCGCGTGATGCCCAGACCGAAGTATCGTGGCGGTTGCCATATGCGATCAAACAACCT
>Ga0247734_1001336_pt1 | contig 18921 bp, 18 predicted proteins | sample UWRJL103311B2_FD_180933 | JGI IMG/M metagenome (GOLD analysis project Ga0247734, IMG submission 180933) | Plant litter microbial communities from Arlington Agricultural Research Station in Wisconsin, United States - UWRJ-L103-311B-2 | ecosystem: Environmental > Terrestrial > Plant litter >... | reverse complement strand
AATGTAATCTTCGGTCCGGTGATCTTGGGCCACGTGAATGCGAGAGATGCAAAGAACGGTTATGTCTCAATCAAAGTGTCACCTATGTGAATGCACTTTTTTGTAACCCATGTGGTTGTCCCGTACAGGCTCCTTTGTCCGGGTCTTCGCCAAGGCTCAGACTTCCCTCGCTCCGGCATTGCTCCGTGGGTCGCCGCAAAGGGCCATCCCTGGCCCAGTGCGGCTAAACCGGCATCCTTGCCGGTTTACCCACTGCGCAATACCTGCGGTCGGCCGGCCACAAGTCGCAATTTGTGTCGCCCACACGTTTTGCGCACGCCTCCAGAATCAAAAGCAGTGTGTGAATCAGGGATAAGTGATGCCGAAAAATCTGCAAAGCAGATTTGCTTTGGCTTTTGCTTTTCCTCCCACGATTTCACAGACGACGCAAAATGCGCGTCGGGAGGCTGAGTGGAGGTGCCGTGGGGTGGGTCGCTCGGCATGGATGCCGAGCGAGCGCCGTTGGGCCATGGATGGCCCGTCGGCGCGTGCCCGCCCCACGGTGCCGGAGCGAAGGAACCGCCGCGAAGCGGGGGCCGTACGCCAGCGCAGAGGTTTTGGTTACTTTTGGCACCAAAATTGACCCGGCCGTCAGGACGGAACCTGGCTCAGCAGCACCCGGATGCTGTTGTTGCTACTCGATTCAAGGCGCAGTGCTTTGGTTTTTTTGAGGCATCAGACATACAAGGACCTGCCGAAGGCTGCGAACTGCGGTGCGTCAGTTACATCCATTCGCAGCCTTCGGCAGCTACTACCGGTTGATACCCGGGGCTAGGCCCAAACCCTTGCACAGGCTAGTCTTACCGGCCATAGAGAGGATTTTTGATGAGCGAAGGCTTTTCCACGCGCACGCCACAGCAAGCTCTGGCGGCCCTGCTCGACTTGCAGGCTCCCAAGCGTCTGCTGTTGATCGGTGCAGAAGCGTTTCCGGCGTTGCAGGCGTTTCAGGACGCACACCCGGACACGCACATCGCCCATGCCAGGCCCGGCCCGCTGCCCGTTGACCTGGCCGCGCAACGCTTTGACCTGGCATTGGTGGTCGACTGCCTTGAACACATGCCCCAGCGCGACGGGCTGAACCTGCTCGGCGGGATCCGCAACCTCAACGCGAGCCGCATCGCGGTGCTGGCAGATCTTCAGGCGTGCGGCTGGAAGACCACTGACTTTTTCTCCCTGGCGCTGCAGGCCAGCGAGCGCTTCGCCCGCGATGAACAAGTGCTGACACTGTTCACCTACGACCTGCGCGAATACAAGCAAGTCCCGGACTGGCTCAATGCAAGGTTCTGGGCTAACCCTGAGAACTTTGGCAAATACTGGTGGTAACTCATGAATAGCGCGATTTGCCCGTGTGGCAGTGGTGACCTGCTGACGACCTGTTGCGGGCCCTTCCACGCCGGACAACCCACGCCCTGCGCCGAAAAACTCATGCGTTCACGCTACAGCGCATATGTACTGGGCCTGGTCGATTACCTGCTGGACACCACCCTGCCGGTGCAAAAGGCCGGGCTGGACCGCGAGGCCATCAGCCAATGGAGCTTGCAAAGCACTTGGCTGGGGCTGGAAGTGGAAAGCTCGGAAGTCTTTGGCGGCAAACCCGAGCACGCCTTCGTCACCTTCACGGCGCGCTGGCACGACGCGGCGGGCGAGCACAGCCATCGCGAGCGCTCGTCCTTCGTTCAGCATCAGGGCCGCTGGTACTTCATCGACCCGACCGTAGGCCTCAAGGCCGGTCGCAACGATGCCTGCCCTTGCGGCAGCGAGCAGAAGTACAAGAAGTGTTGCGCCAGCTATGTAGCCTGATCGCCTCGGCTATCAGAGCAGGCGCAGATGAGAAATATCCGGCACGCGCACGGCCTGGGGCTCGGTGGCCTGGCCCATGTCGCTGCCCACCGGAGCAACGCTGAGCCCGGACAGATCCAGCGTCGGAGCCGGCGGCGCGGGCTTTTGGTCCTGCAGGTCGCTGCCCACCTCGAATAGCTGCAGATCAGGCGCGTCGACGTCAACGAAAGCGGCCATGTAGACGTCCCGTGGCGCCACCTGCAATCGGCCCGGTTCAGCGGAGTGTGAAGAAGCCTGCGATTCAACTGCGCCCGGCATCGCGATCACTTCGACCAGCGCCCCCGCGCGCTCCAAGGTTGAGCGGTATTTCTCGGCTGCCTCAGCGTCCAGATTGTTTTTCAGTACCAACCGTCGTCCGGAAAACAGCAGCGCCAGACGTTGCGCGTCCGCCTGGAACAGCTTGCCGAGGTTGCTTTGCACCAGCTCCGGCTGGGCCCCGGGGATCAATTGGCCACTGAATACAATTTCATACAGGTTCATCGGTCATACTCTGACAGCACGTGCGAGGAGTATGCCGCAGCCTTATCAAAAAGGAACGGGCAAGTCGCTTTGCCAACGGTGGCCGTTTCGGGCCAAAAATGGAGCAAGACCATGTTTGCAAAGACAGCACATCCCGCTTCATTCCGGTCAGCGCATTGTCACGCAACCAACGCAGCCACCTGTGGGAGCGAGCTTGCTCGCGATGGGATGTGGCCGTCGCAGCAGTATCGTCTGGGCGAACGCTATCGCGAGCAAGCTCGTTCCCACGGCAAAAACGCCGCACTTGTTCTGATCCTGACACTGCTGACACTGCTCACCGGCTGCTCCTCCTGGGTGGTCAGCGGCTATCAGGAGCCCGACGTGCGGCTGCTCGATGTGCAGGTGGTCAAGGCCAAATTGCTGCAACAGGACTTCAAGTTGCACTTTCGGGTCGATAACCCCAACGACCGCAGCGTGCTGGTGCGCAGCCTGCGCTACAAAGTGATGCTCAAGGAAGCGACGCTGGCCGAGGGCGAATCCTCGGAGTGGTTTGTGGTCGAGGGCCACAGTCACAAGAACTTCGTGGTGCCGGTGCGTACCAACCTCTGGCAGCACCTGAAATACATCGCAAAACTGTTGAAAAAATCCGACCAGGCGATCCCGTATCGACTTGAAGGCAAACTCAAAACCGGCTTTTTGTTCCGTCATAACGTGCGTATTGGGCGCAACGGCGAGATAATCCCCGGCGATCTAATTCCGGAGTAACCCGATGAACCAGCAAGCCCACGTGCATGGCCCCGACTGCAACCACGACCATGACCACGATCATCACGACCACCAGCACGGCCACGTTCATGGCCCCAACTGCGGTCACGCTCACCAGGAGCCCGTGCGCAACGCGTTGAAAGACGTTGGCCGCAACGACCCGTGCCCTTGTGGCAGCGACAAGAAATTCAAGAAGTGCCACGGCGCGTAAATCGCCTCGGGTACCCCGAACGGCCTGCACTGCAGGCCGTTTTCATTTGTGCAGGCAAGGCTCATCGGAGTAAAACAGGCCATTCGTGCCATCCGACTGGAGCCTGCAATGATCGATCTTCACTACTGGACCACACCCAACGGCCACAAGGTTTCCCTGTTCCTGGAAGAGGCCGGTCTGCCGTACAGGATTTTCCCGGTCAATATTGGCCAGAACGATCAATTCAAGCCCGACTTCCTGAAAATATCCCCCAACAACCGCATCCCGGCCATCGTCGACCACGAGCCTGCCGATGGCGGCGAGCCGATCAGCCTGTTCGAGTCCGGCGCGATCCTGCTGTACCTGGCGGAGAAAACCGGCCAGTTCATCCCTCAGGATTTACGCGGGCGCCAGGAGGCGTTGCAGTGGCTGTTCTGGCAGATGGGCGGGCTGGGGCCGATGGCCGGGCAAAATCACCACTTCAACCGCTTCGCAAAGGAAAAGATTCCCTACGCAATCAAGCGCTATGTCGATGAAACCACGCGTTTGTATGGCGTGCTGGACAGGCGTCTGGCGGATCGCGACTTTGTGGCGGGCAGCGAGTACAGCATCGCCGACATGTCCATCTACCCCTGGATCGCGCGGCACAGCTGGCAAGACCAGAATCTGGACGACTACCCGCACCTCAAGCGCTGGTTCGACGCCATTACCAACCGTGATGCGACCAAGCGTGCGTATGCGCTGGTTGAGCGGGTGAATCCTGCGAAGGCATAGTGAATCCGTGATGAAATCCTCTTGTGGGAGCGTGGCTTGCCCGCGATAGGGCCTGCGCGATCTGGAGTGAACCGCGTGCAGCCTTATCGCGGGCAAGCCACGCTCCCACAGGAAATACGCGCCAACAGTTTCTGCTCGACGGAAAAATCCTGAAATAAACTCCCTCTCCCCGCTTGCGCGGTGCCTGCGCGCTCTCTAACGTAGCGCCTTTTATATGTCATCCCCCGCAGGAGCTTCGCCCATGGCCTCGCCAGCCCGTTCAAGATGTGTACGCCGGTTAGGTGCTGTCGCCGCCACGGCGGGTTTGTTGAGCCTTGCCGGCTGCCAGATCAGCGGGGGTGATCCCGATACGTTGCTGCCCACCTCCGGCACGGTTGCCGTCAAGGGGCTGGCGCAGAACGTGTCGCTGCGACGCAATAATCTGGGCATGCCGCTGATTGAAAGCAGCACCTTTCACGACGCCCTGTTCACCCTGGGTTACGTGCATGCCAGCGACCGCATCACGCAGATGCTGACCATGCGCTTGCTGGCTCAGGGGCGGTTGTCGGAAATGGCGGGGGCCAACGCGCTGGATATCGACCGTTTGATGCGCTCGGCGAACCTGAAAAAAAGCGCCAGCGAGCTGTACAACGCCTCTTCGCCGCGCCTGCAACGCTTCTTTGAAGTCTATGCACGCGGCGTCAACGCCTGGCTGTTCCGCTATCGCGACAAACTGCCGGCTGACCTGGCCAGCTCCGGCTACCGCCCGGATTACTGGAAGCCGGAAGACTCGGCACTGATCTTCAGCCTGCTCAATTTCAGCCAGTCGGTGAATCTCCAGGAAGAACTCTCATCGCTGGTGCTGGCCCAGAAAGTCGGCGTGGACAAACTCGCCTGGCTGATCCCGACGTATCCGGACGAAGAGCTGCCGTTTGCCGAAGCCGAGAAGCTCAAAGGCTTGAACCTGGGCGGGCAAGTGCCAGGCCTGGGCGAGCTGAATAAAGTCGCTCTGCAATTGACCGATCTGAACATGCTCGGCATCGCCGCCTCCAGCAACTGGGCGATTGCCCCGCAGCGCAGCCGTACGGGCAGAAGCCTGCTGGCCAGCGACCTGCAACTGCCTGCCGGGCTCAATTCAGCCTGGAGTTTCGTGCAGCTTCGCGCCCCGAAATATCAAGCCTCAGGCGCCACCATTGCAGGCCTGCCACTGGTGCTGAACGGCTTCAACGGCAAGCTGGCGTGGTCGATGTCTTCAGCGATGGGCGACAATCAGGATCTGTTTCTGGAAAAGCTCAAGCGCGAGAACAATCGCCTGATGTTCCTGGCTGACGGCAAATGGTTGCCTGCCGCTGCCCACGACGAAACCTTCATCGTCAAAGGCGGCCGCCCGATCCGCGAAACGGTTTTCGAGACTCGTCACGGGCCGTTGCTCAACAGCAACCTGGGTCCAGGCCCGCTGGGCAATGGGCTGGGCGTCGCGCTGCAAACGCCGAGCTTCAAGGATGACAAAAGCCTGGACGCGTTCTTTGACCTGTCCCGCGCGCCAAACGTAGAAAAAGCCTTCGACGCCAGCCGTGAAATCCGCGCCATAACATTGAACATGGTGTTTGCGGACGCTTCGAATATCGCCTGGCAAGTCACCGGCCGCTTCCCGAACCGGCGCGAAGGCCTCGGCCTGCTGCCATCGCCGGGGTGGGAAAGTCGTTACGACTGGGACGGTTTCGCCGACTCGATGCTGCACCCTTACGATCAGGACCCGCAGCAAGGCTGGATCGGCACCGCCAACCAGCGCACCTTCCCCAAGGGTTACGGCATGCAGCTGTCCAACTCGTGGAAGACCCCGGAGCGGGCCGAGCGTATTGCCGAGCTGGCCAACAGTGGCAAGCAGGACAGCCGCAGCGTGATCGCCATGCAGCACGACCAGACCACGACGTTTGCCGCCAAGCTGCGCAAGATGTTTGAAGCGCCAGGCATGGTCAAACCGTTGAAGCAGGCCATCGATGCCCTGCCCGAAGCCGAACGCAACAAGGCCCGTGAAGCCTTCACGCGCCTGATGGCATTCGATGGCAAACTGGCTGCGACCTCTGCTGATGCTGCGCTGTACGAGCTGTTTTTGCAGGAAAGCGCCAAGCAGATCTTCCTCGACGAACTCGGCCCGCAAACGTCACCGGCGTGGAAAGCTCTGGTGCAGAACGCCAGCCTGTCGTATTCGGCACAGGCCGATCATTTGCTGGGGCGCGAAGACAGCCCGTACTGGGACGACGTCGCGACGCCGCAGAAAGAAGACAAACCGGCGATTCTGGCCCGCAGCCTGGCAGCCGCCATCACCGCCGGGGACAGCCAACTGGGCGGGGATCACAAGGCCTGGCAGTGGGGCAAGCTGCATCGCGCCACCACCCAGGGCACCGAGTTTGCCGCCAATGACTTCAACCGCGGGCCTTCTGCAATTGGCGGCGACCACAGCACCTTGAACATCTCGTCGTCACCTTGGGGTCAGGGCTTCGACAGCCCGGTGCTGCCGAGCCTGCGCATGATCGTCGACTTTGGCCAGACCGAACCGATGCTGGGCGTGACCAACATCGGGCAGTCCGGCAACCCGGCCAGCCCGTATTACACCAACAGCATCGAGCCATGGCTGAAGGCCCAATACCAGTCGATCCCCCTGCAGCCGCAGAATTTCGAACGCGGTTATGGCAACAAGCGGCTGACGCTGGTGCCGGGGAAATAGCCCCACTTCGCCCCCTGTAGGAGCTGCCGAAGGCTGCGAAGGCGATTTGCCTGACACACCGTCTTCGCAGCCTTCGGCAGCTCCTACAAGGGTTCATTCCAAGGTTCTTCGAACTTCCTCCCTCGCCTCGCCTCATAAATAACAAGCCCCTCCAGTTGGTCACTCCATGGATCTTGTTATCGCGCGTCCCGAAGGTTTGTATTGCCCGCCCGGGGATTTCTACATTGATCCGTGGCGACCGGTCGAACGCTCGGTGATCACCCATGGCCATGGCGATCATGCGCGCACGGGCAACGAACACTATCTGGCCGCTGCACCGGGTGAAGGCATCCTTCGCTCCCGACTCGGGCAGGACATCAATCTGCAAACCCTGGAGTACGGTGAAACCCTGGTGCACCACGGGGTGAAACTGAGCCTGCATCCGGCCGGTCATGTGCTGGGCTCCGCGCAGGTGCGACTGGAATACAAGGGTGAAGTGTGGGTCGCATCTGGCGATTACAAAGTCGAACCGGATGGCACCTGCGCGCCCTTCGAGCCGGTGCGTTGCCACACCTTCATCACCGAATCGACCTTCGGCTTGCCGATCTATCGCTGGCAGCCACAATCGGAAATCTTCGCCGGAATCAACGACTGGTGGCGCGCCAACGCGGCAGTCGGTAAAGCCAGCGTGTTGTTCGCCTATTCGTTCGGCAAGGCTCAACGGATCCTGCATGGTATTGACCCGCAGATCGGCCCCATTCTGGTTCACGGCGCAGTGGAGCCACTGAACCGCGTGTACCGCGAAGCCGGGGTGCGGATCCCTGAAACCCAGTACGCCGGGGATTTCAAAAAGACCGACCCGGCCCTGCGCCAGGCCTTGATTCTTGCTCCGCCCTCAGCAGGTGGCAGCACCTGGATGAAACGCTTCGGTGAGTTCAGCGACGCCTTCGCCAGTGGCTGGATGATGTTGCGCGGGACCCGCAGGCGGCGCGGTGTGGACCGTGGTTTTGTGCTGTCCGATCACGCCGACTGGCCCGGCCTGCTCTGGGCCATCGAGCAAACTGGCGCCGAAAGGGTCATGGTGACCCACGGGTCGGTTGGGGTATTGGTGCGCTATCTGCGTGAGCAAGGCCTGGATGCTCAAGGTTTCGTCACTGAATACGGCGATGAGGACGACGCCTCAACCGCAGATGCGCCAGCCGCTGAGGCCAAAGTCGACAACACCAGCGAGGCCCCGGCATGAAAGCCTTTGCCGAACTGTATTCCCGACTGGACGCCACGACCTCCAGCAATGCCAAACTCAGCGCAATGCGTGACTATTTCGCCAGCGTCCCGCCAGAGGATGCTGCCTGGGCCGTGTACTTTCTCGCAGGCGGTCGACCGAGGCAGTTAGTGCCCACCAAGCTGCTGCGCGAACAGGCCATGACCCTGGGCAAACTGCCGGAGTGGCTGTTCGAAGAGAGCTATCAAGCCGTGGGCGACCTGGCTGAAACGTTATCCTTGCTGTTGCCCGAAGCGGTGCACAGTTCCGATCAGGGGCTGGCCATCTGGATGGAAGAAAAGCTGTTGCCCCTGCGCGGTTTGCCGCCGGAAGAACTGGCCGAGCGGCTAACGACGTTCTGGTCGCAGTTGGACCGTATCAGCCTGATGGTTTGCATCAAGTTGATCACCGGCAGTTTCCGGGTCGGCGTGTCTAAACTGCTGGTTACCCGCGCCCTCGCCGCCCTGGCGGATATCGACAGCAAGCGCGTGGCCCAGCGCCTGGTGGGCTACACCGACCTGTCCAATCGGCCCAGTGCCGAAGGTTTTCAAAAGCTCATCGCCGCAGAATCGGAAGATGAGCACGCCCAACGCGGCGGCCAGCCTTACCCGTTTTTTCTGGCTCACGCCCTGCAACAACCGGTGGATCAATTCGAAACCCTGCTCGGGCCTGTGGATAACTGGCAGGTCGAATGGAAGTGGGACGGCATTCGCGCCCAACTGGTCAAACGTGACGGCCGCGTGTGGATCTGGTCCAGAGGCGAAGAGTTGGTCACCGACCGCTTTCCCGAGTTGCTGACCCTGGTGCAGAACCTGCCGGACGGCACGGTGATCGATGGCGAAATTGTGGTCTGGAAGGCACCCGAGTCGGCGGCTGGACAAGCCGACACATTCGAGCTGGAAAACCAGAACACCGAACCTGCCGCACCCTCGGTCCAGCCCTTCGCTCTGCTGCAACAGCGCATTGGCCGAAAAACTCTGGGCAAGAAAATCCTCGAAGACGTGCCCGTGGTCATGCTGGCCTATGACCTGCTGGAATGGCAGGGGCACGACTGGCGCAGCCGCCCGCAGCAGGAACGGCGCGCGCAATTGGACACGCTGATTGAAGCGTCGCAAAGCCCGGTGCTGCTGACGTCCCCGGTGATCAACGCCAAAGACTGGCTGGACCTGAGCCAGCAACGCGAAGCGTCCCGCAGCCTGGGTGTCGAAGGCATGATGCTCAAGGCCAAGGACGCGCTTTATGGCGTCGGCCGCACCAAAGACATGGGCGTCTGGTGGAAGTGGAAGGTCGACCCGTTCAGCGTCGATGCCGTACTGATCTATGCGCAACGCGGGCATGGTCGGCGCGCCAGTCTGTACAGCGATTACACCTTCGCTGTCTGGGACGGCCCACCGGAATCAAGCCAGCGCACGCTGGTGCCCTTCGCCAAGGCCTACTCCGGCCTGACTGACGAGGAAATGCGCAAGGTCGACGCCATCGTACGCAAGACCACTGTCGAAAAATTCGGTCCGGTCAGCAGCGTGACCCCCACGCTGGTTTTCGAACTGGGCTTTGAAGGCATCGCCTTGTCAAAGCGCCACAAGAGCGGCATTGCCGTGCGCTTCCCGCGCATGCTGCGCTGGCGGCAGGACAAACCTGTAACAGAAGCCGATAGTCTGTCGACGTTGCAGGATCTGTTGGGGTAGCATGCCGCCCTTTTTTGGGGCGATGAACATTTAGCGCACCACTTTGGAGCGAACGCTTTGTGGGAGCGAGCTTGCTCGCGAAGAGGTCGGTAAAATCAGCATGTATTTCTGCAGACAGGAACATTGCCTTCGCGAGCAAGCTCGCTCCCACAGGTCCTGTGTTTGCTGCGCGACAGCGCTGTGGCAGCGACACAGCGGAATCTCCCACAGGATCATCTTTCATCAAAAATTCTGTGTAGTGGCATTAGACTGGCAGTCAGTATTGCGACAACTCCGTACATTTAAAACGCACGTTCGTATCTTTGGTTCGGAACTTGCTATCTTCTGTGGTCTGGCACCCGCCGGTAGCAAGCCTCGCGTGTTCCCAACGCTCAATTTGGTTTTAAGGACTGAACGATGAAAAAAGCATGGCTGACCCTCTCTGCATTGGCTGTTTGTCTGGCCGCAGGCAATGCAATGGCCAAGGAATACAAGGAACTGCGCTTTGGCGTCGATCCTTCTTATGCACCTTTCGAATCAAAAGCCGCTGACGGCAGCCTGGTAGGCTTCGACATCGACCTGGGCAACGCTATCTGCGCCGAGCTGAAAGTTAAATGCAAATGGGTCGAAAGCGACTTCGACGGCATGATTCCGGGCCTCAAAGCCCGCAAGTTCGACGGCGTGATCTCGTCGATGACCGTGACGCCGGCCCGCGAGAAAGTCATCGACTTCTCCAACGAGCTGTTCTCCGGCCCGACTTCGCTGGTGTACAAAAAGGGTGCAGGTCTGACCGCTGACCCGGCCAGCCTGAAAGGCAAAACCGTAGGTTACGAGCAAGGCACCATCCAGGAAGCCTACGCCAAGGCCGTTCTGGACAAGGCAGGCGTTAAAACCCAGGCCTACGCCAACCAGGATCAGGTTTACGCTGACCTGATTTCCGGTCGTCTGGATGCTTCCATTCAGGACATGCTGCAAGCCGAACTGGGCTTCCTGAAGTCGCCACAGGGCGCTGGCTACGAAGTCAGCGAGCCAGTGGACAGCGAACTGTTACCGGCGAAAACCGCTATCGGTATCGCGAAAGGTAACAAAGAGCTCAAGGCACTGCTGGATAAAGGTATCAAAGCGTTACACGACGACGGCAAATATGCCGAGATCCAGAAGAAGCACTTCGGCGATCTGAATCTGTATAGCGGTAAATAACACCCCGACGCCCATGGATTTCGGCGATGATCTCGCGCCGATCTCCATGGGCGTTTTGTTTTATTGACCGTCAAAGGCTTTACCCATGTTCGAAACACTGCTGCAAACCCTGGGACTTGCCCGCTTCAGCCTCAAAGGCTTCGGCCCGCTGCTGCTTGAAGGCACCTGGATGACCATCAAATTATCGCTGCTGTCGCTGCTGCTGAGCATTGTGCTCGGCCTGATCGGCGCCGGGGCAAAACTGTCGAGCGCCGCCGTCTTGCGTGTGCCGGCGCAGCTCTACACCACGCTGATCCGGGGCGTTCCCGATCTGGTGCTGATGCTGCTGATCTTTTACAGCCTGCAGACCTGGCTGAGCCAGCTGACCGATGCCATGGGCTGGGATTACATCGAAATCGATGCCTTCAGCGCCGGCGTGGTCACGCTGGGCTTCATCTATGGTGCGTACTTCACCGAGACCTTCCGTGGCGCGATCCTGTCCGTGCCCCGAGGCCAGGTCGAAGCTGCCACCGCGTATGGCCTCAGCCGCGGCCAGCGTTTTCGCTTTGTGGTGTTCCCGCAGATGATGCGCTACGCCCTGCCCGGCATCGGCAACAACTGGCAAGTGCTGCTCAAGGCCACGGCGCTGGTCTCGATCATCGGCTTGGCCGATCTGGTCAAAGCCGCGCAGGATGCAGGCAAGAGCACTTACCAACTGTTTTATTTCCTGGTGCTGGCTGCGTTGATCTATCTGCTGATCACCAGTGCGTCCAACGTTGCCCTGCGTTGGGCTGAACGGCGTTATGCCGCAGGCAGCCGGGAGGCACAGCGATGATCGAACTGCTGCAGGAATACTGGCGCCCCTTCCTTTATAGCGACGGCGTGCACATCACCGGCCTGGCGATGACCATGTGGTTGCTTAGCGCCTCGATTGCCATCGGCTTTCTGGTCTCGATCCCGCTGTCCATCGCCCGCGTATCGCGCAAGTTCTGGGTCCGCTGGCCGGTGCAGTTCTACACCTACCTGTTTCGTGGCACGCCGCTCTACATTCAACTGCTGATCTGTTACACCGGTATCTACAGCCTGGAAGCGGTTCGCGCCCAGCCGCTGCTCGACTCGTTCTTTCGCGATGCCATGAACTGCACCATCCTGGCCTTCGCCCTGAACACCTGCGCCTACACCACGGAAATCTTCGCCGGGGCGATTCGCAGCATGAACCATGGCGAAGTCGAAGCGGCCAAGGCCTACGGGCTGACCGGCTGGAAGCTTTACGCCTACGTGATCATGCCGTCGGCGCTGCGTCGTTCGCTGCCTTTCTATAGCAACGAAGTGATCCTGATGCTGCACTCGACCACCGTGGCGTTCACCGCCACCGTGCCAGACATTCTCAAGGTCGCGCGGGATGCCAACTCGGCCACCTTCATGACCTTCCAGTCGTTCGGCATCGCGGCGGTCATTTATCTGTGCATCACCTTTCTGCTGGTCGGCCTGTTCCGCCTGGCCGAACGCCGCTGGCTGGCCTTCCTCGGCCCGGCTCACTAGGACCTGTCTATGCGTCACGACACCCACGACTTGATCGCGCCGGTGCCCGGCACCGCGCGGCAGATCCATAGTTTTCACTACGGTCCACAAGACGGCGCCTGCAAGATTTACATCCAGGCTTCGCTGCACGCCGACGAGCTTCCCGGCATGCTGGTCGCCTGGTACCTCAAGCAACGTTTGAGCGAGCTGGAAAACGCCGGCCTGCTGCTAGGCGAAATCGTGGTGGTGCCGGTCGCCAACCCGATCGGCCTGGAACAGGTGCTGATGGACACGCCGCTGGGCCGTTACGAGCTGGAGAGCGGGCAGAACTTCAATCGCTGGTTTGTCGACCTCAGCACTCAGGTCGGTGACGCAGTTGAACATCAGCTCAACGACGACCCGCAGCACAACATGCAGTTGATCCGCCGCGCGTTGCGCTCTGCGTTGGACGCGCAACCTGCAGCCACTCAGCTTCAATCACTGCGCCTGACCCTGCAACGGCTGGCCTGTGACGCGGACATGGTGCTGGACCTGCATTGCGATTTCGAATCTGTCGAGCACCTGTACACCACGCCCGAGGCCTGGCCGCAGGTGGAGTTGCTGTCCCGTTACCTGGGCGCGCAGGCCAGCATGCTGGCGACCGATTCCGGCGGGCAGTCGTTTGACGAATGCTTCACGCTGGTCTGGTGGCAATTGCAGCAACGTTTTGGTGAGCGATTCGCAATTCCCTCGGGCAGTTTTTCGGTAACCGTGGAGCTGCGCGGGCAAGGCGATGTCTGCCATGCCCTGGCCAGCCGCGACTGCCAGGCGCTGATCAATTACCTGATTGCCTACGGCGCCATTAGCGGCGAGGTGCCGACCGCGCCACAGCTGCTTTACCCGGCCACACCACTGGCAGCGGTTGAACCCGTTACCACACCGGTCGGTGGTCTGCTGGTGTTCTGCACCCAACCCGGCGAGTACGTTGAGGCCGGGCAACTGATCGCAGAAATCATTGACCCCATCAGCGATGCCGTCATGCCTGTCCACGCCGCTCACGCAGGGCTGCTCTATGCGCGCTCGTTGCGGCGCATGGCAACTGCGGGCATGGCCATCGCTCACGTCGCAGGCACCGAAGCCTATCGCAGCGGCTATCTACTTTCTCCTTAAGGACTGCCTGTCATGTACAAACTGACCATCGATGGCCTGCATAAAAGCTACGGCGATAACAAAGTACTCAAAGGTGTTTCGCTCAAGGCCAGCAGCGGCGATGTGATCTGCCTGATCGGGGCCAGTGGCTCGGGCAAAAGCACCTTCTTGCGTTGCATCAACTTCCTTGAACAACCCGACGACGGCGCCATGAGCCTGGACGGCCAGCAAGTGCGCATGGTCAGCGACTCGGGCGGCATGCGCGTGGCCGACGCGGACGAGCTGCAAAGCATCCGCACCCGGCTGGCCATGGTGTTCCAGCATTTCAACCTGTGGGCGCACATGACCGTGCTGGAAAACATCACCATGGCCCCGCGCCGGGTGTTGGGTGTTTCCAAAGTCGAAGCCGAAGCTCGCGCGCGCAAATACCTCGACAAGGTTGGCCTGCCCGAGCGCGTCGCCGATCAATACCCGGCGTTCCTGTCCGGTGGTCAGCAGCAGCGCGTGGCGATTGCCCGCGCCCTGGCGATGGAGCCGGAAATCATGCTGTTCGACGAACCGACATCGGCCCTCGACCCGGAGCTGGTGGGTGAAGTGTTGAAAGTGATCCAGGGCCTGGCCGAAGAAGGCCGAACCATGATCATGGTCACCCACGAAATGAGCTTCGCTCGCAAAGTCGCCAACCAGATCGTGTTCCTGCACCAGGGCCAGATCGAAGAAGCCGGGCACCCGGACGACGTGCTGGGCAACCCCAAGAGCGAGCGGTTGCAGCAGTTTTTGAGTGGGAATTTGAAGTAATAAGGCAGGCTCCGCCCCCTGTAGGAGCGAACTTGTTCGCGAGGCGAAATCCCTGACGACGCAAGACCAAAGCCTCGCCAACAAGTTGGCTCCTACAGATAACCAACAAAACTAATACCCGCGCGTTGCTGTCTCTGAAATACCCCCTTTCAGAGCACACCGCAGCGCATGAGCAGACCCAAAGACTTCGCTCAGCAATGGTTTTCGGCACGGGGCTGGAAGCCTTTCGCTTTTCAGAAAGAGGTCTGGGCAGCGGTCAAGCAAGGCCAATCCGGCCTGCTGCATGCCAGCACCGGCTCCGGCAAAACCTACGCGGTCTGGTTCGCGGCGCTCAATCGCTTCGCCAAGGCCAGTACACCCGAGCCTGAACCCAAAGCCCGCAAGCGCAAACCACCCGCCACACCCTTGAGCGTGCTGTGGATAACCCCCATGCGCGCCTTGGCCGCCGACACCGCGCGGGCACTGGAAGCGCCGCTCAGTGATTTGAAAATTCCCTGGACCATCGGCCTGCGCACCGGTGATACCAGCAGCAGCGAACGCGCCAAACAAGGCCGTCGCCTGCCCACCGCGCTGATCACTACGCCGGAAAGCCTCACCCTGCTGCAAACCCGTGCGGATGCCATGAGCACCTTTTCGAATCTGAAGATGGTGGTCGTGGATGAATGGCACGAGCTGATCGGCAACAAACGCGGGGTCCAGTTGCAACTGGCGTTGGCGCGTTTGCGGCAGTGGAATCCGCAACTGATCGTGTGGGGCGTTTCCGCGACCCTCGGCAATCAACAGCATGCGCAACAGGTGCTGATCGGCGACGACGGCATCAGCGTGCAAGGCAAGGTCAGCAAAGAGCTGCGGGTTGATACGCTCTTGCCGCCATCGATAGAGCGCTTCCCGTGGGCCGGGCACATGGGTCTGCGCATGCTGCCCCAGGTGCTGGCCGAAGTGGACAGCAGCGCCAGTTGCCTGCTGTTCACCAACACCCGTGCGCAGTCCGAGATCTGGTATCAGGCACTGCTCGAAGCGCGGCCCGACTGGGCAGGGCTGATCGCCTTGCACCATGGCTCCCTGGCCCGAGAAGTGCGGGACTGGGTCGAGCGCGCCCTCAAGGACGGTCAATTGAAGGCGGTGGTCTGCACGTCGAGCCTGGACCTGGGCGTGGACTTCCTGCCCGTAGAGCGCGTCCTGCAAATCGGCTCTCCCAAAGGCGTGGCGCGGCTGATGCAGAGAGCCGGTCGTTCAGGCCATGCGCCCGGCCGCCCCTCGCGCGTAACCCTGGTGCCGACCCACAGCCTTGAATTAGTGGAAGCCGCGGCGGCCCATGATGCGGTGGCGGCGCGCATGATCGAACCTCGCGAATCGCCCCACAAACCTCTCGATGTGCTGGTGCAACACCTGGTCAGCATGGCGCTGGGCGGCGGATTCGATCCTGACCAGCTGTTAACGGAAGTGCGCAGCGCCTGGGCCTATCGCGACCTGACCGACGACGAATGGCAATGGGCACTCGCGTTCGTTCGCCACGGCGGCCATTCGTTGACGGCCTATCCCGACTACCGCCGCGTGGAGCCCGACGAACACGGCATCTGGCGGGTGCCGGACGCCCGCCTGGCCCGCCGGCATCGCATGAGCATCGGCACCATCGTCAGCGACGCCAGCATCAACGTTAAATACTGGAAAAAAGGCGGCGGTGGCGGCTCACTGGGCAGCGTCGAAGAAGGCTTTATCGCCCGGCTCAAACCCGGCGATGGTTTTTTGTTTGGCGGACGCCTGCTGGAATTGGTCCGGGTGGAAAACATGACCGCCTACGTGAAGCGCGCCACCACCAAAAAAGCCGCTGTGCCCCGCTGGAATGGCGGTCGAATGCCGCTCTCCAGCGAACTGGCCGATGCCGTAGTGAGCAAATTCGATGCGGCTGCACACGGCGAATTCAACAGCCCGGAAATGCAGGCGGTGAAACCATTGCTGGAGATCCAGCGGCAATGGTCCGCCCTGCCCCGGCAACAAACGCTATTGGCCGAGGCGCTCAAATCCCGGGAAGGCTGGCATCTGTTCCTCTACCCCTTCGCTGGGCGCCATGTGCATCTGGGCCTGGCAAGCCTGCTGGCCTGGCGCCTGAGCCGCCATGAGCCGCTGACGTTTTCCATTGCCGTCAACGATTACGGCTTTGAACTGCTGAGCGCCACGGAGGTGGACTGGAGCACTCACCTGAACGCGGACCTGTTCAGCGAGGAGCATCTCATGGCCGATATCATGGCCAGCCTCAACGCCGGAGAACTGGCCCTGCGCCGCTTCAGGGAAATCGCCCGCATTGCCGGGCTGGTGTTCTCGGGTTACCCCGGCGCGCCCAAGAGCAACCGGCAGCTACAGGCCTCCAGCGGTTTGTTCTTCGAAGTCTTCAAGCAATATGACGCAGGCAACCTGCTGCTGACCCAGGCTCAGGAAGAAGTGCTGCGTCAGGAACTGGACGTGGCGCGGCTTGAGCACACGCTGCAGCGCATCAATCAACGCACGCTGGACCTTCACGTCATCAAACGCGCCACCCCCATGGCCTTTCCTTTGCTGGTCGAACGCATGCGTGAAAGCCTGAGCTCGGAAAAACTCGCCGATCGCATCGCACGAATGGTGCGCGACCTGGAAAAAGCCGCCGGACCCGAGACCCATGAAGCCGTATATCGAAGTGACCCTCGCCGGGGCTGAACTCTGGCTACTGGCCGACAAAGCCGTTTACTACCCTGAATACCGCGCACTGCTGATCGCCGACGTGCATTTCGGCAAAGCCGCGGCGTACCGCAAGCTCGGCCAGCCGGTGCCCCACGGCACGACGCAAAATAACCTGCAACGCCTGGATGAGTTACTCCGGCGCTATGCGTGCGAGCATCTGATTTTCCTGGGCGACTTCCTCCACGCGCCGGAATCACGTGCGCCCGCAACCCTTGAGGCTCTGGCGCAGTGGCGCGCGAAATACCCAACGCTGGCAATCACCCTGATTCGCGGCAATCACGACAAGCGTGCAGGCGACCCTCCCGCTTCATTGGGGATCGAGACTGTTCCGGAGCCGCTGCTGATGGGGCCGTTCGCCCTGCAACATGAACCTGACCCCCACGCCAGCCACCATGTGCTGGCCGGGCACGTGCATCCGGTGTTTCGATTGCAGGGTCGGGGGCGTCAATCTCTGCGCCTGGCGTGCTTCTACCTGACTGAGCGCATGAGTTTGCTGCCCGCGTTCGGCGCATTCACCGGCGGGTTCAACATCGAAGTGGCTCAAGGCAGCACGATATTCGTGGTGGGGGATGGTGCGATCTGGCAGGCAGGCTGAAACGATTCAAGTCAGCGAGATGATGACGAGATTCCGACAAAAGCTACCCTTTGAACGACGGACACAGCGCTGCTGGCCAATGAATGCGCCAGCAGCAACGTGAGTCAGATTCAGGCGACGGGAGCCGGTGGTGGCTCGTCTGGAATAGTGGGGCTACCGGGTTCGGTAGGCTCTGGCACTTCACCCGGGCTATCGGGATCAGGTTGTCCAGGTATGCCGCCGCCCACCATATTGAGCTGCGGTTGCGCGAGTAACGACCAGGCTAGCAGACCAACATGATTCTCTCGCGGGTCAGGCCCTTCGGCGCTGGCATTGGATTGCATCTTCATAAAGGCACTCCTGAGCGTTGCCCCCCTCAACGTGAGAGAGGGAGCGGTTCAGTCAATAGAGTGCCGAAATGAGGACTAATTCAATTTCGCCGTGATCAACGGTAACAAATTTCTGTTCGATCAAGCGCGAGGCAGGGTCACGCCACGCTGGCCCTGGTACTTGCCGCCACGATCCTTGTAGGAAACTTCACATTCCTCGTCAGACTCAAGGAACAGCATCTGCGCCACGCCTTCGTTGGCGTAGATCTTGGCAGGCAGCGTGGTGGTGTTGGAAAACTCCAGCGTGACGTGACCTTCCCACTCAGGCTCAAGCGGCGTCACGTTGACGATGATGCCGCAACGGGCGTAGGTGCTTTTTCCCAGACAGATGGTCAGCACGTTGCGCGGAATACGGAAGTATTCAACGGTGCGAGCCAGGGCAAACGAGTTCGGCGGGATGATGCAGACGTCACTCTTGATGTCCACGAAGCTCTTCTCATCGAAGTTTTTCGGGTCGACGGTGGCGGAGTTGATGTTGGTAAACACCTTGAATTCATCCGCGCAACGCACGTCGTAGCCATAGCTCGAAACGCCGTAGGAGATCAGGCGATCAGCGCCTTCGCCGCGCATCTGGCGCTCGACGAAAGGCTCGATCATGCCGTGCTCTTGCGCCATGCGGCGAATCCACTTGTCCGATTTGATGCTCATGGCGGTGTCCTGATAGCGAGGTGAAAAATAATGTCCGGCATCTTACCGGTCGCAGCCGCTGGGTTCAAAGGCTGAGCCAAGAATGAGGAGCGATGCTTTGCACGCTAATGGAAATAATCCTCATCAGAGTGTTGGCACGTTACAAAAAAAGCGTTAAGGTGGCGTCACTGTGTTGCTTGTGTCACTGAGAATCTCTACACGATGTTGAATTTCGATCCAACCATCTCCAAGAATTTTTCCTGCTCTTTGCACTCAGTCTCGGCCAGGGTTCTTCCTGAGTCGCAGTTAACTT
>Ga0247734_1001335_pt1 | contig 18940 bp, 13 predicted proteins | sample UWRJL103311B2_FD_180933 | JGI IMG/M metagenome (GOLD analysis project Ga0247734, IMG submission 180933) | Plant litter microbial communities from Arlington Agricultural Research Station in Wisconsin, United States - UWRJ-L103-311B-2 | ecosystem: Environmental > Terrestrial > Plant litter >... | reverse complement strand
GACGTCATTAGTCCAGACAATGAATTCCTCAATGGAAAAGTGGTGTTAATTGGTGACGCACTAGCGGGATTTCGCGCGCATACCGCGGCCAGCACATCTCAAGGTATGTATATTTTCAGGAGTTTTGTTATTCTCCAGCGTGGAAGAAAGAAATGGTGCTGCAAGCTTTCAAAAAGAATTGTGCTTCTAACTGACATATGTGTGTCTATCTAGCTGCATTTGATGCCATGATCCTAGCCGACATGATTGAAGGCAAAGTCTCACGCGAGGAATGGAAGCGAGAGACCATGGGGTTCGCACGAACTATCCAGCAGCGCGGGGTGGACATGGGCCGACGCAGTCAGTATGAGGCTTTGCCGGTCGAGGAGTATATTGCGGATAGAGCAAAAGCATCTCGGCCAAGGAAAGACGAGGTGTGGCCGGAGTGGGCGGTTGCAGATCTGCAGCCAACTGTAGCCGTTGCATAGATATCTGTCTACTGCGGGCGATGATTGCTTTTCAAGCCTCTAAATTTGGGACTTTCTGTTCTCTACAATTGTCTATTATGACTATTCCTGTTTCTAGTTCACGCAATACACGTATACCGAAAATTCACTTCTCCCTCGTGAAAATTAAGCGAGATAATTTCTCTAACCATGTATTTTTGCTATTTCACTTAATATAAAGAACTGTTCGAAATTACTTCCAGCTCCCTAGCACATACATGCATGTGTATACCCATGATGATATGATTCACAGACTTTACCAGTCACGCTCCCCCATATGCATCTGTCTAGAAAGCAAAGTGTTAGAGAAATACAGATGGAGCCGTGTTGCAGCATTCCCCGCGCGTAATATCTATCTATGACTTTGCTACCTGATTTCCGGGGTATATATTCCTAGTACGAGCATGAACAGAAATCTGGAAAGTTAGAAGGCTTGGAATAATGTTGCGGGAATCTCCGGCTCGATACGGATTTTCATAAACCCTTTGTAGTACCGCAGTACATACGGATGATCGTTCATCACCATCTCCTTTATTTGCTCCGTTGATCTAGAAATCGCCTGACTAGGAAATTTTATTTGAATTATAGTAGCTCTCTCATATGAATCTGCCAAAAAGCGCCGACAAAACCTGTTGCGCTGCAGTCTCGTTTCGTTTAACTCCGATTCACCCCACAAGTGACATGCAAATGCACCGAATACAACAATAGTGACAAGGCGTTAATACATAAAATAAGCCTAATAAGAAAGATACCTCTGCCTGCATGACTCTGACATTTCCTTGCAGTGTTCGAATACCCCCCGGTCCAAGAACAGCATTACAACTAGACCTTCCCCGTGCTGTTGGCTCATAAAGCTTAGTATCCATACCGGATCCTAAAGCTTATTTGCTCTGTAGCTACGGATACATTTATTATAATTTTACTTGGAACTGGCAGTCTAGCCAAGGGGCGTTGCCTTACGGCCACCAAAGCTCAAGAGTCACACGTTCCTAACATCTCATCCACGCTCTGCTCTTTCTCGCGGCTATTTTAACTAGATGAAAACAATAACGTCTCGCGAGAACGGAAATTCATAAACTTGTATCACGATGACGAAACCGATCAACTTAGTATTATTTGGTGATCAGACCGTCGAGAAGTTATCTTCTATCCAGTCGTTAGTTCGTAATTCCAAGACCTCAGCTGGAGCAAGAAGGCTCCTTCGTGAAGCAACGGATGTGTTGCAGCTCAATCTAGCCAAGCTAGCTAAGGTAGATCGCGCCTGGAATCATGAGATTAAAACCCTTATTGGGTTTGCAGAAGATAATATCACAGAGACAGACCGAAATGGGGTCATTGCAACAGTGCTAATGTGCATCGGGCGGCTGGGGGAGCTGATAGTGTTCGTGCATAACCATTTTCCAATCCCAATCATTTCAATCAAATTCTAATAGGCGATTAGATATGCGGAAGAGGATCCTTCTATCTTGGGATCAGAAAAACATCCGGTACATGCCTTGGCATTCTGCACCGGTCTCCTCCCTGCTGCTGCTTTGGTTGCTGCAAGGGACACAAGTGAATTATTCAATATTGGAATAGAAATAATCTCGATTACTTTCCGCATGGCATATGAGATCATTAGACGCATGAAGCTGATTGAAGATACGAATCGAAGCTGGGCACTGACTGTGGTTGGCAAAACGCCTGATCAGGTGCAGCCAATACTAGATGAGTTCCACGAGATTCAAGTAAGTCTGCATGAGAGATATTTGTTCAGACTCGATGTAATGAAGTGTGTAGAGAATTCCATATCCTAAACGAATCGCGATTGGAGTGGTATCTAACGGATGGTTAACTCTGATGGGGGCGCCATCATCCTTATCCCGTCTCATGGAATTCTCAGAGGAGATGGACAAAGCTTCTAAGACTCAAACAGAGACTGATGGTGCAGTCCATACCACGTATATGCCTAGATTCGACGTGGACAAGGTGCTGGGAAACTCTCCTCTTCTCGACACGCCGATCACCTCAAAAGCCAAAATTATATCACCGGGCTCTTGCAAACAATATGCTCACACATCTCTTAGGTCTTTGCTTGTTGAGATTATGGCTGATATTGCCCACAATATTCTGAACATTAATAGGGCCATTGAAGAATGTGCCTCGGACTTGATACACAACGGTCCTGTCTCCTTGACGGTGGTGGGCCCCACGTCGCACCTGCCAGCAGTACAGCGTGTCTTGCAAAGCAAAGGAATTGAATATCGCACTCGACAGCACCAAAGTGCCCGCAATAACATTACACGCCGTGCGGGGTCGGACCTTGTCGCCATTGTTGGCATGTCTGGCCGCTTCCCCGGCAGTGAGACCATTGATGGCTTCTTTGAAGACCTACTGGCTGGAAAGCGACAGGTCAAAAAGGTTAGTAACAGCATATATCTCCCAGAATTAAGGATTAGTTTCTCAAAAGTTTTAGACTCCCGCATCAAGATATGATCTTGAGACATACTTCGATCCAAGCGGGAAGAGGAGAAATACGACTTCCACGCAAGAGGGTGCCTTTTTGGACCATCCCGGCCACTTTGATAATCGCCTGTTCAATATCTCTCCACGAGAAGCTGCACAAATGGACCCCATCCAACGCTTACTTTTGATGACGAGCTATGAAGCCCTCGAGAGCGCCGGCTACTCCAAGGATGCTACGTTAGCAACGGAAAGTAACCATATCGCGATTTATTTTGGCCAAGCTTCTGAAGATTGGCGTGATATCCTCAACAATGAGGATATTGATATCTATTATGTGCCGAGCTTATCGCGGCCTTTCGGGCCCAGCCGTTTGAGTTATCACCACAAATGGGGCGGCGGGACGTATGCACTTGATGCGGCTTGTGCAACTAGTACAACAGCTATACATCTGGCATGCTTAGCACTTAATGCACGCGAGTGTGATACTGCACTGGCTGGTGGAGGTTCTATCCTCGTTTCGCCAAACACGTTTGCTGGATTGAGTAGGTCGGGAATGATTTCCGACAATGGTGGGTGCAGGACGTATCATGATGATGCAGATGGGTATGTTCGCGGTGAAGGTATTGGTGTAGTCGTCTTGAAACGATTAGAAGACGCGTATGCGGACAATGACAATATCCTTGGAGTAATCAAAGGATCTGCGAGGACGTATACTTCGACCTCAACATCAATCACGCATCCCAACGCCGAGTCTCAGTCACGGATATACGAGGAGATTTTACGCCAAACAGGCACTGTTGCAAATGAGATTGCATATGTTGAGATGCACGGGACTGGTACTCAGGCCGGTGACTTTGAGGAGATGACTTCAGTCATTAACATCATGGGCCGGGGACGATCCAAAAAGAATACTTTGACGGTGGGAGCTGTGAAAGCTAATGTTGGGCATGGAGAGGGGGTAAGTGATACTGGTTTTACACAACGACGATATTGCATATTAATTTAGTATAGGCTGCCGGAATAACTTCGCTGATCAAAGTCCTCATGATGATGAGGGAGCAAAAGATTCCACCGCAACCAGGAATTCCTTTCAAACTGAATCATAATTTCCCCAGACTTGATACTCTTCACGTCCAAATTGCAGGTCTCTCTGGCAAGAACATGACTTTGAAACCAAGTTTTGCTGCAAGTGACGGGAAAATAAAGTGTATTGTGAACAGCTTTGATGCTTCTGGCGGAAATACATCTCTAGTGGTGGAAGAAGCACCAGAACCGCTGTCGAAGGAAGAGAATCCATTACCTTGTCATGTCGTTTGCATCTCAGCTAAGACTAGTGCATCTCTCAAAGCAAATCGCCGGAGACTACTTGACTATTTGATGAGAAATCCCAACACAAAAATAGCAGATCTCGCTTACACAACGACTGCCAGAAGGATGCACGAAGTACTACGTGCCTCTTACAATGTTAAATCTACGAAAGAAATAACGAATCTCCTACGAGAAGACGTATCTAAAGAGACATCGAATGACCCAAAGACGAAACCTCTTGCTATGAATGTGGTGTTCGCATTCACCGGCCAGGGTTCACAGTATGCTGGTATGGGCAGGCAGTTATATGAGCATAGTTTAGCATTCAGAGATTTCCTGCACACGTATCAACAAATCGCCCGCCACCAGAGTCTGCCCGATTTTGTCCATCTCATTGCTGATGAGAAGTTCGATATGAGTACCGTGTCCGCTGTATGCGTCCAGCTCGCCATAGTCGCGCTCGAGATAGCAACCGCACAACTCTTGAAAACTTGGGGGATAGTACCCGAGCTCGTTACGGGACACAGCCTCGGAGAATATTCTGCATTATGTGTGGCAGGAGTTGTATCTGTCAGCGATACGCTATTTTTGGTAGGACAGCGTGCACAATTGATGGAGAACCGATTGACAGTTGGCGCGTATTCAATGCTGGCCATTTCAAAGGACTTCCAGGATGTGCACCAGCTGTTAGCGTCAGAATCTGGAACTGCGTGGAGAGACACAGATATCGCATGCATCAACGCCCCGCAAGTAACTGTAGTCAGTGGCCCTGTTGAGGAGATTGGTAGCTTGAAAACCAAATTAGAGGAGGATGGATCTCGAGCCACGTTACTCACGGTTCCTTACGGCTTTCACTCACGCCACATTGAGCCTGTCCTTGTTGATTTTGGGATTATCGCAAGCGGAATAATCTTTTCAGCTCCCACTATCCCCATCGCCTCCACTCTTCTAGGTGAGATCGTACCAATCGGCAAGAATGGCGTCTTCTCCCCCTCATATCTCACTCGCCAGGCACGCGAACGCGTCAACTTCGTAGGCGCAATGGAGGCATGCAAGATTGCTGGGTTTGCTAAGCCTCAGACAAATTGGGTTGGGATTGGTCCCGAGCCGGTATGCATCGGCCTTGTGCGTAGGACACTGGAAATCCCTACAACGCGCCTACTGGCCACTATGAAGTCGAAGGAAGACAACTGGATCACCATCTCTTCCACACTCGCAACACTCTACAAGTATGGAGCATCAATTAACTGGCCACAGTATTACAAAGAGTTTAAGAGCTCCCTCCGTCTTGTCGCTCTTCCGACTTATGCATTTGATGTGAAGGACTTTTGGACCCCTTATGTTGAGCACAATGTCCCTACTGCTGCGGTTTCGGCTATGTCCGATAAAGCTCTTCAGAAAATCTTAAATACGCCAGGTGTTCCTAGTTTTAGTACGACAAGTCTGCAGTGGGTGGAGTCGGAAATACTTGATGGGCAAAACATTTCCGTCAGCTTTGCCTCTTATACCTCTGACCCTAGCCTTTGCAAGGCTATTCAAGGGCATGTGGTCAATGGTATTACCGTTTGCTCGCTCAGTATATTCTGCGATATGGCAAAGTCGGCTGCACAATATGCTTACCAGAAGATTAAAGGGGCGAAGACGATTCCCATGATGAGTGTCCTTCACGTTGACATGACTCATGCGTTGGTAGTCCCCGAACTCGATCCGGAGCTCATTGTAAAGACAATAGTCTCATATTCCTCAAACGGTAACAAAGCGGTTGTGAAATTCCAGTCCACGAAGTCAGGGATTTCAACTGATCATGGCAGTTGCGAGGTTGTTTTTGAAGAGAGTAGTGCATGGTTCTCTCAACTATCTCAGATCTTGTTCTTGACGAATGCCAGGATGCAATCCTTGAAAGATATGTCAACGACTGGCAAGGCTCATAGGCTCTTAAAACCCGTAATTTATAAGCTGTTTAGCAATCTTGTGACTTATAGCAAGGATTACCAGGGTATGGAAGAGGTGTTGGTTGATACTGAGTGTCATGACGCCATAGCTACTATCAAACTGCCCAACACAACCGGATCCGGCTTCTTCTTGTATAATCCTTTCTGGATCGATGCTGCCATTCATCTTGCTGGTTTCCTTCTCAATGGAGGATTGAGATATGAAGAAAATATTGTCTGTCTCTCTACCGGATTTGAGAGCTGGCGGGTATTGAAAGAACTTCAGTCTGATAAGACGTATACAACATATGTCAATATGCAGGAGGCAGAGACACCTAACACTCTGACTGGCTCAGCTTATGTTTATGATAGTGGCCAAAAGCTTGTACAGGTTACCACAGGTATCAAATTTATGAAACTGAAGAAATTGATACTTAATTCGGTCCTTGGTGGTGGCGCGCCCTCTTCGGTAGGAGTAAAGAAGGCTATAGTAAATTCCAGCAGCCCTGTTACCTCTCCGAAGATATTGAAAACCTCAGATTCTAGCATTATAACAATCGAAGCTCAATTGAGTGACGACTCCTCGGAGAAGGGAAGCCCATCTGATGGCACTTTGACGCAGGATTCTTCTGTCAGCGAAGGTGGGGGAGAAAACTTGTTAGATGCATTCCTTGCTATTGTTGCCTCAGAAAGTGGATATAATGTTGAGGATATGGAACAGGATATAGCTTTCGCTGATATGGGTATGGATTCTCTTATGGGCATCACGATTATCGCAACTGTCCTGCGAGACACCGGAGTCGAACTTCCAGCAACTTTCCTTCTTGATAACCCAACAGTTGGAGATGCAAAAATAGCTCTTCTTGGAGATGACCAACCAGAACTAACTTTTGAGCCTGTCACCGAAGTAGAAAAGGCTCAGGAAAATGATTCTGTTCAGGCTGCACCAGTTTCTCAAGACCTAACCTCAGAACATGTTCCCAAGAGCGAAACCCATCGGCCAATACCACGACTTTTAAGTACTACTACTGATGTAGTTCCAAACCCTACTGGAGTTAGCAGGCAAAGCAAAGCAATACTGTTGCAGGGCTCTTCATCATCAACGGGATCGAAGCTGTTCCTGTTACCGGATGGTAGTGGGTCTCCGTCTCCATACATCCAACTCCCAACTATAGGAATCGATGTCAACGTTTACGGCCTCGAGTCACCTTTTCTCAAAGTGCCTATGGAATACGTATGTGATCTAGAGACAATATGCAGCTCATTTGTCGAAGCCATAAAAGTTGTCCAACCTGCAGGTTCCTATATCCTTGCAGGATATTCGCTTGGTGCAATCTACGCATATGAAGTTGCACAACAGCTGCTCAAAAACAACGAACAGGTGGATAGTTTAACATTGATTGATATGGCTGCTCCGAAAATGACTGTTTCAGGCTTCCCCTCACAGGAACAACTTAAGGATGCCGGCATTATTCCATCCACTAGTCGTCAAACCGAGGTGCAGAAAGTACATGTTGTCAGAACCATCCAAGCAATGACAAATTACCATGTTAGTCCCTGCCCGCTTAGTCAGAGACCTAAGAAGACGGTTTTGATATCATCAAATGCTGGGTTAGCGACTGGAAAGCAGTCGGAGCTAGCAAAATGGGCACAGGGTCGTGATTCAGCGTCTCGAGGGTGGGAGGAAATGGTCGGGCCTGTAGAAAAGCACGCTATCGAAGCAGAACACTTCTCGCTCCTCAGGCTTCCAGCTGTAAGTTTTATCTGCCTTGTTCTGTATATAATTTGATACTAACTCTACATACAGGTCAGAGTTGTTGGTGAACTTCTTGCAAATACATTTGCAAACAACGTCTCAAGTGATCGAAATGACACGGTCCCAAATGACGTGTAGATTTTCAATTTATATTCCGAGATGACGAGAATATTTATAAAGTACCTAAATTGTGAATGCCTACTAATTTTCATAGCTTTACTTTTTTGTACTAAACAGGGCACTGAACAGGAAACTACTTTCGAGTTTGCTGTTAGGATTTAACTGCTTCTGAGTTGTGGAGGACATTTCCCTTTATCTCTTGCGTTTATGTTAGGTCTCAACTTACACATATATACTGTATTGCCAATCGTGGGGAAGCAACTATACTCAAAGGTAGATATATAAGAGAGCTTTATGACATGTCAGAATTCACGCATAGTATGGGAATCAACCACCCATCCATTCATTATATAGCAATGCGAAAATATCCAAATACCAAAGATTGAACAACCGTATGGCCATGTTGCCGTGTTACGTTGGGAGTGCTATCGTATACTACGTGAGATTGTATAGAGAAGCATAATTGCTTTGAGGGCATCATAACTACATATAACCTCTCGTGGCCTAGCTAGCATGTCCCTAGTACATAGATGCCTTGCGTAGTCTTTCAGTGACGAAGAAAGTAAATCATTTTTTATCACATTCCAGATTCTATTATTTGTTAAGCAGGTTTCCTGTCTAAGCCGGGAGGATATTTTGACTATGCTCGGCCTATTTCGATTCCGATGTGTAACATTTGCATCCTAGACAGCCCAGGGTGAACATGATCCTTTCCCGGACAAGAATAACATCGAACGATATATTTACTACCGCGTTTATTCAGATCATCACCCTATATATCCCGATCCACGTACGCCGAACAGTTGCAGATGCTGCCGAACAATTCTTCGTCCGGTAAGCCAAGTCTAATCCAGATCACGTCATACACATTCTCAGTCGGGTCCATTGGGTCCGCTGGAATCCTCATTCGCACTCGACTAGCTAAATAAGAACATATTCAACGCTGTCCTACGTCAGCTTATAAAGACACGCAGTCTATTGGTGTCTAGTTCAAAAGTCTCGGAGAGAAGGATGATGAAAAGAACCGGTCTTCGGCATATACCCAGGTTACACTTCAGCGGAGACTTATCTGATTATATATTATTTGAAAAGTAGACACAACGCAAGTAGTCGGCATACTGAGTCTTACATTCAACATATCTGAGCTTTCCTGAGCCCTGTAGTTCAGGTGCCACAACATATCTGTAGGTAGCATAGTCACGTGTAGAGCATGCTTATATAACGTAGAGTCTCCGTTCCATTAAGGTTCTGATGATTCGGGTAGGCATTGCCCAGATGCGAGAATTGTCCGGGGCGATTCCAGACGAGATCGCACCTGCTGCAACAGAGTAAGGCGCTTGCGGTTGAGATGCTTGCGGTTGTAAGGCTATCGCCAGAAGTACTCGGATATCTCGGATTTCAAGAACAATGGTTGCAAACATGTTATGCTTGAAGTGTCTAGGGAATCAAGTTGTCTAAATAACCTATTCATGAGCCTCACCACCCTTGACAACGCCATCCTGGAATAAATCAGCCCTCACAGCCACAAAAACAGTCGAAACGACAGGCGTTAGAACGACGGGTCACAACTGTCAACTGTTTGAATTTGATGGCCAGAACAGCTCTTCCTCACTTCCTTAACTAATATTTAGAGCGCTCCTAACAGTCCTACTACCAGTGCCATTGCGCCTACTCATTTTGTTTGTGTACGCCCATATGAATATCCTGATTTTCTACCAAATGGTACAGTCGTTGATACAAACGTAAGTCAAGCGCCAATCTATTAGACGAGTGTGCTGTGTACGGGACAAGAGTGCAAGGAGTGGGTTCACATGGAGAAACTATCACCAAGCATAAATGGCTTGCAGTTGCTAGGAGGTAAGAAAGATATGTAATTAGTTAAACAGAAGAAAATATTCTACTAGAAAGGAACTATGTATTCAATATTATCAGACATCCTTTGAAGCCTGTAGAGTCGCTAGAGCATTCACAACTCCGGAATCCCTTGAAATATTCAAGGATGACTCTAATGTCTGCAGGGCAGTAACAAGGCCATACGATATCTGCTGTATGTGGAACAAATTGCTTGATGCTTGATAATCATCTGCTCCAGCCAGCTTGTTCTGTGTCTTTTCCAGCAACCGCCGCTTCTTTTTATCCTGAATTATCTGCAGGGAATGAAGTATAGATTTGACCTTCTGCAGCGTGTTCTGATAAACCACCCGGAGTACAAGCATTCTATCATTTCCTTCTAATTCAAAAGAACCAATCTGTAAACGGTCGTCGTCTTTGGCGGATTGCGGCAAACTAGAGCCAGGACCTGGTAGACTGGAAATGGTGTAGCGCGGGGAAAGACGCTGCAGATACCGGGTGACGGCTCGAATACTCATGAAAGTGAGGAGCATTACTTCTTCATCGTCATCGTAGGGGCAAGATGTACAAGATAGTAGACCCTGCCAGGCATTCATGGCATGCTTTACCAGCGATAAAGCTTTGTCCATTGATAAGACCCCATCATCCGGGCCGTCTCCCGCTCGGATCTCTGCCAATATCTCATTACTGAGTACCTCTGCATGTTTCTGTAGGCAGGTGCACTTATTTATGGATGATAATTTTGGATATGCGCTGCCCTTGGGGTTCACTGGTGCGGATTTATTTACCATGGGGTCCTCTAGATTTACCGGAGCCGAAGCAGATGAAATAGACTCGGAACTTGCGTGGGAGTGTGTTTTGTGGATAGTGTTCGGAAGGACATCGTCTACAATAGTATTTTGAGTCGTCGCATAGCCCTATTGTCGTTACTTAATGTGTCCAGAATTTTGTTATCAATGCAACAAGTACTGTACACAGAGTTGCCCATGGATTTACCTCGTTCGAATTGAAATTCTTGTTTACCTTACCTTGAATGTGTATGAAAAATCTAAATTTTCCGCACCCGTCCGAAGTACATCTGAAGAATTTTCGCTGTCAAAACTGAACGCCGAGTCATCCCAAGTAATGGGAGTTCGAATCTCTGGATTAGTGAGGGAACTGAAGTCGGATCTGGCAACATCTGACATCACATATCTGTTCAAGTCACTGTAATCGAAGCTATGTGGAAGTGCATCGTCGATGCCCCTGTTTTCTTTTCCAGAGTGGTTCATGGGGTTGAGTCTAAAGTCATTCGGTGCTGCAGCATCTGACATGCTAATGTTGTTGTGTCCTTGATGGGTTGGAATGAAAGATGAGTTGTCCCCGGGGGCCGAACCTCCAGAACCCAGAGGATCAGATGTATCCTCTCTGTGGCTATTAGATACGATGATAGTCCTCGACGCAGGGCCGCTACAATCACCATTGTTTGTCCTACTTCGTTTACTTGAACCTCTCTCTCCTGTTCCGGCTGTCGTTGCCGCAACCTCTCCGTTTGCTACATCATCTCTCTCCCACGTATTGGCTCCCTTCGATCCTCCCCGAATTTGCTTCTTCTTCGTTCCTCTGGGTCTTCCTAATGGATTTGAGACGCTGTAGAAGCACAAACTACTAGACGTCAAGCATCCTTGGCAGGGAACTTCACCGCTGCATCGTACTTTTGTCTCGTGGCATTTGTCACACGCCGATCGAAGCTTTATAGACATTCTCTACTAATGTTCTACTCGTATCTGGACGCTCTCCTAACGAAATTGTTCAGAATTGATATCAGTATGGACCTGAATATTTCACAAATGGCGCATCAACAAGTACACAAAAGCGGCTGTCTGCTATGCCATGAACTACAGGGATCAGGGTGGGATGCCTATCTACGACTATAAGATCTCGGATGAATAATTGTTACTGCTGCACGATCTCGGGCACGGCACAATGTTAAGGCCAAAGGAGGCAAAAACGGGAAAGCTAGAATACAAGAATGAATTCGGGCCTAGTATACGGAGCTTAACGAACAGCCACATTACATTCTCTTCCACTTAAATAAAGGCCATGCGGTGGATACATTGGGGCGGACAGTAAAGTAATATTTAAAAAGAGCTCATTGGGCCCATCATCCTTGTAATAGGTTACACCCCTACAGTGAGTGCGCAATTATTGGCCCGAGATCGTGCAGCAGCAAGAAACTCGTCTCGCAAACCCTCACAACTACCCCTAAGGAGTCTGAAGAAACTTAAAATGAAAATAGCTATTTCAGACGCCGGGTAAGCCGCATCTGACTGAATACTGTAGAACTATGACTTGCAATTGACGCCACGGCCCGTATCAGCCTGCCGTTCCGGCGAGTGAGCTTCGCTCCTCCTCCCTTATCTTTACATACCAAACATGTCTAAGCTCTATTCTACACAATCAGCCTATCCAGAGTCCGAAAAACGGAAAGACACATTCCTGCGGAGGTCTGGCAAGAGACCTCGGCATCCTACACTCGTGACACTATATTCAAGACATCATTTACGCCGTTAGATTCTACCCAGAGATAACCCTGGTATTTTAACCCTGGCTGTTGTTTTATAGGTTTTTTCTTTTACTTTTTTCAAGGCTGAAAACTTTTTGATAGCTCAAGTTTTTCAAGGCGGCGGTGATATGTGTCACTGGTCTGGATACGAATATTGATATGCAGCACCCCCTTGGTTGTTACGCCAGCACCCCCTCTATCCCTTGTTAAAAAATACTTTCAGCTCAGTTTAGCTTGAATGCACAATTTGAAGTTTAAGGTTAAGGCAAGGTTAAGGCTGGGTTAAGGCTGGTGGGCTCATAAGGTAGTGCATTAAGGTTTAGGTACGATATCGCGATTGGAGGGCATGTTTTCTTTTTTTAAGAAACTTTAAATGTTCAATACAGCGAAGCATACATTTGTTTACCATTAGAGCAACAGCGAAAAAGAGGGGAAGCCATGCTGCATATCAATAAGCTGAAATATATCCAATTTGCTATAAACCGATGGAAGTATTGAGGTACCCATGCCAATGTTACTTTCACTTAGAACCATGTAACATTGACAAGGATGCCTCAATTACCCGGTATTTTCGTGTAAAACAGAAGCATTTCATCGTCGGCGAGATAAAATCACTCTCAACGGCGACTATAAAGGTGGCTTTCGTTTGTTTATCATCCGTTTGATCCCAGTCTGCTGTCTTATCCATATCTCATGTGAAAAGAGAGGAAACGGGATCAAGCACGATAGCGCCGATAGGAAACCGGCCAGATATTGTCTAATAAGCGAAAAACAAGCAGCGATCCCCAACAAAGTTGACCCGACCCCGCGTTTTCGCCCCGGTTAACCCCCGAATAAACCTCTATTAGACATCTAATAAATATAAAATAGCTTGTATAGCTGGTTTATCAGCGAGTCGGCCACTTTGTCTTGGCAATAAATTTTAAATACAATTATATAACCACAACATTTATTAAAATCTTATTTATTCAGAATCTGAAGAGCTAAGGCCCTGATCGGTTGTCAAAACGCAGGAGCGTTCTGACTAGGATTCGAACCTAATACAGTTAGCTAGCGTTTTACTCCACTTCAACCGATCAGGTTGCATTTTGATTCCGAATTTAGATTCCGAATACGTACTTGTAGTCAGCGTTATAACTAGAGGGTCAAATAATCCCTGTTTTCTTATATAAATTGAAGACCCACATTATATTAGTGTCTGGAGATCAACATGTTCTAAAAAACTAACGAATTCAATTTAGCATATCTTCTAAATATTATAATAAGAATAAATAAGAAGCAAGTTTTCTTTTGTTTTTTGTTGTGGTGGCCTGAAATATCAGGCATAGATAGTAGAAATATATATAGTTATAATACTTGACCGGAGTGAAAATCAAGTACTTATACTTCAAATATTTTTGCCTATCTAACTAATATAATATTAAAAATATAATAAATTCTTATATTATTATTTAAGTATAATAGAGAAGCGCTATATTCTAGTTATTTCTATTATAATATTAACATACCCCTTATTTTATATATGTCAGGGCCTTATACAAGGCGTTGGGGAAGGTCACCTGTTCGGGTAAAAGGGAGAGGTTATAAATTATAGCACTGAAGTGAGATAAATGCTTTATAATACCCCGCATTCTATTCAATAAGGCTTCGACTGGCCTTTAATATAAAGTGAGGGGAAGCAGAGCCTTGAGAAGGGTAGAGATTAGTTTATATAAGATTTAACTAGTTGATAAGAATCGATATCTTTGAATATTGTATCACTCTGCCTTTGAAACCTTACATTTAGGCAGCAGCCTCGCTAATAGATCACGTAAGTAGCCTTGCGACCCCACTCTAATAGTAAATATCCCCAGGCTCGCTTTTAATTAATAAATTTATTAAATTTGTTATAAACCTTTACGAAACATTTACTAAACTATTATTTACGTGCCCACCTGAGCTTTTTGGTGGTCAATGCGTGCCCACCTGAGCTACCGTTTCCTCTAAGCGAAGGAGAAAATGCATTGGACTTTGTGAAAATCAAGGCTGAGAGATTGTGGCTCGTTCCGCCAAGAACAAAAGCCATAACATTCATCCCACTGACCTTGCTGCGTGATGGGAATATCATCAGAGTAGGTCCCAATCGCATAGATCTTCTAGCATTACTCTAGCCCAAAAAAACATATTATAGTTGCACCATTTTGGTCCCCTCCTACTAGAAAGGACACTTCTTGTAGATATTTGAAATATCTGTATGCTTGATTTATTATAGAAGAAAAAAGTACTGACGCATATGAAACACGTCCTCGGCAGCATCCCCTATCTGCGAGGTTTGCGAGCCAGTGATATTGTCTATCCCACATTTTGCGCAGCAAATGGGCGTCACACATAGAGAAGAGCTGACACAGGGCTGGCGCCTCATGATGCAGGTGGGACTCAGCCCCAACTCATGCTGCGAAGAAATCATATAAGTCTTGATTCGACACAGGTTAGTGCAGGCTACTGTGGGTTTGTTTATTGCTCAAATTGCATCTGGTTCAAGTGTACGGAGTAGTTGGCACGGCTTAGAACAACACTTTGAGAGTTGCAACGATGCAAATCTTTGTGAAGCAAAGTAAGTCACTATGATCACCACAGGATTGCAGAGGTCGGTTAGCCTAACCTATTGATGGTCAGCAACGGGTCGTACAACGGCATTGGAAGTCGAATCCAGCGACTCAATCGAGAGCGTTGCAGAGAAGATACGCGATAAAGATGGTATACCTGTATCCGAGCAGCGATACATCTACTCGGGAAAGCATCTGGAATTTGATCGCTCATTGGCGTCTTACAACATTCAAAAGGAAAGCACTCTTCACCTTGTCCTGCGGCTGAGAGGCATTTCACATGCGCTGCGAACCAATGTTCCAAGGGAAACTGCATTTCCAACGGAGCAGGAGGCATTTCAGAGGATAGACCAGTGGAAATCCCTGTCGACGATGGGAAATTTCGATGCAGATACTCATATCGTGGATCCGCATGCTCACTACAAGGCCGTAGACTCCCTTCAGCAAACCACTGTGCAGTCATCGGAGTTTTATCGTCGATCTGGAATATATCGCCTAGGTTATATTAGTGAGGAATCAAACCTAGAACATTTGTTGTCAATCCCAGATGCTCCACATTGGGTTATCAATCTGGTGCTAGACGTCCAAGATGGGAGTTCGGAAGTGAAAGAAGTTGTTTATAGTCTCTGCGAAACCTATCTTATAATCCACTCAGTGATCAACAATTTTGATAAGCTCACATCGAGGCAATTTTGCACATCCTTCTTCAGTATTCTCATGGAGCGATGCGATGGTGCAGTTGCTGAGATAGTCAAAATCCACAAGGACCTTCTGGTCGAGCTTCGGGATGCGCTTGAGATCGGGATGACCATTTCCCGCGACAGCATGGCGGACCTAGAGGGTGCCTATGGGACGATTATAGATTCCATCGGGCCTGCGGTTCAGAACTGCTTGGACGTCCTTGACCGTAAGCAGCTGGGGAGCGACAAGCCGACCAACCATACTATGCCGCGGATGCTGACAATCTACCGTATGGTAGCTTGTATTCTGGACCTTGGCCTGGTTAGTTATGCGGGATCGCACGCATCGCGATTTGATACAGAAGTCTTTCTGCGGGAGATGAGCCCCCTGAGATTCGACTTGCAACACAATCTCTCCTTTGACTGTAGCTTGCGTCCTCTGGCATGCCTGGACGGCTTCCTCGACGCAAGGTTGGTCTGGATCTTCCGAGCTGGACGGGACCTTCCATCAGCATCCACACAAAGCCAGAGCAAGAACGCCAAAAAGGTGTTTGTTCTCACCACCATCGATGCTCTCGCCGATATCTGGGGCAGCGTGTGGGCAGAAGCTGAAGAGCAGCCTGTGGCTCACGAAAAGGTTCTCCGCGTTAAGAAATACCATGTATCCAAGGGCGTGATCCGCCGCGTCCGCGAAGATGCTGAGCCGCTGATTCAAGGGGCTGTGAAATGCCACTGGTATAGTTGGATACAGGATTACCGGCGGCGGTTTTCAACATTAATCACAAGAACGGACGATCTCACCATGGCAGTGGATGACAAGCTGCTCATTGGAAGTGAAGTCCGCATCAACAGCGGCTGTACATATAGCCTCCAGGAGTACGAGATGAACTATAGCGATATGATTAACAGCTTGGAGACGATGCCTTCGACCTGGAAACTCGACGGCGTCACTATGGGGGTCCAGCTAAGCGCCCCGAAGGTGGTGGCTTTCCAGATCCAGGGGAATGTCAAAAAGGTGCCCGAGACCACGGTGAAGCAGCATCTGTGGACGAAATGGAGCCTGCAGCCCGAGCGAGCGAACCCGGGGATCCTGAACAACTCCTTCGGGGTGGAGATCAGCCACTGTACGGGCAATGCCAGAAGGCTGCCCCTGAAGCAGCTTCTCCTGATGGAGCCGATACAGAAGGTCCTGGAGCGCCAGATCCCGCGGTGGTCGTCGTCAACATGGGGCATGAGCTTCCAGAAAGCGCTGATGACCAACTCCCACGACGCCATCTTCCAGTTCTGGAACGACTACGTAGACCAGCGGCCACTGGTTGGGCAGCTGGTCTGCTGCGTCCTGGATCTCCTCGACTGCACCGGCAAGACCGCTTTCGGCTTCCGCGCGGCCTTCCTGCACCAGAACCGCGAGATGGGCGTGACCATCGACGCGGAGAACAACGAATGGACCTCATTGCTCCAGGACTCGTATCTGATGGCCACCTATGCCATCGTCAATGAGGTCTGCCTAGAGTGCAGGCAGCCGGACCATTCCACCGCGGTCTGTGGCGACGAGGCACGATATACTGTCTTGCAGACGCACATCGGGTTGAAGACGGGACACAGTAGAAGCGTTTCCTTGAACGACCTCTTGAAGCGCTTGAAGATCGAGCCGCACAGCCAGACGTATAAGAAGGCAAACGACGAAGCAATATCCTGGAGCGCTCCTCACCTCATGGCCCCCGAATCCTCCATCAGGCGAACGCTGCTGCAGTCCATTAGCCTCACCGTCGCAAAGGAGCTCTTAACTCCTGTTTTCTACAACCTCGACGATATGGTCTACAGAAATCAGGCGGCGAAGGTAGTGCTGCGCGCATCTGGCCGGAGCTACGGAGGCATGGGTTATATGCGCAATCGCACGCTTTTGAGGTACGCTGATGATGGAGGGGGCGATACCGAGATAGAAAGTCCTGTGGCAGTGACGGGAGAGGCGCTATCACAGGAAGAGGCACTGTCACAGTTGGAGATTGAGGCGATTATTGCCGATGGGATGACATTAGACCAGAGCCAGGCGAACGAGGGAGGGAGTGTAATTTGTGAAGGCATTGGAACTGGCACTAATACTAGTACATGATAGTACAGCAGTCATTCTTGAACAGGTAGGTTCCATCTTGTACACGGTAAAGTTGTATGAACAAAATTTCAGAGGCTTGTAACTGGGATTACGGTATTGAGCGTAGCGTTAATAGATATTAGTACTTGTATTTATGTATTATATAATCAACATTCTATTAAATTTTCTGACATTACCAAATCTACTTTATTAAAATATAGGACATAATGTTCGCCTAGCGTGATAAGTGTCACGACCTGCACGTGAAGGCACCTTCCTCCGTACGGGCACCTACTTGGTTATAGGCACCTTGGTACGAAAGGCACCTTTTTCCAGAAGGGCACCCCCGGTTCTCGTAGTACCGTTAGCAGTTACCCGTATTAGGATTTATTATATAATTTAAATACTAAGGTTTAGACCCCCGGAATTAAAGGGGCTCGGCTCTGAGGCTCTCTCAGAACTGACCTCTGGCAAGTCACGTGATAGACCCCAGGATTTTGGGATCTTAGGAACCCCGGGACCCCAGGACCTCGCCTTGGCACAAAGGGTTCTATATAAGTAGAATAATTTTATTAGATAGGAGCTTTATGCTCAAAATCCTATAGTTAGTAATATAGATTGTTTATTTAGTAATAACTTTAATTTTATTTGAAGACCCCGATGTCACGATCCGATGGCTTGGCACAAGTCACGGGTTGGCACCACTTAGTATATAGCTATCTATAATATAAAAGGCACCTACTTGAGAAAGGTGCCTATATAAATATAAGTGCCCACTAGGACAGAAGCATCTACCATAGTAACTATTATACTATATAATAAAGAATTACATATAACAATTAGCTAGCAACTAGAATCGGGTAACTCTTAGCATATATAGTTCTTAACTTTCTATTAGAACTAATTACATAATAAACCTCAGAACCTTTGAACCTTTTAAACTTTAGAATCCTAAAACTTAGAAATAATATTTTATAATATATAAGTAATTAGTATTCCCTTAGATAGAAGCTTTTGTCAGGGCCTTATACAAGGCGTTGGGGTAGGTCACCTGACCCAGGGGTCACCTGCTCGGGTAAAAGGAAGAGGTTGTAGATCATGGCACTGAAGTGAGATAAATGCTTTGTAATACCCCGCATCCT
>Ga0247734_1001334_pt1 | contig 18944 bp, 12 predicted proteins | sample UWRJL103311B2_FD_180933 | JGI IMG/M metagenome (GOLD analysis project Ga0247734, IMG submission 180933) | Plant litter microbial communities from Arlington Agricultural Research Station in Wisconsin, United States - UWRJ-L103-311B-2 | ecosystem: Environmental > Terrestrial > Plant litter >... | reverse complement strand
TCCGGGATTTTGGATTTCGTGGGAACTTTGCATGCTGCTATTAACCGTTTGCTGGGTCTTGTACAGCCAGTTGTACAAAATTCTCCATCAAAGATTCATAAGGTTGTTACCCATGCCAGAGCCGCTGAAACGAAACTGGAAACCGCTGTTAGGTAACTTCTACCTTATGACCATGTCAGCTCTTGCCCTGTTTGGAGTGTTAAAGGCGGACTGGGCGCGTAAGGGGCTAGAACTTACGACAATATCTCCTGGTGGTGATGCTTGGGGATATGGTCAGACAACTGCGATCTTGCTTTGGCTTCCACTTCCATACTCTGCATTGAAAGAGTTACTTAGTATGTAGATCGCTACCCAGATATTCTGTCCTATTCTAGCAACGAAAACAAGAACCTCTAACTAGCGATATAGCGGGGGGTGCAGAAGCAGATGTTCAGGAAGGCGAGTGAGAACAGGATTCAGAGATATCCCTTCCTGAGAGACTTCAAGCTCCAGGCAAGAGAACAGTGGAACTTATATCAGACTGGCAAGGGAATGGGATTTTATGTGGGTTAAAAAGACAATGATAGTTCTTGATTGAGTTTCATGCAATATTCGAATATGTCAGAAGTGTTTTGCGTAACGCGGAGGGTTTTACCATGCCAAGTTCCAGTATAGTGACGTGCAGATTTACCTTTGAACAATTCACCCTACGATATTCAGTGAAATCTTCAAAATGTATTTCTCCATCATTTTCTCGATGGAACTCTCCATCACTGCAATTGCCAGCGCGTTACTTCCGATTTGGAAGGAGCTTTAGCTAGAGATGTTAGCCATGACGCCATGACTACCCGTAACATTCGTCTAGAAATAGGCAAGGCAAGCGAGAAGATTAAGGCAACCTTCGATAAGCGACTAGATAAGGGTAAACCCGATCAAGATAAACGAGAGGACGCTAAGGCGCTTGTTCAGAATGGCTTGGTCTAAGCTGATTGCGATTCTGGTAAGATCATCTATGAATGACTTTGTCCAAGCTGATTGTGATTCTGGTAAGATAATCTATGGTTGCCTGGAGGACGCAGGATGGCCTAGAGGTTGGTTAACTCCCAAGATCATATTTAATATCACACTAGTAGACCACCGCTACTTTTCTTTTATAAGAATCATTTCACCATCAGATAATCGGAGAGTGAGGGTAAGTCAAGCAAGCTAATCCATGTTCATGAGGATGGCAGTTGGACCCAAGGGACGAATGGCAAGGACACCTAAGGGGATGGGGATGTCAAGAATTAGAGACAACTATCTAAGATTCAGTAAGCTAGGCTTAGAAGTCTGGATTAATTAGATCTTTTGGATAGCATCTGGTAAGCTAGATTTGATGCGATCAGTATATTGGGATAGTGTTTGGGTGTACTGTTTATGTTGGTCTTTGGTATATCGCTTATGTGCAATATTGCTTGTTTGGAAGATCATGTGTCTGTAACGCATTAGCCTCAAATTATCTGCTGAGGTTGAATTAGTAACTGACAAATTAATTAAGCAATAAAGGAGGTAAATATATTCATGCTTGTGCCAATGTTGGTTGAACTTCATTACTACTGTTCTTCTCTATTCAGGGTTTTACTTTTAGAAACCAATTAGCCATAATATATGTACCTGCATATATTAATAAGATCTAAATTGCCAAGTTTGACCCGGATTCACGGCTATCAACTGCTAAATTGCTCTAACATGATTGGTTCAAAGACATGTAGCACATTCTTTGTATGTACCATTACTCAAGCAGGTCACGATTTTGGTCTACGAAGCCTTAAGGCATCTATCAGTGCATTCAATATATTGTGGCCGAAAGGAATCTTCTAAATAGAAAACCAAATTAGAGCTATCTACACTAGTCAGAGATATCTCATTCTACACGATCAAACGTTGGAAAAACTGGGGATACTGTCTGTTCTCACATAAAGAGTCCGAGCTGGATAGACTAGTAGTGTGTTACGTTCTCTGGACTTTTGCTGTTGTTTTTGGTTTCAGGTTAGTCTTTGCTGTCGGGGTGATTTCCAGAGAGAGAATATATATAAATTACTTCTGATACACTAAATCATGTCTGACTCAGAATGCTAGAATTCAAAAAAACACATTCTCTCCAATGTCTTTAAAGTTCAGGATGTTATCCAAAAGTAAAATTAGTTTGTTGAAAATTAGTTTATAGAGTCTTTTGACCAAAACACCTGTCTGGGATCATGTGGAGTCATCAGAAAATGCAATCAATCTCTTTGGATTATATATCAGGGATAGATCGACTTATCATCGTTAACATAGCCTAATATCCGAAGCAACACTTTCATGAATAGCTCAGATTCGCCAAGATTAATGCAGGGTCTAGCTGGTATAGCACGCAGTATCATTTATGAAGATTTGAAATTATCTTTCATCGGTTGATGTTGCTTTTAAGGGTAGTGTTTCTCTTGTTCTGTCTGTAAAGCTGAAAAGCCAAATAATGCAAAATTTGATACCACCTAGATAATTGTACATCAGATCATGTTATCAGCCTCCATAGTGGATCTCGCCATATCTATCGTATCTAGTGTAACCTCTCGCTAAACGAAGCCACCGATGCAGCAAAACATGCAGCTCAGAAACGAACCAATAATTTTCACCCGTCCCACCAAGCAACATACCGATAACGGAATCATCCCCGTTCCTCAGATCATTGGGCACCATCACGCCATCTATATCATGATACAAAGTTCCAGAGCAGCATCAAACCCGCCTAGCAGCAAAAACTCATGTCACGGGCCAACTCCTTTCCAGCCAATGATTTCTTGATCGGAGGCACCTCCGTACAATACCATCCCTTGCATTCCATGTCCCAAGCATGGGAAAGTATGGTATGTGCTGGAAATATTATAGCTCTTGTTACTTTTTGTGTTACACTAGTCCTTTCTATGTGCCGAGTCATCACTTTAACCTTCAGCCGCCGCCCTTCCTACCGCGGTAGCTCTGGTTCCAGGCTTCCAGCTGAACAGGCACCTCGTTGGCTAAAGAGCATTCATAAAACGAAAGTTTTACCGGTGAAAGGACTATTGAATCGAGGTCTGAGTAAGGAAGGGTGTCACATGGTAAGGTGTCGCAGCAGTGGGATTCGCTCAATTCTTAAATTGACAGCTGTACACGAGATGCATGCTAGACGTGGCTACATCCACCGCTGGTTGTGAAACATTAGGGATCAAGCCAAGGCTCCCAATCTTAGCGGGGATGTCTCCGGTCCCTTCTGCATCTTCTGATGTGGCTTGGTAACTGTTGAGAGGGGTCCTGTGTATATGAGAAGATGGGTTTGAATTCTATATTCCCATACCATCTGTCCTCGATTAAACCTTTGCTCGGAATTCAGGTGGATGTGTTACCGGAAAGATGACATATTCAACTCCGCTTGCAATGAGCGAGACGAAAGCCAATTTTATCAAACACCTTGGGCTACCATCTCATGTGTACGCGAAAATGGGGGTAAGTGTAATGTCAATAATCCAGGCACTAGAATTTATCGAGTATCCAAAACGCCGACATTCTCCTGCTGATACAAAGGGAACTTAGAAAGAAGTTGATAGAATCTACAACTGGCTTACTTCTGATCCATATCACTTGAAGGATAACAGTAGCCGCGAGCCGCCATATGACTGGAGTGATATTTCCGAGCGATCCAAAGACCAGGCAATTGGGCACATCGTTGGAGATGCTAGCTATGAAACGAGTGGGTACTGGGCTCTGGCTGAGCCGACTCAAGATTGTTCAAATTGGATTGCGAAGTGGTTCCTGTATCATAAATTCAGATATCGGGATGGGAGATCGAGACAGACGACAAAGAATGAGAAAAAGAGCAAAACTCATCAAAGAAGTGAAAAAGACACAAATGCTGGTCAGTCGTGGCATACGGTACAGCATCAACACTCGTATGGAGGTAGTGGTTCTCAGATCCAAGGTTCGCAAACTCCTTATTATGATCCAGTTCGAGATGTTAGAGAGGATTGGCAGTAATTAGGTGCGCAAATCGAAGTTTCAAGATTCCTAAATGGGGAATTTTGAGCTGTGTACATAATTATTGCAGAGGGAGTTGTCAATCCAAATTGTAATAACTATATCGCACAGGATTTACATTCGTCCTATTTTATCCTAGAATTCAATAGAGAAACATGTTATATTGGAACTTGTTGCAATATATCACTATTATCTGGCAATGGCGACATACTATATCCTAGTAATAACAAGAGTTGCAATATATATATATATATATATATATATTGACCCCATGTCTCGAAATCGAAACTTCTTTTTCTCGTGTATCTCATGTCTCCACATCAACAACTTAAATGAAACTGTTTGTACGCACTAGACAAATCTAAACTAATCCTCCTCATCTCACTTCTGATTCTTACCCAATGCTCGGTTGTGTACCCAACCTTAGGCACGTGGCCGCATCGCCAATGCTGGTTCCCCTCATCAACACATCGTGCTAGATCACCTCCTTAAAGCACGAGTAGCGATCCGCCCTGTACCAAACTTATGATCGTCATGACCTATCGCCTGCATAAAGCAACCTGCATACATACCTAGGCCGGAGCATCCAATTTGGTGGTAGTTCCGGCTCATCCGATAGATGATAATGATACTTTACATAACATTGTCGTGTAAATGCTAGAATGAGGGCGTCCTATTCTGAAACTACGGCCGCATATGCGCGTCGTACAGCTTGGTACCGCCGGCCAGTCCGTAGTAAGTCCAACAATGGCAGGATATATGCCATGAGGAAATCTCTTACATGGGGAACGTGAGAACATATACCACAATGATAGGAGTGATATAATATCTCGGAAATACCTTCGATAAAACCCTGCCGAGGAAGTGGAAAGAGGAAAGGGTGGAGGGGGGGAGGGGTGAGATTATCATGGTATAGTGCCTTATTGATTCTTACACTGCAATATCTTTACATCTCCCCAGTTATTTAACATCGCAACCAGATTCCTGAATCTAAGCAGACCTTACTCCTTAACCCAGCTCATATAAACGCCGTTTCTAAGACCACAAGTAGATCTCCTTATTATATCTGTCAAGCTTAAGCATCTTTAGCCGTACTACTCTTATCATCCCCACCATCCTCCGTCGTCGTCCTCCTCATCAAATTCGGAAATAGCATTGCAGCTTCCCGATCATCGATATCTGGCACATCACTCAGATCACTCTCATCATCTGCATCATCGTCCACACTCTGTTCTCTGCTCCCAGCACCGCCTCCTTCCTTGCCTGAGGCCTCTTTCCCATTCTGGTGCGAGACAGGAGGAGCGTTTGAGCCAAGAATTAAGTTTGGAGGAGTAGCAACACCGCTTCCTCCAGCAGATGATTGATGTGGTGCAATGCTGCGTGGAAGCTCTGGTGTACGAGTCACTGCTGCTTCAGCGCGACGGAGGACCTCGCGGCGGGAAATGCCAAGTTTACGTGGACGGATGATTTCAACTGGTCCAGGTGTGATTGGAACGGCGGGCTGTTGACCATTCATGTCCATTACGTTATTAATGTTCATAGGTGCTGGAAGGACAGGTCTAGGCTCGATTGGTCTAGAATCAGAAGAGCCATCAATTTGAGCTTGTTGGAGTGAGCCGGGTGCCGCGGCCGGAGGAAGCTCTTTCACGATCGCAATATACAGAACTCCCCAAGCGTCATTAATCAGATCGTCAATAGGTAGCGTCTTGATCTGGTTGGCGTTGGTTTTCTTCAGCTCGATGGCTTCACGGAGGGCCTCTAGTGCTGGATTGTTCTTTGTTGGATCGTTTACCCAGTCGTCGATTCGTTGTGAGACTTCAGCGAATTCTTCCTGTGAGACGCTTTTGAATACCTCGTCCATGTTGGGCGGGATCTCTCCTATCCGACGGATGAGCCTGAGGTATGTCGTACAGCAATCAGTCCAGACTTTTGTGAAATTCTGGAAGTCGTTGGATTTCTTGCGAACGCGCTTACAAAGTGCCTCCATATTCATCTTGTCACTCAGAATGAATAATATATTCATCATCAAGGCTACATATCGCTCCATGTAGACACAATGTCGGCCGGGCCGCTCAGCTTCGGGCTTCCAAACTTGGATGTGCATAGTCTTGGTGAATATAGATTCACGGAATTCCTTACAAGCAGCAGTTGCTTGTGCGTAGTCTGGGGCCCGTTCGTCAAACATAATGGTAGCTACCCGGAATACCATCCGATGTTGCCAATGTTGTTTATCTTGGCTCCGCAAATATTTGAGGCTTTCAAGTGCAAATGCATCCCATTCCTCGAATGAGTTTACTTCCACATTCTCGCCTTTACGTATAGCAAATGGCTGCCTTTGCAAGAGATCGGCACCAAACTGTGGCTCTATGGATCGCATCATGATCATCTTATGAACAGTTGCCATGAGCTTGTAGTGTGGTTCGAGAATGGGCTCTTGCCGAGCGTCTCTTGGTTTAGGCACGGTCCTAATTGCGCCTTCAAAAGCAGCCAAAACCATTTTGAAGGTAGGTTTAGTGGCTTGCTGCTTATAGTTATCCGTTGGTCTATAATACATCTTCCATAGAGACTTTCCAAGCATGTAATGGTTCCTAGGAAGTTAGTACTGGGCAGCAAGTTTTATGGAAACAACTTACATCCAATTATCAGGGCGTAGCGCTAGAGCTTGGCGAAACAAAGCAGCCGAGTACTTCCAAGCATTCCAGCGGGTTAGCTCTTCATGTAGAGGCTTCTTGTACATTCCACCTGCTCCACTCATATGTCTGTCAAACTCATCCATATAGAAGGCTTCCATATTGAATGGTTCGCGTGACGAGGCATAAATCCGCATTCCGAAATCGTGATACAGTTCGGCAAGTTTTGCAAGACTCTCTGGCGTATCGTCTGCTGTGCGGACTGCAGTGGACAATGCCATCACATAACAGTGGATGGCACCGCGTTGTACTCGCACTAAATCGGATCGGTGGTTATTGATCTTATCAGCAGTCCACATAACCTCATCTTCAAGTTCATAGTCAAAACATTGAGCAAGGCGGTACCAAGTTTCCCAGTGTTCAGCATTGTACTGAAGTTGCAATCTCAAAAACGTTGCGGCCACTCGCATATCATCTGTCTGGCCACCTGGACCAAGTCTCTTCTGAGAGCGGAATCTTGTTAGTGCAATCATTCCTAATAGAAAATACCATCCTTTATCCGCAAGTCCGCTGTCGGGGGTAACCACAGAAACAGAATCAACGTAGACTTCGCCTTTAAAGGCCCTGTACATCTGAAGAGGGTGCAATGATGTTCTGAGAAATTCCGTAACATTTCGAAGGTTATGTTGCATCTGCGGCGTTGGTTTTGCTGGACCTATGGCTGTTTGCATTCGTTCTATCGTTGCCCGCAGTTCATGCTTCAGGAGATCTTTTAAGGGCATTCTGTTAGCAAGAACAATGACTTGCTCAGCAATGTTAAGAACGGTACGTCGATCCAGAGATTCGGCTGGACATCCGTGCTCCTCTAGCAAGTAGGTCCCAACGCCCAAACGTAAGCCGTATAAGTCATAAAGTACTTGTCCCAGATAATCCTCCCATTTATCCACTTGCTTGAGGCGAATCATTTCAACCTTCATCATCTTCAAGAATATTTTGTTGGATGACTTGCAGCACTTTCTCAAACCAAGACAGTAATGAACCACAGCGAGAAAATCTGCCAAATCCTTCTCAGGGGTGGCAAAAAGATCCCGATTTTGGGTCATCGCTTCCTTGACCATGGTGTACTGTAAAGCCCAAGCGCGGACTTGCATCTCTCGTAGCTTACCTATAAAGCCATGAAATGACCCGTGTGGACCATACTCTGGATTTTGCGATAGCTGAGCCTTTCCAACTCGAATCTCATCATCAAACAGAGCTGCAGAATGAAGAACTCTACTGAGTTGAGCAATTGCTGAACAAGTCGATTTGAGATGGCGCTCATCAATAATCTCAAAACAGGAGGCTGAGTCATTCAGGGCAATCGTCAGGGCCTTTACCAACAGGTCATCCAAAGCTTTGAGCCACAGAAGAAGTTGATGCCGGCGAGGTTCATCCACTGTGTCAATGTACTTCTCAGATCGCATATCAGCAAGGATGATCTCAATGCTTTTTAGATAACAAGAGAAGACCTTGGTATTATATCCGATGGTCGCATATGCTTCACGTAGCCTTTGCCACAAGAATAAGCGAAGCGAAGTGCTTCCAGTGCTGAGGAATTTCCACATCTCTCGTAGTGCAGTAGGGGTATTATCCGACGGGCCTGGTTCAGAGTCTGTTCCTTCCTGATCTGTTGTAGGCGGACATGCTGTTTCGGGGTCGAGGACAGGCTCAAGAGTTTCGATGATATCCGTGGGATTAGAAATCTCAGTCTGAAATAGGTTGTAGAAGAAATCAATAGTTGTTAACTGGGAGACCTCCCGTTCCGCAGCAACAGCCGAGATTTCTGCCATAACTGCATTGTTCTGTAACTCAATAGTAGGTGATCCAGCTCCAAGTAGGAGTTTCTGAAGTTCTGACCAGCAAAGAACTTTGTGCTCCCGGGTAACGCTGTCAGCCATCGTGGCATAAAAGACAGACGCCCATAGATATCTCAAAGAAATCTCATTCGATGGTTCAGCAACGTGTGAGCGTATTAAATTAGCTGCCAAATCTGCCCATCTATCAAGTCGATCTTTGCTGATAACTCTCATTTCGTGGCTAACAATACTATTGGGATTCGTAATTCTCATGTAGAGGTCTAGATGAAGTTCGAACAGAGTTTGTACGATTTGTTCGTACTCAAGAAGATTAGGTCGAATATCATCCCTAGTCTGGATTCTTGCAACATCTAATTGTATGCGGTCAAATATATCCCCATCAACATAGCTAATGATACGCATAAAACATGATTTGAGGTCGTCCGGCCAGACATAGTCTCGATATGTGCTAATTATAACACATAACCATTCAAAGATGACATCTTGTAGAGGTAGCCAATCCCGTTCTACCCGGTCCGCAAAGGCGATAAGATTGTCCGAAGGGCCGAGTAATGGCTTAGAATTCATCTTAAGCGGCCCTACCTTCGAATTCTCGAGGAATGCTTCGAGACCAGCGTTGGCACCTCCTGCAGAAGAACCAAGGATATCAGCAGCGCTTGCATTGACAAACGTGGATGATTTCAGGTTGTCCCAAGATCTTAGAATATCGCGGAGGTCTCTTAAAGCTCCGTTTTCGACAAGATCTGTACGATCATCTCCATTTTCGGCCTCTAAGGCCGACTGTAGGTTTTGAAATGTGCCCAGATCATTAACGTCAATTCGAGAGAGGAGACCACCAACAAAGTCGAAAACGTCCTGATCGGCTCGGACAAAACTTTGTAGCTGTTCTGTATATTGGGCCATTGGGTCAACTTCTGATGCTGTATTATCTCGGTTACGAATCCGCTTGCTTCTTTTTTGGGTACTAGCGTCATCTTCTGGAGTGTCCCGTATTCCTGCTGCGGATTGCGATCGCTTCCTGGACAATATTAAGAGTCCTTGTTCCGGTGGTGATTCTCCATCATCGTTTAAAGGAACGGTAGTGGTAGCTGTAACTGTAGTGACAGTTGTGAGGTCAAGTGGTTGGGTTTCAACTGTGGGATTGGTTGGGGTAAGCAGTGGCGTATCCGTCTCAATCGTGGGAGAATCAGTCGCCTCGACGCCTTGCATTATTTGGTCCTCCAAAGCTGGTGCAGCATCGGGTATTTGAGCCCCAGGTCCACCATCTGGAAAACGTAGAACAACTCCAGCACCAGAAAGTGCTTGCTGAGAAAAGGTAGCTGCACAGAGTTGATCTCCCAGACTAGTCCAGCTCCATTCTGGAACTAAAAGACTATTTCTTGCCTCTGTCTGTTCGAGTTCTTCCGTTGAAGGTGTTCCTAAACTTTTTGTATTATTCGGTAAAAACTTGTAGGGATCAATGTGTTTAAGTAGGAATGAAGCCATTCCCTTTTTCATGAAAGGTGACATGACCGGGTGACTAGCCGCGACTTCATCTCCAAGCACACTCAAAACCTCCTTTAGCTGTTCCCCTGCGAAGCCCTCTTCAAGAGCAGGCGGTTCCACTTCCGCTACGGTTGGGTCATCATCAACTTCTACTGCAGCCTCTAAACAGTACCTCTCAATTCTGCGACTTCCAAGCATAGATCCTATGCGAGCTGCACGCCTCCATAATTCAGTATCGGATTCATCTCTGGCTAAGGCAAGCGCAAAGTTTTCAATTGCCGCTTTGGACTGCTTGTCCAGCCATCTTTCACCTAGAACCTGTTCTGGATCGTCCTCATTTTGTTTCAGCCGCGACCTGACACAATCCAAGATAAATTGTCCATGGTTTTTGAATGAAAGATAGAGTATCTGGGGTAAAGTGCTAGGTGTAGCTTCCGCACCTGCCACCGCCAGTTCAAGGTCGAGTGGAAACGAGGAATCGGCATACTCGACTTCGGGGTGTTGTTCTAATCTCGCAAACTCGGTGATGCTTTCAGGGTAATTGAATATTTCGGATTTGAAGAGGATCCCGTATGCCTCTGCAGCTTGAGGGTAGGCTATAGGCCCTTGGGCATGCAAGCGGAGCGCGTTTTGATATGATTTAAGGGCTTCCTCGATCTAGGGATAAGGTCAGTACCGAAGTAAAATTGGATAAATTGGAAGGACGCAATACTTGTAGTTCCTTGGTGTTGTCAACTTCGTCGTCACTCTGATCATCCGGCTCAATGTTCAGAGCAGTAAAATTTGCCATATTGTTTCATCAATAATCAACCTCCTCCCTCCAGGACACTGTCCAACTTTATTTTGCAATACGATTGTTGCGGACTAGATTAAGTATGAGTGTTGTGGTAGAGACGTTGTACACGAGGCTGAACTGGAAGCAATATTAGACGCGCATGTCAAACGAGCGGCGGGCATTAGAGACTTGGCAGATTAGTTGTCAGTATGAGGAGTATTTGAGTTTCTTCCACGAAGAATAGTAGTTGTCTGGCGTTCTCAGACAGTCACATCTACGGAGTTGAATCAAGTAATTAATATTCATGGCTATGACATTTATATCGCTCAAATCTGAAGAGTATCAAAAGTAACTTGATGTGTGTCACGTGAAAATGGCGAGGCTGAGAACTGCTTCGAGCTTGTAGTTTTATGTGGACAAGGTGAGGTGTTCCTATCCCTAAGTCAATAACCTCATCCACATTCACCCCGAGCATCCAAATCCTCTATATATCACCTACTTGATTCACGCATGATCACCCATCTTATGTTTCTCAATTGCCCATCGGGTTAAAGATAAGATAAAACTACCAATTTTCAAACACTACAAGATGGTTGCGCCAGCTGTTCCTGAGTACGCAAGCAGCCCTGCTCCAGACTCCTTAAAACCTCAGTCAATTGATGCTGACCACTTATTTCAGGCTGACAGAGGAGGTCATATATGAATCAATAGATGCCCGAACAGAAGTATTGGCAGCTTTGAGAGAGCTCGGCCCGCCTGATCTTGTGCAATTGATCAAACAAGCTCCTAGAAGCCCTGGCAAGCAAGTATGCTACCCACAGATTCACCTACCTAGTTTATTTGCGCTAACTGCGATTTATTAGACGGGAGTCTACCACCATGTCAGTGGTGTAGACGCGTCTTCGTCTGCGAGTTTGGCCGCCTATATCAATACCCTCACATACAAAGAGACGAACCAATCCACCACAAAGATCGCTGAGGGAATATATTGGTATGTCAAGCTGCTCTGATACCTAGAAATCCTACTGATATCAATAGTTGTTACAATGCCTTCTCGCGACTCGATATGCGTGTACATGTAACAATTCCCGGTTCGGTGGATAGCTACTGTATAGACGAAAGGGGAGACAAACGAGTGGCCTCGGATGAGTTATGGCTGGAAACTTATCTCTGTAGTGTACTCCGAGCATACTCGTACGCGGATGATGGAAGTGGTGATACCATACGGAAGATCATGGGAGTGAGGAGGTTTAACCCAGTCACAAATACGGAAACAGAGCACAGATTTCTCCAAGCGGCAGAACAACTGTTTTTCAGGGGTACGCCGTAATTCATGCTCTAATCATCTTGTGCTGACAATTCCTAGGATGGCAACTCGGGTCAGATTCTGTTGTCCAAGTTCCAAACAATGTCTCGAATCACCTCACAGCTGGGCTTCTCAAGTATTTCCATACCACCGGTCGATTCGCATCTGGAATTAACTTATTCGAGAAACTCCGCACGCGAAATGTCGAGGTCTCGTCTCTTTTGGCAAAGGTCCTATTTATGGGTAACGAGGAGGTACAAGCAATTCGAGTTTTACACGAATCGGTCAAACAATCACCAATGGATTATGTTATGCTGGATACACAATCAGAGTTCTTGAAGAAGAAGGCGCTTAACCCAAACAACCCTGAATCAAAGGATGAACGACTACGAATGGCTCTTGGTTGCGCCGACAGAAGCACCATCGCAGCACCTAGCGAATTTGGTACATGGGCAAGACTTGCGGACATATATGTTACAATGGAGGATTGGGAAAATGCTTTGACAACGTTGAACTCGTGCCCGATGTTTACATATCAGGATAAAGATGCTCCAATCATGCCAGAACCCAGAGAGATCCACCTTCCGACCTTACCTGAGACGCGGTTAGACGAGATTGATAGCGAGCCAGAGTCAAAATATGGAGAGCAGGTTCATCCAAGTTTATTAAGCTTACGTGCTGCGCAGTACAAAGGTACCTTCAAACATGCATATAGCATCTTGACTGAGATGACTGCCAAAATTGGATGGGATCAACTACTAAAGATTAGGAGTAATGTATTCGTGATGGAGGAGGAGTATCGTAGTGAGAAACAACCAGCCTCAAATGACGCAGCGGAAGCAAAGCGGAATGCTAGTACCGATGGACTACGTGGGAGCCCAGTGCAGCCACCAGTAAACGGAGATGACCATACAGATGATGGGAAGAGTACGGATGGTGAATCTACAGCACCAACCGTGGTAGCAGAGAATGGAGTGACTGGTGCGAATGTCGATGATTCTATCGAAAAGCCCCCTCATACTGTTACACCTCAGGAAGTCAAAAGCGGCAACGAAGATGTACGTTTCTCTCATTCTGTTCCGAAAACCATCACTAACAGGACCTAGAGCAAAACAACAGACGAGCAGCTATCCCGTTTCAATAACAAGCGTCTCTGCGAACGCTGGCTTGACAGCTTATTCATGGTCCTATATGAAGACCTCCGGATTTACACTATTTGGCGCACAGAAATGGCCCAGTACCGCGCCCAATCTATGCAATACAAAAAGTCCGCCGAGGAATGGGAAATCCTTGGCTCCCTCGCGTCCCGCTTACACCACCAAACTGAAGCTGTGGAAGCCTATCGCCAATGTCTTGCTATTCGCTTCTCTCCTAAAGCATTAACTGGTATCCTAGGTGATTTCGAGAAGGAGAAGAATACCCGGGAGACGATCGCAAGTGTGATTAGATTGGTCACGTGGCAATATAGATGGTACTCGGAGTTTAGTCCTGAGTTACTGTTCACAATTCGCACCTTGATTGAGGAGGAAGGCGCAGTAAAGGTTAGAAGTATTATTCAGGCAACAAGCTTACCGCAGAACGTACTCGACTTGACGCACCATTACGCAGCGCTTTGCGCAGCGTTTAGAAGTTCGGGAACGGAGGGTTAATTTGGTGGCGAATTTATTGGAACGTAGAGGGGATGACAACCGGAGAGCAATGTGTCGGGATATGAGGTGAGGTGGTTAGGGATGGGCACGTGATAAGATTTGTCAAAGAATCCCCTTGCTATTCTGTCGATCAGATGTCCAATATATGTATCGAAATAGCATATTGGCAATCAATAATCGAGCGCTACCATTTTCTGCTACCGATCTACATTTTCTCTTCTGTTTTTCTAAGAAGCTATGTAAGTCAAAGCCAGTCTCGAATATGCAGATAGCTTCTTCAAATATCTCTCATCTCTTCCCACCTGCTCCAGAGATGACCCCTTCCACTGAGGGAGAGTCTCTAATGAATTGGTTATTTATTACTTTAAATAATCTTAGCTAACGACTCTACTCACGAAAAGGAATATAAAAGTGTTTTATCAGAAGATCTTCTTGGCGGGAGCCTCACCGTGATATAGCCAAGAACAACCCACCAATCACATATTCCTTATCGATATGCACCGCTAGCCCTGATATCACAAAAGACAACGAACGCGCAATTTACTTCTGTAGATACCTACAAATAACACAGAGAGAGTTTGCATTGGGACAATTCCAAATACCGAATTACAATTGAATGTCTTTAAACCGAATCGTAATTGAGCAGCATCACTCACTTATTCATTCACATCTGATGTCTGGAAATGAAGACAAAAGAAATCCACAAATGGCGACGCAAACGTCCGCCCTCCTAGATAAAACTTTGTGCAAGTTTTTTTGTGAGGCAATCATCACGGATATGAATGTCATCAACAATCAAGATCCTCAGAGATCACTTTCCAACCTAGGCCACTCTAGCCGTAGGGGTTGTTCAAAATGCCTTCTGCTGTATGAAACTTGCGCTGCACTATATCCTTCCCTTTTAGAAAACGCATCTTTAATTCTGGTTCAAATTTCGTCTGCATTTGGATGCGTTGAGATTGGGTTTGACGACTACGCTGATTCATTCGTTGCCCCTGATGAAAAGGTGTATCTTAATTATCTTTACAGCACACCGCAGCCTGATTGGCTTCCTCTACTACCATTCAGAAATCCATTATGCTGCCGAGAAAACCAGTTCCAAGAGGTTATCAGAGACTGGCTTAATGACTGCGATAAAAACCATCGAGTTTGCCGAAGAAGTGGTATAATTCTGCCCGTTCGCGTTATAAATGTCGGAGACGACCAGGGAAAAGAGCCACATCTTCACGTTACAAATGGAGACGAATTCGGCCGCTACCTTGCACTAAGTCATTGTTGGGGTGATGTACAGCTGATCCAAACCAAGACAACTAACTACTCCCAACATCGAATCACGATTCCATTTTATACTCTTCCAAAGACTTTCCAACATGCCGTAAAGGTGGCAAGAGCAATTGATGTGCAGTACATATGGATCGACTCGTTGTGTATTCTCCAGGATGACAGTTCTGACTGGGAGAAAGAATCCTCGAAAATGGCATCTATCTACCAGAACGCTTATGCCGTTATCCTTGCTAGCAACACCACCAATTCACAAAGTGGCCTGTGGAATTCAGCCTGGGATAGCTATAATACGGAAAGTGTAGTCAAGAACTTCTCATATACCAACAATGACGGCTCGGTTTCTCAGATCATAGCACGGAAGGCATTGTCACATGAGGATAATATCCCTGAAAGCTATCTCCAGTATGAATCGCCTTCACCACTTTCGACGCGAGGGTGGACATTACAGGAAGAGCTCTTAGCTTGGCGCTGCATATACTTTACTGGAAAAGAACTTCTATGGAAGTGTGAGCATGGTAAAAAATGTGAGTGTATGCAGGAAGATACAAATATAGAAGTCAATGATAAGACCATATGGGAGAGTGTGAAGTCTGAGGATCCAACAAGGCGCTTCGGTGGTTGGCGAAGTCTGATGGCCCATTACTCAAAGAGAAATATAACTTATGAGAGTGATCGCTTACCCGCGATATCTGGCATAGTGCAACACTTTCGTGCAAAAGGTGCAGGGGAATATCTCGCTGGGATGTGGAGAAAAGATATTTTGGAATCCCTCATGTGGCTACCTTATCCGGTGTCACATGGTGTTAAGGATGACAATCTAATTAGTACATATCGAAGACGAGCATCGCCATACCGAGCACCAACATGGTCTTGGATCTCTTTGGAAACATATGGAGTTAAGGACAAGAAATCTAGGTGTCCTGGGATTGTTGATTGGCAAGAGAGCTCATACTGGTATCTTAAAGCACTCAAAGCCACCGTCTTAAAAGCATGCTGTGAACCTCTCGGAATGGACCCTACTGGAGCTGTTAAGTCTGGGTTTATTCTTCTGAAAAGCAAATGTGTGGAAGCCTGGGTGACTTGGGAAGGTCGAACCTCTCCAATTCTCTGTGGCAATGTATCACTCAATGTTCACTGGGACATTGATCTCGAATTAGGTGTGAAGCAGAGAGTTTCATGTTTGCTTATTGGAGAGGCTGCCACAGGCGAGAATGGTATGGAGCCTCGGCCATTCAGAGCATTGGTGCTGCGATCCTCAAAAGTAGTAGTCGGTGCTTTTGAAAGGATCGGCCTGTTTAATGGCGACAAATTCCAGAAGGCGAACCACGATCTATTCGAAAACATAAAAGACTCTACTACCTTGATCGTATAGTCACAATGAGTAAAAGAAAGCCAAGATTACCACAATATATCCCATATATTAATAGTGTATCGATTGATTAATGAAAGTAGAGATTTGTTCGCTTCGATGATTGCTCTTAAACAAATCGCCCCTTTTTCCCAAGCGCAATATCTCGTGACAGTAGACTTTAGACCCGCCCTGCCAAAACATTGCTCGCTCTTTCACCTACGTAGTCATTACTCGATGGACTGCAAGGTCTTATTTCCAAAAACCTCCCACATAATCACCGACGACAATTTTGCGCACCAGAGTCTGCTTCTGCCTTTGAACCTCAAGACTCGCCGCTCTAACATCAGCCGAGCCCGGAAATCCTAAGCACACTGATGAGCCAGCTAGATTGTGCTCAGGGGGTCCTCTTCTGGCTCCTTTTCCGAGTCGGTTATATTTCTCTATCGTTTATTTTCGGAGATTGCCCCCCTAAACCTATTGTGGTAGGAAACAACGAATCTGTAGAACACAATGATTATGCAGCGTAGCGCAAAGGCAGCTTAGGAGCTTCGATATTGGGTTCAGTGGCAGCTGAACCGGGTCTGCTTCGTTTCTGTAACAAAAACGTGTGTCCTAGGGCCGAACCGGAAAGTCACAGGAGGATATCCTAGATATGATTCGCTAGGGGATTGACTTAAGGGTCCGGGAAAGAGGTAGGCTCAGTGCAAACCTTGAATCTGTAAAGATTGCTAGGCCTTGTCCTCGTAGTCAAGAAAATTGGTGATCCAAACGGAAACAGTGGATCACTAAGCCGCAGCGCGGAACAGCTGCATACGGTCCAGCCAAAGCTGTTGGGAATTTACCGGCGTCTGACGCGGGAGCAGTCGATAAGAATGCTCACGGTCATGCACAATATTTTTTTTCTTTATGAGTTAACTGAGTCGCTCTTGCCATACCATAGCCAATGCTGCCTGCACTCATAGGCGCAAATGTTGATTCTAAAGCATATTATGGCTCGAGAGGCTGTCCCCGGCGCATAGGTATTAGCATCGACTTCTTTAATGGTCCAAACTGAGTCGAATACTCGCGGGATGGAAGGTGCAGTAGAAGGTGTGAAATTGTTTCATGTGTCGGATCAGGCACAGGCCATCGGTCCAAGTGCCACATAAGATGATAGTCTCCTCATCTCCTTTTATAAGGATTAAATTTTAACATGCCGAATGCAACACGGTATTTCACATGGACCTGGGCTGGGCCCCTGGCGGGTTTCCTTCATGTATTTATTTAGATACCTTTACTTTCTTTCTTTTTTATCTCATCTAAACGTCTTTAAACCTAGTTCTAGATTATCCCTTGTCTGTAATACGGCACCTAACTGTATTCGGTGGGTACTGCGACCCAATCACACCCACATTCGCTATATCGTAAGTTGAACATCGAAAGTTGACTACCTATTATGTTAGAGATAGAGACCTTGCTACGAATGATAAGTGTAAAAATTATTGACTCGATATTGAGTTGATTCTCTGCTAACCCTAAATAGTCTGCCCGATATTCAAAGAGAGAGGCTCTCGGACAAGTATTGCACCGACAACGAGCGAAACAAGGAAAGAAATCTATTATTTATATAATAGCTCCCGGGTCCAAATAATTTCTCATCCTCGAAAGAGGACGTACCTGGTAGCTTCCTACTTTCCTACTTTCCTGTTATACTCAGCTATCCTTTGGTTGCGCGCTCGAATCTCGTTTATTTAAACTTATAAGACAACATACAACAACAAACTACAAACTTGCACAAGCAACGACATACGCAACGTCTATCATGGATACCTCAAAGATTACGTCCACTATGCGTAGTTGGCAGTATCTAAGCACCAAAGGTGGCCTTGAGAAGAACCTGGCACTCAATGTTGTCCCAGTACCCCAACCAGAGGCTAACCAACACCTGGTGCGAATTCTTGTGGCCGCCATCAACCCGGCGGATTACAGGCTTTCCGAATTCCAGCTTCTACATCGACTCATCTTTCCTAAACCTGCCTCTCCTGGTAACGATTTTGCTGGCTACATCGTTAAGCCTGCACTAGGATCGGTGCTCAAACCAGGACAACTCGTTTTTGGAAGCGCCGGGACAAACTTCATGTACGGTGGTGCCATGTCGGAATACGGGGTTGCAAATAACAAAGTCGTAACCCCCATTCCAGTAGGCCTTTCGACCACTGATGCTTCTGCCATCACTCTTGCTGGTCTTACAGCTTACCAATCTATTATTCCTCACTCTAAGCCGGGTTCGCATGTCTTCCTCAACGGGGGGTCTGGAGGGGTGGGAACGTTCGGCATCCAAATAGCCAAAGCTGAAGGACGCCACATTACCGTGACATGCTCTACGACTAACCTCGAACTCTGCAAATCTCTGGGGGCCGACAAGGTCATTGATTACAAGACACAAAACGTGTTACAAACTCTCAAAGCCTCGCCACAAAAGTACGACCTCGTTGTGGACTATGTTGGCAGCGATCAAAACCTCTACTGGAAATCACACGAATATACAAATCCTGGAGCAAAGTTTATCACAGTAGCAGTGAGTCACCACTTGAGCTTCATGCAGTTCCTTGCCACGGCGC
>Ga0247734_1001333_pt1 | contig 18949 bp, 16 predicted proteins | sample UWRJL103311B2_FD_180933 | JGI IMG/M metagenome (GOLD analysis project Ga0247734, IMG submission 180933) | Plant litter microbial communities from Arlington Agricultural Research Station in Wisconsin, United States - UWRJ-L103-311B-2 | ecosystem: Environmental > Terrestrial > Plant litter >... | reverse complement strand
GGGGGGTGAGCTCACGCATTGTTTGTGGTGATCTTGACGGCGTATGCAGAGCCAAAAACCTCTTGATGCCACATGGATGTCCGGATACTGTCGATGATGACAGTCGGCCCGAAAGAGTATGCGAAGGCATAAATTCCAAAAGCAGCTGCTGTTCCTTGGGTTGTGGTCGCCCAGTTGACCAGAGCCATAGCTACAAAAACCCCAATACCACAGAATGCCACTGGGATCATAATTAGTAATCTTCGTAATCGGATGAGGTGTTACTGCAAGACTTACTGAGTGAAACACGGTTGCCAAATAAGTCGATGAAGATACCAACAAGTGGAACAACAAAAAACCCAGCGTATTGCAATACAGAGCTATACCAGCCAGCTGTGATGCTGTCAGTTTTGAATCTCTGTTCTGCCAATTCAGTAGCATTTTGTGTGAAAATCACGGCTGTGCTTGTTTCGCTGTGTAGAGTTAATATCTGTATGCCAAAATCCGGGGTTCACATACAACCAAGAGAAGGCAATAATTGCCCAAAATACCCATGGCAACTCGACAACCTTCTTGATCTCAAATTTCTTGTTCTTTTCCGTCAGCTTCTCACCGGTGGAAGGATCGGTAATGTCGACGAAGCGCTTATGGGCGTATCTGGTAAAGAAGTAGAACACCAGGGTAATGACATTCGTAAAAAGGTTCATAAAGACTGATACCCAATACACCCAAGAGAAATCACCGAGGTTCTAAAGCTCAGATTAGCATCGATGTTATTCTATGGGTCGGTCTTATTCGGTACCTTTGCAATGATATTTGCGGTTGACTTGCCAACGAAGCCACCGATCTTGCCGATGGCAAGCTCCAATCCAAGAGTGGACGCAAACCCATTGCTGGGAGGAAACCAACTCGAGAAGATCTTGTATTGAGCGATTTGCGTAGCGATATCCCCGAATGCGAGTATAACTCGACCACCAATCATGAATCTGTAGCTTCGAATGGTAGTTGCTGCAGCGACTCTGGGCAAAGAACTCAGATTAGCCTCTTCTTCCCTCCCCCGGGAGTCCATTTGGCTAGATCTGAACTTACAGGATGGAGCCGATAGTAACAATAGCATTTCCGTAGAGAATGGCATTAGCCCCACCAATTCTATCCGTCACTACTCCAGAGAGAAGGATGAGAAGTGTTTTGAGAAAGTCCTCACTCGATTCCAGAAGAGCAAATTGTGTATTATTGATCTTGAGTTGCTAGTTTCGGGATCAGCGGCCACCCTGTTCCGGTTCTCTTTGGCTCAACGCGACGAACCTTTTTGAGTGTTGTTTTCATTGCCCCCGTGACACCGTTGCTCCAACTCGACCCGAATCCAATACCAGAAACAAGGAGAATCGATACGATCTTGTAGCTCAATGGGACCTGGATGCCGGTGGTTTGAGGGCGAGCTTGCGAATCATCCGCAAGGGATCCATTGTCCTGGACACTTGAAGTTTCTGGAGTGCCTGGCTTCCCCACGACCTGAACTTCATCTGGCGTTTTCTCTGCCATGGCAAAGGAAGAGATAATATGTCAACGAAAGTAGCGAGACGAGCAGTGCAACGCAGCGTATGTCTTTCAAAATCCCAAGTGTGTAGAAGCGCGCATCATTATATATACATAGAGTACGAAATGTAGGCGACCATACGGACAACTTCGGAGTCTTCCCACACAATTCCCACTCAATTCTCACCCACATCCACAAATTTTCAGCGTCCGGCCGCCGCAACGAGCATTGCAGGACGAAGAAAACCAAGCACACCAGGCTTGTCTAGGACTAGCACTCGTATCAAGCAGAGTTTTGGGTCATTGGTAAGCCACTAGCTTGTTCTTGGGAGTGAAAATGCTGGGGTGGATTTTTATCTATATGATCTGATAACGAAAACTCGACCCGCTGTGGATACACCACGAGGGAAAATTGCGGAAATTGGAGCGCGACATTGTTTGCTGACTCGATGAGTACGGTACATCCAGTACACTAGTACATAAATGAATGTTGCGAGGATGCGTGCATATAGATTTCATGACACAGCAGCCCGTGCTGTATATGAACGTATGAACATATGAACAAAACCAACTGGATCCCCCATGTGCTCTGTAATTGCTCATCTCTCGAACCAACAATCCATCTATCAACCCCGTCTCCATCGCGGTCGTCATCTAGAGATCATATATGCCTCTGGAAGGTGAAGGTGAAGGTGAAGGAGGAGCAGCTTATAAACATTCGGATTCCTGACAGTGGCTGCTCTATTGTTAATAAGGCTACGTTGGAAGCCCTGATATAGATCGTCGATTGTGGTACGGAACTTTCGTGTGTAACGCACGTACTGTACAGTACATACCTAGGTGCTGTACTGTTGCTTTCACCTCACGCTTCTAAACGACTCCTCCTTTTGGCACCTGCATCGTCTTCATAGTAATTAATTAACGTGCAGTTGGGGTTGTTAGGCTGTGTGCAAATACAAATATCGGCCACTATTTTTCTCAGAACCGACAGCCTAAGGTACCCCTTGAGCCTTCCACAAATGATGGCAAGGGTGAAGGTGGTGTCCAGGTGAACCAAAGGTTTGCAGCGTCTTAGGAATATATCACGAAATCAACGATGGACCAGTATGAACAGATAGTATGGTAATGTTCAATAATGATATTGATGATACGAAGGACTAGATTATTGGCCAGATTGCCATACGTGCCTCTCGAAGCCTCTAATCTACGGATACAGTATTGATTTGAGCGAAATTCAATTCAGCTAGCTAACCAACTGAATTAGACTCGAAGCTGAAATGTTGAAGTATCATGGGCCGCGCTCTCTCTGTAACGCCACACTCAATCGTGTCAATATATGGTAATCAATACACAATGCAACTCTATCGAGAGTGCATTTGCATCACACAGAATAATTTGCATGCATATGCGAGTTTGGCTGACCTTCTGCTGACAATTTTCCTACTGAAATAGAGTCGTCGTTGAAGCAATTCAAATGGAGAATAAGGCACGTGCAGCTGCGCAAAATGATGGGTTGGGTGGTGGGCAAGAATGGATTGGTTTGCGGTAGAATTATATCTGCTGAATATGAGTTCGGCTTGTTAAAAACCAGCTCGCCTAGTTGGGATTTCAGGAACCGTAAAAGGGGGTAACTAGTAAGCTGAATATGATATAATCAACTGTGCTACTGGGCATAATTAAGTATGGGTAAATATCGGTTGCGGAATATCTGTACTTGCAAATACTTTTGTTGAACGATCAAAACCAACCCTCTAAGAATGACCATAAACCAAAAGCAACTATAGAAAGCATAGCATCATTCCCTACACTTGAAACAATGGGATGTTCTTTCAAAGACGCCTGCAAGACACCGTCCATCCCTTTCATTTCTCCATCCAGAGCTCCCATTTTTCGTACCAACAATACATCCCGAGTGACCTTGGCTTGTAGAGCAACAAAAATGTAAAGCATGACTTTGACGAGGTTATTGTAGAACCGCTGAGAAGGGTGATCTATATAGAGCGGAAGAAAAAGAACAACTTGCAGGAAGGCGAGAAGCGGGAGAAAATAAGGGGTATTGACGGATTTTGGAAGGTAGTAGATGCAGAATGCATTACCGAGAAGGGATGCTAACAATAGTTTGGTTCGTGTATTGGGAACAGTTTTCGAGTCCTTTGTGATCTTAGAAGAGCTAGTAAGCAAGTATCTTATTAGCAACTAAATCTCGGGACATACTGGATAGATTATTCAAATCCAAAACTTACTTCCTCGCTGAGCTGTAAAGGAGTGTTATGAAAAACAAACTCGAGGCAAAAGATATTGCGATTATCTCACCCAACAACACAAATCTCCATAGTCCCGGTATTTGATGTTTCCTCCCTTTAATCAGTCAGCCCGCAATTAATGACTATTCAATCAATATCAGGCATCTACCTTCATGACCAACGAACAGGCTCCAGATCGTCGAATACAGAAAGATCTGGTGGGTCCACCAGTATATTTCCGGGGTCGAACAAGCAATGCTCCGAGCTTGTTCGTATAATTTGGTATCTCTGAGCCATGCTCCAAGCTGGACATCAGAGACATGGATGTTGTGGGAGGATGCCCATGTGGTGTAACTAACGTCCAAAAAATTGAGCGTGTGGGACCATGTTATTCCAAGGCTTACCACGGCAAGGATAACAAAGACCAATACTTTGACTCTTGGAACCGGCCCTTTTGAAGGGATTTGGGATTGTGAGTAGACAGTGTAGATGATTGAAAGCATGAGGGCTGTGGCTAAGATTATGTACGAGGAAAATATGGCGAGTGGTCGGAAGTTTGGGGAGAGAGGAAATATCTGATGATAGATATCTTGGATGCTTGTTATCATCGTAAACATAGGATCGTTATTATCTGTTATCTCATAGCGATTCATTTCGAATATCATGTGTTGCGCTCGAGGTCAATATATTATTAAGTCAGAGTGCTAGATATAGCTCGCGACATTTATAATCCGGGGGCAGGGCAAGCTAGATGCTTCAGAGTGTCCTATTGCGGGGGCCGCTCAGCAGGAAGCAGCATCCTAATCGGGCTGGTAAGATAGAGACACCACAATTTAGATCACCAAAATATGAATTTTCTAGGACTTATGAAGTGACAGAGGGTTTTATATAGAATTGATCCAGCGATAATTAAAAGTGATTATGACTTTGGTCCCAATCCACTAACTTATTAAGCTGATCATAATAAGTCGCAAAATTGCTTCTTGGCTGAGAAGATCACTCAATACAATCAACCCGAATTACTAGGATAAGACCAATAAAGCCTTTTTACAATGGCTTAATTACCTTGACTAAAGGATCCCTGTGACCTTCGCCTATTGTCTCCTAGATTACCGTTCGAGATGCCAAATAAATCAAAGATGTCTGAATGCTATATCCAAATCGTCATATGTAGGGAGGTAGTATTATATTCACCCTCATAACCAATGTCGTCTCATCCCTTACATATTTTTGTAATTAAAATCAAGTCACTGCTGCTAAAATGTCTATAAATCTTACTGATCAGAGACTTAAACAAAGCCAGGCACGAACATTAGTTTAATATCGTTGTCCCAAAGCAGGTAACTCAGATCTAATCGTACGATAAAGAAATCTGCCTAGTAGAAGCTAATAGCAATCCCAGAGATATTTTCAGCAAAGTTCTAACTTATCATAAATCTCAATTGTCGACTAGCCATTGTCGTCCAGGACAATTAAGTTCGTAAAACATGGAACTCAAATATACTAGAAGTCTATGTGATAGGAAGATGATACGGTTATGTAGACTCGATATATGATGATAACGCAGAGATAGGTAACTCAGCAAGATATCTAGATAGTAATTTATAATATTGAATCCTTGAATCTACTAATGGCTCATCCACCAGAATAAGGCATGGAATATAAATATTCAGAAAGGAACACACCATCGAACATCCAAGATCCTATGACAATCATTCTAATTAAGTATGCTGAAATAATAATCCGTGATAATATCAAACCATCAACTGAAATAAGAACAATACATTATACTGGTGACAGGTGATATTACTAAAATCGAAAGACAATGTTGATTTTAAAAAATGTAGAACGCATGCACAATGACTATCTTTGTAGTTAAAAAAAACAAGTGTTACCACTGCAGTACTTCTCTTCAAAGCAATTTCAATAGTTCAACTTACGCCACAACCGTATCGGTGAGTCCATCAAAGAAAAGCCCTAGTGAGCAGAGCCCGACTCAGCCGCTGATCATAAAGTCGCCACCAGTTGTAGATGACCGGTATTCTACCTTTTCACTACCAAATATCAGCGAGCTCAACGCCATATAGCCCGTCCTTGCACATCGTACTAGTCTTCAATATTAAAGGGCGATCAGTTGTCTTCGTTGGTCAAATGAGTGTCAATAATTCCCTTCTAGCGTTCAACGTCAAGGGCGTGTGGGCTGCCGTGTATCTTGACAAGAAACTCATTCTCCCCAGCAAAAAGGAGCAAGAAAATGCTCGAAGTAACTTTGGCAAGGTGTTCAATATGGAATTGGAATAATATTGTGGAAACTAATATGACCTTTGGAGCCCTGGGCTATTGTGACTGATTGCTTGAGTACTGGGATTGAGTAGTTATCGAGGAGGAGGATCCAAAGAATTATATGCGCGGCTGAAATATGGCTCATTTACTGGATTGGAATGGAATATATTGGAAGACATGAGAGGCATGTTACGAAGAAAATCAAGTCATATAAACCCATGAGAAGGTTATTGAAGAAAATAGTTTTAAGGTGTTGGATTCCCCGATTTGCTCCCCTTGAGCTTTAATTAACTGTTCTAGCCACGATTATCAAGTCAATATATACTTGACTGTATAACTGCATCACCAATTTGGTCTATCTTCGGTTGATGCACTCGGGGAAAACCCTGTGTTGTTTATATTCGGATAATCCCCCTTTTATGCTTCGGCTAACTTGCCCTGGCGTTTCTTGGCGCGTTGGTTGACCCCTCACTGAGCTGCTCTGTTTGGAGCATTCCAATAGAAGCTCCATGTACTCCAGTTCTATTTCAGCCCTGATTATGTAGGCTTTACATCTTTCTTCGCTAGTTTGTACGAACTGCGAAGCCGAGTCTTTTTTGCCCTGATCATATATTTATATTTCTTACCTTGAACGCACAGTTGCAAAGAACCGTCGTTTACCTCCTCGGCGAGTAGAGTGAGTGATCGAGTGCGGCACACTATGGATCCTCCACCCTACTCCGCAACGCTCTTCTTTCCGCAAGACCCCGAGACCTCCTCAATCCGCTCAGCAGCTCCCTCCTACATCAGTGCAGCACCGAGTTACACATCCACTCTCCCTCCCAGTGATCCTCAGCCGGCCGCCCTCTCACGAAGTGCAACTATGCCCTCCCTCGATGCCTTTCGCATATCTAGCTGGTCTCGAATAACGCCAGCGAACCCTACTGCACGCTGCTACCACTCTGTAGCTTCACGACGAGCCTCCAAACTTACAGTAAAAGAGCAGACGATTTTACTGGCAGCGGCATTAAGTGGGGAGGATGTTATTGCTCAGATGAAGAAGAAAATGGATGATGAGGGGAGGAGACGAGATATGAGGACATTGGAGGATCCGATGTTAGTGGGGGAGGTGGCAGCGGAAAGAAATAGAAGAGAGAGATTAAGGAGGGAGGAGGGGTGGGATGTTTTGGAGCGGGAGGATAAGATATGGGATTGGTTGCTCGGTATGTTTTTCCTCTTGATTTGTTTGGATTATGAATTGCATATTGACAAGGACTAGCGCAAATGAGCGATTGGGAAGAGAGGGATAGGAGTTGGAAGAGATATCGCCGAGACGAAGGGACGGGAAAGAGGACCAAATTTGCGAGAAGGTTTGGTATGAGGAAAGATAGTGCTCGGGAGCTTTAACAATTTTGACGCAAGGCGGAGTTATGATATATCGGATATCTGGGCGTACTGACGGGGCTCACGGCATATCTGGAATATGGGTCGGAGTTGGGACAGCCAATATGGAGTTATTGCATTATATGTTATCTAATAGTCGCCTCAATTCGGAGAGAGTAAGCACATAGCCAACCCTCTAGGCTGATCAAGCTCGATATGCCCAATATATACTTGGTTTATCTACTTGGCCTGCCCTCATGGCTTCGACGCTAGGATTTTGAGAGCCTAGATGGTGACGATCTGCCGTCGAGACTGTCTTCGGTGTATGTATGAAGCCTAAACCCATTTGCACAATACTTTAATGCATTTGTTGATTTGATTTAAGTTTTACCTCTTTTTCTGCACGTTCAATACTAGTATTCTTCGTAGCTAGTAAGGGAAGGAATTTGTTTTATAGATCAAATCAAATATACGTACAACTACTTCGACTCTCGACTTTCATATCACGTGAGTGAACATCTTGGTAACCATCGAACATACTCTCTTAAATATTTTTCCTTTTTTGAATCTAGAGTTTTCTAAGTTCTGGGAGGTTTTTGTGTGTTACAATATGCGGTTTTGTAATCTTCCAATTAGGATGTTCGGACCGTCCTTTATGTGCATTTTTATGCTTGACGCAGCCTTATGTGAGTTGGTTACATCAGAATGGGAATTGCCCTGGATTTCCGAACAGAACTTCAATTTGTCTTGCGTTTTCCGCAAGTTTACCATCCCGCACTGAGGTGACACGGAGTGTATGAGTAACCAAAAATCTTAAGACAATTGTTGAGTATTGCAAGAAAGATAAATCTGTCGTAAGTAAGATGTCAAAAACAAGTATAATTACGGTGGAACAAGGTAAAATAAGTACTTTTTCGTACTAAAAGAATAAGAATGTGGGAAGCGACTGGAAAGACAACCAAAATAATTGTATATAAGAATGCTTAAAGAACTGCAAATTCTTGAATACACATTGTGTCAAGTTCTTTGACATCTTCAAAATTGTCCAAAAATACATAATATGTCACAATCCATGTAGCCATCGTGAAACTGTCATTATTAAGTCGTACAGACTATTTAGTCTAGAGCAGAATCGCTCGAAAGGCAAAAACCGCTCCTATGGCTCCTCCAATCAACGCAAAAAGAACAGCTGCACCCTCTGCCGTTGTCGTAAAGTATGTCACAAACCCAGAGATTAGTTCTAGTCGTCGCGCCCTGTCGCGCCTGGTCTTCCAATTTATATCAGTGTCATATGGTGGCTCTAAGCGAACATCTCTAGATTCTTCCTCTTCGTTTTCATCTGGTTGCGGAATCGGGATCAGTGGAATCTTTACTTCGAGAGTAACAGCACGATGATCGGTCGTAGGCTGAAGAGGTAGAGCGGTGTATTTTTGGGTGGTAATCTGAACTTTAGGGTATTGTCGCCTCATCCAGTCGGGAAGATCAAGATATAAGATTCGATCACACCAGCTAGGCCATCTATGCGTTGCCCATTGCCATTTGGATATCTCCTCATCAGGAGTGAGGAATGGTTCTACAACTTCATATTTATATGTCGGTGGAAACGTGATTGGAGCTTCAACCAAGCCGTGCAGAGTTCTTCCTGCAGCTCGTTCTTGGTTGAGTTGATCATTCTCAAAGAGGCATTTGTAGTGTTGGAGTGACGTTTTATCGTGGTGCGGTTGTGGAAATAGGTTGATGTGGTCATCTGGTGCCGGGGATATACTAGAAGTTCGATAATTGAGGTCGCCTGCAATAAATAGATGGTACGTAGGTTTATAGATTGAGCCGTCATTGCGGTGAATGGACAACAGCGGATCTTCTTCTCTGGGACCTGATAACGAAGTTGAGTTTCCTCCTTGTGCTGCTGAAGAGAAAACTAATCCACGTACGAGATCTCCCCAATCTCTGTTCCTTCGCTCGAGTGCTCCTTCGCCCGCAGCAAGATGTGCTGCAACAAACGTCAACCCTGTGGAGGCATCGTCGATGCCAAATGTGAATCTCGTGCCAACAGCAGATTTATCTCCCATTTCTGACACACCAAACCCAACACCCCCCGTCTCCAAGTCTTGTATCATGTCTGCATCTCTCGCAAATACCATAATTCCTGTCATTCCTGTATTCTTCGCTGCAATAGCGGTGTACATCGGTATGTCATCATATTCCGAGATCAGTTTGCGGGCAGCTTTTTGAACAGCAGTGTGAAATTTCGTGAAGTAAGGAACGAGGAATGATCCGCCGATCAGAGAGGGACCGACTGGTGCAATCTCTTGGAGCGCGAGGACGACGAGGTCGGGGAGTGTGGGGTGGGAAAGGCCATCAAAAAACTGAGATGCGAAAGCATCAACATCTATGAACTCCCTGCCACAGTTGAAGGTCACTATGTAGGCACTGATTTCTTCCATGTTTAAAACCGTCGAATATCGTTCGTATATGTATTGGAGACCGTCGAGAGCCCTAGATATTATATTTGGAGGCGTCGACGTCACCGGGTCAGTACTTGGCCGCATAGTCTAGGCCCAAATCAACAGATAATCACAAAACCCACCTTGGATTTGTTAAAGAAGAATTTGTCAAGGCCTTACAAGCTTGTAATCCATGTCTTATCTTTCTTGCAGCAGATGTGGAATGGCAAAGGAGGCTAGGAATATGAGTGTTTACATTGACAAGCATAACAAGGCTGACAAGGCTGAAGGCTTGGTCCAATAGAGAATACTGTAGCCAAAACTGCATATTAATGGAAATAATCGATGCTAATTTTCACTCACACAATAGGACAAGAGGTTGTGTTCTTGGATTTTGAAATAGTTAAATCCCCCACTGCTAGCCTATGGTAGTCAGTTTCTTAATGACTTTCATCGTGTTGCTAAGCTTTAATCTAGATATAGTTTAGGGATATTGGACAAGAATGGTTTGTATCACCATACCGGAAGTTTCTTAGTATTTTCCTGAAAATTCATATTCTCCAACCAAAAGCATACCGGTGTCTCGTCTGCTGTCCGCCTATGATCAGGAGGTCGGGGGAAAGAGAAGAGCTACAGGGTATGCTCGTACAATTTTTAAGTAAGAAGTGTGCCAAAATCAAGGATGGTAATATGGTAAGGCTACACTTGGATAGTACTCACTCGAATTTTGATGGAGAGGATAAAGGAAGGCAAGATACCGATATCTTAACTCATATGACAACACGCGTTGATTGGACTGGAAAGAATTGCAGGTTATTCTATTTGTTGTTGTTCAAAACCGTTGTGGAGTGCTTGCGTCGCCTGAACCTTTCTCCTCTTCAGCTCTATAAGGTCGCTTCTTTTGAGCAATCGAAAAAGCAGTAAGATAGTTAATTTAACTTTACAGACACAATATTCCGGGATTCAGACTTTCCTCCAGCAGATGTAGAGTTCTAAAAATCTGTGCTATATAGTTGTGCCTTTTTAAAGAGAGCTATTAGACTAGAACTAGCTTCCAACTCGAATTTTCTCCTTCAAACAAGATACAAACTTTGTTCATGTCTCTGCCTAAGTGGTATTTCCTTGCTGTTCAATTTCTCCTTTGCTAACTTTTAAATAAAACGTTCTCCTTTGCACTTTTCTAGATATGATCCGAGATTATATCGTGGATACGAGATTTTTTTTTTGAAAACTTATACGTTGCACTAGGCTTAGATGTATGGCTAAACTTGTCATCTTTTTTTCGTAGTGAATTTGAATTACTTCAATTTCTCTCATATTTGTGTTTTGGCTGCGCTTCTTACAGGTGAAGGATACTTCCGCATATTGCTAAAGGTTAATACCCAATCTTATAGTTGAATCTAGAACCACTAGGATATTTAGTTCACAGTGATTATACTATAGTGGAGTGGCGATTGCATTTTTTGAAGCATTTTTAGGTTATGAGTGCCCATCAGAGTTTGGATTTATATATAATAATATTGAAGCTTTAGGATAGAACCACTGGAGTAAGGCGAGAGCAAGATATTATAAATAACGAAGCCGAGGGCAGAAGTTTGATTCTATTCTTGAATAAACAATTCAAAATAGAATGGTTTTCGGAATATGGAAACGAACTGGTGGTGTAAGGACAAGGAGGAAGCTTTTGTGTTTGAGGAAGCCTCGAAATACTTGATTAATAAACATATCGTAGTAAGATAGCCTGGGGCATATTCGCCCAACGTCTTGTAAAGGTTGGTTTACAAGACTTGCAGTTGATAATTTATTTGCTCCTCGGGTAGTAAACAATTCCGTCGTGGATTACATACGAACATAAAATGGTTTATGCTCATCATTTCAGCCAAGTAAGCAGCATTCGTCTGATTTTAATCATCTGAGTTGTGTTTATTGCATATTAATTGCTGTACTTGCGAATAAATGTCAATAAATGTCCTAGTGAACATGTTTCTCTTTCAGCGGTCAAATGTAAAATGAGTTCTGATTAACCTGGGAGATCAGTCAAAACTCTTCCTCTACTGCTGGTATACAGCAAAAGTACCCAGGTGACTATAGAAGTTTGTAGTCAAGAAGCAGAGGTGTGAGCAATATATATATATATATCAGTAAATTCTCAGTATAAGAGAGGTAGAGACTAAAAAAAAGTGCAAACCAGTTGAGATTAGATGTTGTAACACCATGACGAGCCGAAAGGTGCAAAATTGCACACGCCCCATCAGACTATTGCGACTTATGAATTTCATCGAGGTTTAGATCAGCTGTGAGGTGCCATTTTAAAAGAACCTGATGCGAATACTTCCTATCCTTAAGATTTTCTTCATCTTAGACCACAGATTCTTGCATGTCTCAATAGATGTTCTGTTGTGCATAATATTCATGATCTCGACCTTCTTCCATAACAGGAGGAAGCCGGTATAGTTTATGTTGGCGTTCGGCCTCGTTAAAGTGACAAAATATGCAATCAAGTGCCCCCAAAGCAAGATTTATCAAGAAGAGGAAAACATGATAGCCATGCCGATACTTGATTGTCTGAAAACCAAAATAAAACATCGCCAATATTACAAACAAAGTTTTACGGCCTTAAATGCTGTCCTACGAAGTTATCTAAGAAAAGTGGCAATTACTTAAGCGTGAAGTATATACTTACTGTAAACTAATCTGTACACTTATGAATATCCCCTGAATTGGATATTGGCATTCGATTCGGAGAGAAGTCTTCCCATTATGCTGTCGCTTGAGGTTTGAAGACGCGAGAAGACGGGAAAAGGCACAGGGCGGTCCTGGTCCTGTTCGGAAACCAAGAAAACCCCAATAGTTTCTGGGTGGATAATCGATTAATTTGGCCAACGCCATTATATAGCTACTCGACTCAAAAAAAGAATTCCATACAGAATTTGGCCTATGGATTTCGGCACAAAAAATAGTAGATGCCATGTGTCGTTCCTGCTATGTATTAAGGGACGCAGCGGTTAAATTCTAGCGCATACACATTAAAGTGAAATTCCCAGAGCAGATCCTCCTTTCCTACCATTTTCAAGAGAAATTTGGGGCATGGGAATTAGCCAAAACCCCCACCTCTAAAACGGTACAAAACTCAGCGGCCGAAGTGGTAAACGGGACTCGATTGTTATCCGGATCAAGGAAATTAGGATAGGCTCTCACCTAGGTCTAGATATCCCAAGGTGTTCATTATTAATACCAGATTAGTGGCGAGATGGGCCGCTAAACCAAGATAATAAATTTTGATTGGGACAAAGATAATATAAACATCACTATAAGATTGTGGGAACAAGATTGGTGTATTAAATGGTTAAGAAAATAAATGACGACCGAAAGATTGGGAATCTTGCGAAAGAATTACGGAGCAAAAATATTATACGTACAATGCATCCAAAATAAGATAGTAATTGAACAACGACATGTCTTCAAAACCAAAATCTCCCACATAACACAGCTGCTTGAATGCCCCTTGGAATGTGATATAGCACACCCATCACCCAAACATAACTATGGAAATTCATAAAGGACATGTACTCCTTCGTGAATTGTAGATCTAATGATCCCAGATGCAGATCAGTGCATCCTCAGCACGAGACTCCACAGACTTACGCATGGTGGTGTTCGTAGCAATTGTAAAAAGTGAAATCAGTTGACTAAGAGCGTCTTGAATACTCTTCATGAGGGAGAATGCCCAAATTGGCGTTGAGATATGAGATATTAGATATCAGAAAACGATTCTCAAAGTACACCCCAAAATACCATATCGGGCCAGTACTTGGGAACTCGCACCGAAGAGGTGTCAAAGTAATTACCCCAAAAGAGGAGAAAGCAGGCCAGTTATACAAAGTAGCATTACGCGCATATTCCGTGAGTTACTCTCCCGTTACCGCAAAATAGCGCTTGTTGCGCATGACTGTCGGGGAGCGCTGAAATTTTTGAGATGGATTGGTTTCGATCTTGCTTCTCTGACTTACTTTTGGACGCACAGCACCACAAAATAATCATCCGCAAGGCTCTAGTATCTCATAAATTACACGAAAATCTTCCAGGCAATATCATTTAAGTTCTGGATTCATTATAGCTGGCAAAACATTGGAATAATGCTCATAATTCCATGCCACAATTCGTCAAGATATGACATCAGTCGATATTGAAGCTATCAACGATAAAATCAACAGCCTCTTAATTAGCCAGTAATTGCGATACACTTGAAGCTATTGTGGCATTCGGCTTGAAGGAATTGGAGTCCACTTCAGAAGACATAGTGATCCAGATAACTCGAGGAAGAGTGGTAAAGCGAGCCAGAAGTTATACTGTTGCTTGGCGAGAAAGCTGGGGGAAATTAGTACAAGAAAACTTAGTATAGGTTCACAACGAGATCAGTCTAAGGCTGAAGAAGAAATGGGAGCTTGGAGACAACTATGAGAAAATTCGAGGGATGATTCATTGGATAATTTGGAGTTTGATGATAAGACAGCGGTATTCCTATGGAAGCCAAGTAGCTAGATAGGATCGCCTATGAATACAACATTAGACCCAATCCGCATGTTTGGAGAAGACTCGATTTTTCTTAGATAGACCAAGTTGCTTCGCTCCTTGTGCTAACTATTGTTGACATTCGTTTTCTGAACCTCACGATTGCCATCTAGTCAAGATTAGTCAAAGTCAGCTCATTGAGATATAACTTAATACTAAGATTAGACCTGGTAAAAGGTATATGTGTTGGAGTTATGTAATTAGAAAGTGTAATTGCACATACTTATTATGTGCGAGGTTAGCGCAATTAAGGTTAATTCTAACTCTATGAAGCATAGCGATTGGAATTCAAGTAATCTATTCGCTAGGGTCAGGTTCTGCACGTAGTCCAACTTATTTTACATTTCCAATTTCCTGAAGTACCTGGCTAACTAATATATACGATTTCCAGAAACAAACTTTACTTATTATCTATTTTCGTAGATCGGCATCAACTATTGAAAACAAACGTAAACCTTGACATACTGCTAGTGTAATAGCTACCAGTGCCAATTTACAGACCCACAGTCACTTTGCTGCACGTCATGCCAGGTTGATTTACCTACACGTGTGTTGCTTCTTTGTCCTGGTAAACTCGGATTCTCGAAATCATTTAGTATAGTATAAAACTACTATCCCGAAACATCATCTGACCCCTTACTTTTCGTGGCAGCTTTTATTTCAGAATAAGGATATAAACATCAGGGGGAGTCTAATTCAGCCTAGAGCACATAAAATGCTGCAAAGTGCTAAATTCAAAAGACCACGGAGTCGAGAAAATTGCAGAGAATTTGTGGCTGTTCAAATTTGAAGTGCCGAAATATAAGCGAGCTTGAGTCAGTCATTCTTCAGTACAGTATGTGGTACTGTCATAAATCCTGTTGCGTATCTCCCGGGCGATCTTCCAGTAGCATTCTGCACGGACTATATATGTCTCCATCCTACGTTATTGACGCATATTAGCGGGAAGTGTGGCTCCGCCACATGTTTTAGTCGCAAGTCTAAAGTGGTGGAGGAGCTCGTGTAAGAAAAACGACCCTTGGGTATATAATATTAGCCAAGGTTAGCACAAAAACATAAATGTTTTGCCATTCTAGATTTTCATCCTTTAGCCCAAAGTTGAAGATATCCTTTAATTATCCTCCTTCTAAACGCGAGCAACTGAGAGTATAGGCATGGGTCGAAATCAACGCTTATATCGTTTACGATATAAAGCTACTAACAGCTCACCGTCAAAGTCTGTACCGCAGTTGAACTAGCGACCGAGAACACGCCAGTGGCTTGCGGTTATGCTTATTCGCCCGTCGTGGCCGTCGTGGCCGTCGTGGCCGTGTGCCGACACAACCTCACTGATTAATTAATTGTGATTGGTTTATGCAGTTCCATTTCGTGGAGGTACATGCCAATTTCACAGACACCCATATACCATCCTTTTGGAAACGTGTGGCATGTTCGTACAGCCATTCGACCATCTGTAAGAAGTTTCTTTCATTGCCATTATGCTGATCTGTTTTAACTTGGCCAGATATTAGCCGAATCTTTCGACTGCACAGAATATGGATCTCAACTACGCGACTAGCTGTGGATGACGCATCATTTCTCTATATAGTGGTAAGATATAATATTTAGTGGCTTCGGGCACGTTGGCCATGTTCAATCACGAAAAATCGCGCTCTTTACGCAAAGCGTACAAGCTTATAGGCACATTCTGTCAAGGGTTCTTAGAATCTAGAATGGGGCTGATCATGGAGACAATAACAATCCCCACAAAACCTAAAACTTCAACTGGTCTGCATTAGTTTTCCTACAACATTGCATATAACAAGAGGATTAAGACCTGTCGTCAAGTAGCACTTAGTAGGTGCGACACGTCCCTGAAGAAGACCAGACTAAATAAAATCACTTGAACGCTATTTACTTAATTTCCTTACACAGCCAGTTATAGGCTCTTATATCTAGTTGAACTTCCACTCTTGGAAATATTAGGTTCTGCTCCTTGACCATTTTTGGCCTGCCCCGCGCTAAACAAGGAGCTGGAGTCTCCACGTTTCTGGACTTTGCCCCTTTCTTGGCCTATTATAAAGCCGCATTGACACTTTTACTTATTCATCAACAAGCCAGCGGGGCAGCGTATAGAACTGTGTGCAGCGTAAAGTCAATTCCTAGCCCACCGAATAGGCTTAGCGCTAGCCATTATTTTCTCGGAACTTCTGTGCAGCCAATTAGCAAGCGTCGCTTACTTCTGTGAGCTTTGTTTACATGCATCATTGAACTCGATGCGGATTAAAGTTTCTACGGCTAGAAGTATAATCTGAGCATGTGTTTTGAACATTGATGTTAAAGGGTTGGTACCAGGTACAGAAGTCTCCGCCACAGCTAATCTAATTATGGGCTTATGGTTTGTGACCATACCCATTTCTGTGTTTTTGTGGCAAATGGGAATGCTGGAAAGAATGAAAGAGCGTGGAATGAGAGGGAATCTTGACACCAAAGTTTCATCACTAAGTTCTCTCGCATTTGCTGTTCTATCTTGTGAAAGAGTAAAATGAATTTCTTATTTATCATAGAACCACGGAAGGAGACCAACACCAATAGCATTTTGGTCACTTTGATAACAACGCATTATACGACACACGTAGCAAACACATCCAGTCCTATGCTCTGTGGTTGCTCATTTCCCCTGCATTAACTACATGAATCGTCTGCCAAATATGCATCGATGACACTCCCTCGTAATTGAAATGCTAGCCGAAAAAGCAAAAGATGCCATGCTTTTCACTCGCAAATTGACTTTCTCATTTCCCAAGAAGTGATAGTGACTAGAATTCCAGGCAAGTATTCTTGAGGCTAAAGGAGAACAAATCTAAAGATTAAAGTTTGAAAGTGACGGCCGGGACGGAGTCAGGAGATGAGAGTGTTAATTCTGTATTTAAAGAGTAGCAGATGTCCCACAGTCATGGACAGAATCCAGACAGCAACCATCACCGTGTTCCTTCAGCCGACAATCGTTTCTTAAGAGCCTCTTGGTTTCTTTTAGCTCTTTTTCATCTAATATAATTGTGTAAATTTGAATCCTTCGACATGCTTGTCAACACGCTCGTTTCACTTGTGCCTCTTTTGGCAGGGTTAGTTAATGCTGTACCAGTACAGCAATTGGACGAGAGGGCCAATGTTTGTGTTCTCACAACCAATGAGAACAATGGAGGGGGAAGTGGGCCTATCACTATCATAAAAGTGATTACAACAGATGTTGTTCAATACCCAGTTTTGATCAACACCTATATTGCTCAAAACACAGTGCTCCGCTACAACGGTGGTAAGTTACAGCCACATCTTCTGAATATAGCCTACTCACATAACATACTAGGTGTCGAGATCAACATCTATAATGCCCCAACCCAAGTCATCACTGTTGCCACTGGTTCCCGAACCGCTACTAACACTGCTGTCACTACTGTGTAAGTCTACGTTCTCAAGTTGTTGTTTTCGTAACTAATGAAACCTAGTTTCCCTGCCCAAGGTGGAGGAAACATCAATATCTACGAACAATACAATATTATCAATTTCCCAGTCTTCATCAGTACATTCATCCAACAAAATATCATTTTCCAAACTATCGGAGGTAAGAGACGTTGAATCACATCCAATCAGAAGAAATGAATAAGCTGACCAAAAAACAGGTATTAACATCGTGATCAACAATGCCCCAACCCTGATTGTTACCACTGCAACTGGAACATCAACTGTGACATCTACTGTGACCAGCACCGTGTAAGTTCTCTCCTAGTTTTGAAAATATCAGCAACTGATAAGGATTAGGACTACAACTGAGACCGAAAACAATTCGCTACCTACTTCTTTCTTTCTTTCACCCGTCCCAGCCGCTGTGGCACGCCGCAACTTCCGTCGTCAATCAACCAGCAACGGACTCATTGCTGCTGATGGAGATGTTGTCGCAAACTGCACCGACGCTGCAGTCTTCACAATCGTCGACGGTGTGCTTTCAAGCGGCGACAGAGTCGTCTCTACTAACAACGGAACCCTATCGCAACCCTTTGAGACATCCTTACTTATTGGTGACATTTCCACGACATTCAGCATTTCAGATCGTCTTACATGGTCAAACCCTGCTTTTGAAGGAGGCGCTGCTCGCTTCTGCGCTGAGGACAACACCGTTTATGCCATCTTTTCCAACTCTACGCTCCCAGGATGTGTGCAACAGAATCTCATTGCTATCCCAGCCGCGGCTTGCAATAATGGAGTGATCTCTTCTTCGACTTCTATGTCTTCAACAGCTGCCTCCACTACTACCACTGGCTCCTCTTCAAGCACTTCCGGCTCTACTTCTGCCACCACTACTGGCGGCTCTTCTACCGACACCGCCACCACCACTGGAGGTTCTTCTACTGACACCGCTACCACTGTTGCAACCAGCGCTACCACTGCCACCGATGCAACCAGCGCTACAACTGCCACTGATGCAACCAGCGCTACAACTGCCACCGATGCAACCAGCGCTACCACTGCCACCGATGCAACCAGCGCTACCAC
>Ga0247734_1001332_pt1 | contig 18950 bp, 16 predicted proteins | sample UWRJL103311B2_FD_180933 | JGI IMG/M metagenome (GOLD analysis project Ga0247734, IMG submission 180933) | Plant litter microbial communities from Arlington Agricultural Research Station in Wisconsin, United States - UWRJ-L103-311B-2 | ecosystem: Environmental > Terrestrial > Plant litter >... | reverse complement strand
GGCACCACCACCGGCCAATGATTTTTTAAGCCTCCATTGTGTTGGATCGCCAATTTTGAAACCAGCATAATTATTAACGTGCATGACTTTTCCAAATTCACCGGCTTCACGCATACGGATCAGTTCGCGCGTATGAGGTTCAAAATGCAGACGATAACCAATATAAAATTTAACACCGGCTTTTGCACAAGCGTCAATCATTTCTTTCGCTTGTTTGGCATTATCGGCAACCGGTTTTTCACAAATTACATGTTTGCCAGCGGCTGCAATTTGTAGTACATGCTTGTGATGCAATGAATTAGGCGTAATGACGTAAACAAGATCGATATCAGGATTATTCTTTAACTGACTGATATTTTCATAGTTATAAACATTTTTATCAGGAATTCCGTATTTCTGTTTCCATATATCAACTTTGGACGGGGTTCCCGAAATAATTCCTGTGATTTTGGCAAGTTTGCATTCCTGCATGCCTTTTGCCACAATATTGGCATAACCGCCAAGTCCCATAATAGCGACTCGTAATGGCTTGTCAGCCATTAAAACTTTATCTAGAACAGGCTTTGCTGCTAATATGCCCGCAGCTGGCAGCCCCGAAAGAGCAGTAACTCCAATACCTAATGAAACTTTTTGTAGAAAATCACGACGGGAATTCATAGAATGGATATGTTTGATTGATATTTTTTAGTCAGGAATTTTAACTAATTCAAAAAGGGTAACAGATGTAAGTTCTCCTTACTTTAAATCATAATGATAATACCGAAGTGTATTTTATTTTACTAAAAACGAAAAAATGACTCCCGATTTCTCAGGAGCCATTTCATTTAAATTTTAGCTAAATTATTATTTAACAGCCAAAACTCTTTCAATTTTTTGTTCGGATAGCTGAAAAGATTTGCTTTGTTTTTCACCTTTGCTACTTACTTCAATTTCATAATTACCTGATGGTAATTCATTTACGTTCAAAGTACGGCCAAATTTTTGTTCGTTTTTACCAACTGTTTCGCGATAAACTACTTGTCCGTTTTTAGTTTTAAGCAAAATTGTGGTAGGTGAATCTGCATTTACTTTATCAACGAATACATTGATCTTGCCACTTTTTGTGGTGTAAATACCTGTTCCGAATCCGGCAGATTTTTTGATTTCATTATCTTCTGCATTGGCAGTGAAAGCAGCAGCAATAAGGGCAATGGCAACAGCGAAAGTTTTGATTGAATTTTTCATGGCTATGTATATTTTATGTTTGGTCCGGCATTCCGGGTATTTCTTGTTTCTGTTTATCTAAAAGAACATGACAAATATAAGGGCAATGAAAGGTACTATGTATTACAAAGTACACGAATGGTATTACTTCGGTGACGAATGGTAAGAATTCATGGTGAAGATTTTTTTAATCAATATCAAATGAATTAATCAGTAGTAGTAACCTCTGCAATGCCTTTTCAGGAAATGGAATCTCTTATTAAATTATTCAAAATGAAAGTATTTTTGATATTATTTGCTGCGCTAATAACTGTCAGCAGCTTTGCCCAAACCGCAGAATTATGCCAGGGAGCCTATTTTACGGAGGCAGAAGGCAAAGCATTCTTAGAAAAACATCCGGTTACTTCTAAAATGGCATGGGAAACGAGAGCGACTCAAATCCGGAGCCAGATTAAAACGGGAATGGGATTACAAACTTTACTTGCCAAACCTACCTCTGCACCTATTATTCATGGTAAAAAAGTCATGGATGGTTATACAATTGAAAAGGTAGCTTTTGAAAGTTTACCCGGATTTTATGTAACAGGAAATTTGTACCGGCCCATTAAAACACAAAAATCTTATGCAGCAATCTTATGTCCGCACGGTCATGGAGAAAATCCTCATGGACGTTTCCGGGAGCAAACTCAAAAACGTTGTGCAACATTAGCACGTATGGGCGCGATCGTTTTCGTATGGGATATGGTAGGGCAGGGTGATTCAAAACAATGTACGCATACGATGCCGATGGCTTTAAAATTGCAGACAATTAATGCGATACGTGCTCTTGATTTTGTGTCGGCGCTGCCAGGCGTGGATAAAGAGAGAATTGCAATAACCGGTGAGTCAGGTGGAGGTACACAAACGTTTTTATTAACTGCATTAGACGATCGGATCAAGGTTTCAGTGCCCTGCGTTATGGTTTCAGCACATTTCTTTGGAGGCTGCGTTTGTGAAAGTGGTTTGCCGATTCATAAAAAAGGAGATTTTCAAACCAATAACGTAGAAATTGCCGCACTTGCTGTACCAAGACCCATGCTGCTTATTTCGGACGGAGGTGACTGGACAAAAAATACACCGGATGTTGAATTTCCTTACATTCAAAAAGTCTACGGATTATATGGAAAAACAAATTTAGTGGAGAATGTTCATCTTGCGAATGAAAAACATGATTATGGACCATCAAAACGTTATGCAATGTATGCGTTCATGGCAAAATATCTAAATCTGGATCTGAAAGCGGTAACAGATAGTAAAGGTGTTATTGATGAAAATCCTTCGAAAGTCTTGGATCAAAAGGAATTGGAAGTATTTAATACAGAGCATCCTCGTCCAGCCAATGCAGTGATGGGAGACAGCAATGTGCTGAGTCTTTTATAACTATTAAAATAAATATTATCTTATAAGCCATCACTTTTCCAGGTGATTTTCAAAAGCAATTTAATCCTGTATGATCATCGTAGTCGTTTTACTTGCTATTTTATTTATTGTCTTAAGTTCTACGATTTTCAAATTGCATCCGCTTGTTGGCTTGTTATTAGCGGCTTTAGGTGTAGGTATTTTTGCAGGATTACCCATCGACAAACTGGCAGAAACCATTGGAAAAGGTTTTGGAGAATTAATGTCCAAGATTGGATTGATGGTTATTCTGGGTTGTGTAATCGGTTCTATTCTTGATAAATCGGGTGCAGCAATTAAAGTTGCAGATGTGATTTTAAATTTATTTGGAGAAAAAAGACCAGCTTTTGCCATGTCTGTTATCGGAGCGATTGTTGGTATTCCGGTGTTTTGTGATTCAGGTTTTATTATTTTACATAAACTGAACCAGATCGTTGCCAAACGTACAAATCTTCCGTTAGCAACTATTTCTCTTTCGCTTTCAGGTGGTTTGTTTGCAACACATACGCTTGTTCCGCCAACTCCCGGGCCACTTTCTGCTGCCGGAAATCTTGGAATTCCGGATTCAATCGGTCTCGTTATTCTTATTGGTTTAATCGTTTCTATTCCAAGTTTATTTCTTTCTACCTGGTTTGCAACACGATATGCTAAGGATGTTCCTATTATTGATGAAGCTTCGGAACATCATGTGATCCCGGAAGTAGGAGAGTTGCCGGCAGCATGGAAAGCTTTTATGCCGATTTTACTTCCAATTTTATTAATTACATTGGCTTCTTTCGCTCACATTTTAAACTTTCCGACACCGTTGACAAAATGGTTAAGTTTTTTAGGAAGTCCGTTGGTTTCATTTTTGTTAGCAATATTTTTTAGTTATTCACTGTTTCCTGAAAAAGCATCTGAAAAAATGATCGCCTGTTTCAAAAGCGGAATTGAACATTGCGGAACAACATTGGTACTGGTGGGAGCAGGAGGAGCTTTTGGCGCAATACTAAAAGAAACGCCTTTAAAAGAAATGGTGAGCGAATGGCTTACCAGAAATGAAATGTCAGGTGGTTATTTACTTCTCATTGCATTTTTGATTGCGGCATTCTTTAAAACAGCACAAGGCTCAACTACTTCGGCAATGGTTTTGACGACAAGTATTTTAGCGCCGCTCTTAACATCGCTTGGCTTTGTAACGCCGGTTCAGATTACGTTGGTTGTGATGGCTGTTGGTAGTGGCGCAATGGTTGTTTCGCATACCAATGATGCATGGTTCTGGGTCGTTTCACAATTTACCGGCATTTCTGCAAAAGATACTTACCGGACGCATACCATACTTACCGGTTTGCAGGGTTTGGTGAGCTTTATGACAACGTTTTTGCTTTATTTGATTCTTGACTAAACTGATATTGCGGTGCGCTGCACCATCTTAAAATTTAGGCGGATCTGTTGTCTGGTTTATTATTACAATTATTAAAATGCGCGCGTTACTAATTTTATACTTAGTTGCTGCTAAAATCTCAATGATTTTAAATGCGCTATAACTTGAATCACAGTCGTCAGGCCAATTAAGGTGCAGAGCGCCGAAATAATTGTAGATAAAAAACTAATATACATCCAAAGGTGCAACGCACCGTAATATCACTTATACCAAAATAAAAATAAAAAAGGACGACCCACCGGATCGTCCTTCCAAAAAATATTTAGAACAAATTAAACTCCCAACTCGGCTAAAACTTCTTTAACCTTGGAAGCAGCTTCTTTGAATTCAATTGCAGAATAAACTTTCAAGCCTGATTCGTTAATAATACGAGCTCCTTCCGCTGCATTGGTTCCTTGCAAACGCACAATAATCGGAACAGGTATTTCACCAATTGCTTTGTATGCTTCCACAACACCGGCAGCAACACGGTCACAACGAACAATACCACCAAATATATTGATTAGAATTGCCTTCACATTCGGATCTTTCAGAATGATACGGAATCCAGCTTCAACGGTCTTAGCGTTCGCGCCACCCCCAACATCCAGGAAGTTAGCAGGATCACCGCCTGAAAGCTTAATGATATCCATTGTAGCCATTGCCAAACCAGCACCGTTCACCATGCATCCAACGTTTCCGTCCAATTTGACATAGTTCAGGTTGTTTGCTCCTGCTTCTACTTCCAAAGGATCTTCTTCGTGGGTATCACGCATTTCAGCAAGCTCAGGATGACGGAATAATGCATTGTCATCCAAATCTACTTTCGCATCAACAGCAAGGATTTTATTATCCGAAGTTTTTAAAACAGGATTGATCTCGAACATAGCCGAGTCACTTTCAATGTAAGCTTTGTAAAGAGCAGTAATAAATTTTACCATTTCTTTGAACGCATCTCCTTCAAGACCTAAAGCAAATGCTACTTTACGTGCCTGGAATGGTTGTAATCCAACTTTTGGATCAATCCATTCTTTCATGATTTTTTCAGGCGTATGTTCTGCAACTTCTTCGATGTCCATTCCACCTTCGGTGCTGGCCATGATTACGTTACAGTTTTTAGCACGATCCAGCAATATGGATAAATAATACTCTTTAGGTTCACTAATGCCAGGATAATAAACATCCTCAGCAATAAGAACTTTATTTACACGCTTTCCTTCCGGGCCTGTTTGATGCGTAACAAGCACTTTACCAAGAATGTTTTTTGATATCGTACGCACATCTTCAACAGATTTTGCAAGAGCAACGCCACGCTGTTCTGTACCAACGATTCTGCCCTTACCTCGCCCACCAGCGTGGATCTGCGATTTAACCACATACCACTTGGTACCTGTCTGCTGGCTAAGTTCACGTGCAACTTCTACCGCCTTGTCCGGCGTGTCGGCTACGTACCCTTCCTGAATACGAACGCCGTATTTTTTTAGGATGCTTTTGCCTTGATATTCGTGAATATTCATGAGTATTAAAGTAAATTGGTATTTTCACGGCAAATTAAGGAATTAATCAAAACGGGCGGTGATTTTAGCCCAATTATCTTTTCAGAAAATGAATTTACTTCAGGCAAAAGGAATAAAGCGCACTTACGGTTCATTAGAAGTTCTGAAAGGAATTGATTTAGAAGTTAAAAAAGGAGAGGTTGTAGCGATAGTCGGACCGTCGGGAGCGGGAAAAAGTACGTTCCTTCATATCTTGGGAACGCTCGACCGGCCGGAGGAAGGACAGGTATTTATTGAAGATATTAATGTATTTACCCAGAAAGATAAAGATCTGGCCAAATTCAGAAATGAAAAGATTGGTTTTATTTTTCAATTCCATAATCTTCTTGCTGAATTTACTGCATTGGAAAATGCCTGCATGCCTGGTTACATTGGAGGAAGCATGAGTGAGAAAGATATTATCAGTCGGGGTAAAGAACTTTTAGATTTGCTGGGATTGTCAGATCGCCTCAATCATCTTCCTTCACAACTGTCAGGAGGAGAGCAGCAAAGGGTAGCTGTGGCCCGTGCTTTGCTGAATAAACCTGCTATTGTACTGGCAGATGAGCCAAGTGGAAACCTTGATTCGCATAATGCATTGGATTTGCACCAGCTGTTTTTTAAGCTTCGCGACGAATTCGGACAAACTTTTATTATTGTAACACACAACGAAGAACTGGCTGAAATGGCTGACAGGCGCCTTATTATGCAGGATGGAAATATGTTAGCATAAATTTTAAAATAAAATATTATTTATTTTTTAAATAAATGTGACCCCAATATTAAAACTCCGTCATAACAGCGAAGTTTTTCATAACGTTGAGTAAAGTAAATAGCCGCCTGGATTTTCCGGGCGGCTATTTTTTGTTCTTGCTGTGTAACTCCTCTAATCGCATCGGCGACCCGATCCTTAACTTCTTCATTTAAAAGCAAAAAACCTTCCGGAAATTCCGAAAGGTTTTTTGCAAATATATATTGGATCTGAAATTACATCATTCCACCCATTCCACCACCGTGGCTATGGCCGCCAGCAGGAGCTTCTTCTGGTTCGTCAGCAATTACACATTCTGTTGTTAACAACAAACCTGCAATTGAAGCGGCGTTTTCCAAAGCCAAACGAGTAACTTTCTTAGGATCAATGATACCAGCTTCAAGCAAATCAACATAAACGTTGTCTTTTGCATTGTAACCGTATGAACCTGTTCCTTCTTTCACTTTCTGAACTACAACCGAAGGTTCCTGTCCTGAGTTAGAAACGATTGTTCTCAAAGGAGCTTCCAAAGCAACACGGATGATGTTGATACCAGTTGTTTCGTCATCATTGCTTCCGGTTACACCTTCCAAAGCAGCAGCTGCACGGATATAAGCAACACCACCACCAGCAACGATTCCTTCTTCAACAGCAGCACGGGTTGCATGCAATGCATCATCAACACGGTCTTTTTTCTCTTTCATTTCAACTTCTGTCACTGCACCAATGTACAGGATGGCAACACCACCTGACAATTTAGCAAGACGTTCCTGAAGTTTTTCACGATCGTAATCAGAAGTTGTGTTTTCGATCTGTGCTTTGATTTGGTTAACACGTCCCTGGATATCGTCAGAATTTCCAGCTCCGTTTACCAATGTTGTATTGTCTTTGTCGATAATTGCTTTTTCGCAAGTACCAAGGTAATCCAAAGTAACGTTTTCCAATTTGAAACCACGTTCTTCTGAAATTACAGTACCACCAGTGATGATAGCAATGTCTTCAAGCATTGCTTTACGACGATCTCCAAAACCAGGAGCTTTAACAGCAGCAACTTTCAAAGCGCCGCGGATTTTGTTCACTACCAAAGTAGCCAAAGCTTCTCCGTCAACATCTTCTGCCAAAATAAGCAAAGGACGGCCAGTTTGAGCAACTGCTTCCAGAACAGGAAGAAGCTCTTTCATGGAAGAAACTTTTTTCTCAGAAATAAGGATATATGGACGCTCTAAATCAGCTTCCATTTTCTCAGTATTTGTAACGAAATAAGGAGAAAGATATCCACGGTCAAACTGCATACCTTCAACAGTTTTAACTTCTGTCTCAGTACCACGAGCTTCTTCAACAGTAATAACACCTTCTTTACCTACTTTTTCCATTGCTTCAGCAATCATGTTACCGATTTCTTCGTCATAGTTGGCGGAGATAGTAGCAACCTGAGCAATTTCTTTTGAAGTAGAAATAACTTTTTTCTGAACTTCAAGATCTTTAACGATCACTGAAACAGCTTTTTCGATACCACGTTTCAAATCCATTGGATTTGCACCAGCAGCTACGTTTTTAACACCGATTGAATAGATCGCTTGTGCAAGAACAGTTGCAGTAGTTGTACCATCACCAGCTGAATCAGCAGTTTTAGAAGCAACTTCTTTAACCAACTGAGCTCCCATATTTTCGATAGGATCTTTCAGATCGATTTCTTTCGCAACCGTTACACCATCTTTAGTGATGCTTGGAGAACCGAATTTTTTATCGATTACTACGTTACGGCCACGAGGTCCTAATGTAACTTTAACGGCGTCAGCCAATGTATCCACTCCGCGTTTTATTTTGTCGCGTGCTTCGGTATTAAAAAATATTTTCTTAGACATACTATTAGTAATTTGAATTAACTTTTTTAATTATTTAAGATCAGATAATTAATTAACCAATTATGGCATAAATGTCTGATTCGCGCATGATAAGGACATCTTTTCCTTCGTATGCCAGTTCTGTACCAGAGTACTTTCCGTATAATACGGTGTCACCAACTTTAACTGTCATTGGCTCATCTTTTTTACCTGGGCCTACTGCAACAACAGTTCCACGTTGAGGTTTTTCTTTTGCAGTATCAGGAATAATGATACCAAATGCTGTTTTTTCTTCGGCTGGTGCTGGTTCTACAAGAACACGATCAGCCAGAGGTTGTACGTTCACTTGTATTTCTGCTAAAGTTGACATAGATATTAAACGTTTTATTTTTGAATTGTCAGTAATTTGAATTGACTCCCCTATGCTTAGCACAATCTATGCCAGTAGAATTGGTCTGACATTTTTTCAGACACAATGTGACAATTTTGTATGTTCTCTTGCTAGCATATAACTTTTATGGTATTCTGCCTGTCAATGGGGGTAAATATTTTGGTTTGTAATTTCAAATGATTACATTTTTACCACCATCAAAATAATCCTGAATTATGACAAAACTTACCAGCGATTGGCTGACAGAAGGTGTTTTTGATTTTGAATATAAAAAATATGTCCTGATGGCATATCTTCAGCATATAGAAAGTCAGTTTACGGTCAATAAACTTTATCCTCATCTTCAGGAGCTGAAACTGCATTTTGATACCTGCGTAAATATTCAGGCAAATAAAAATGCAATGAAAGCCTTTTTTCCTAAAACGTTAACAGGTATTGATAAAAAGACATTAAATCTGGTTTATGAGGAAAATTATCAGGAAGATTCTTACTTATCGGAATTGAATTATATTCTTGATTTTGCTATTCCTAACTTTTCAAAAACATTAAGTGAAGGTTCTGAGCGGTTTTTGGAAGTGGGCGAGAATATTAAAATTTCACCTGTTGGAATTGTCCCGCTGCGTGTTGAAGAAGGTTATTTATTTTTTGTTCATACACTTGAACGCATGATCTCTATTTTTCAATATCAGCTTGCGCTTTACAATGAGCGGAAAGAACGCTATTTAAAAACGGTTTTTGTTGAGTCGGTCAGACTTGGAATTGGTAATACTATGGCACAAATTAAAATCGATTTAACCAGAAAAAATAAATCTTTGCCCAATCCTGCTACTTATATTGTAGAGTCACAGTATGATTATCCGTTACATGAAACTTTACTTCCGGTAGCGAAACAATTAATACTCAGAGAAATTAATGTAGCTTAATTCCCCTTTTTAAGTAAAGTTTACACAAAAAATAATGATCCGTAATACAAAAGCATTACGGATCATTATCAATAAATTACAGCTTTTAAATAGAATTACTTGGTTGTATCTACTGGTGTTGCAGGAGTTGCTGCGCCACTTTTAGCAGGTGCCGGTGCAATATTGCCGCCTGGAACCACTGTATTCTGAGCTTTATCAATATTTACACTTCTGATACCGCCTCCGTCATTATTAGTACCTACAACAATATAAGATACCAACGAAATCAATATGATCGCACTTGCCAGTCCCCAGGTAATTTGCTCAAGCAAATCAGTTGTCTTTTTTACACCAAACATTTGAGTAGTTCCAGCTCCGCTAAATTCGCTGGACAATCCGCCACCTTTAGAGTTTTGAATCAATACTACCAGAATTAATAATACAGCGATAATCGCAATTAGAATAATTAAACCCAAATACATGCCTTAGAACAATTATTGAATGAATGAATGTGTGAATTTTCAATGAAGGATAAAAAATTATTCCTTAATGATTTAATTCACTTAATTTTTTCGCAAAGTAATTCCTTTTTTCCGGATTTTTCAAGATCAATTTTTGATACAGGTCAATTGCCTTCTATTTTTCCCTGACGGATTAATATTTTGGCAAATGCTTCTGTTTCAATTGATCCTGTACCCGACTTCGCAACTCTTTCGCTGAAGTCGGCAGTGACTGGCTCAACATTGCTGTCCTGACGAATAATCCGGGGATTTCTTTTCATGAATCCCTCAATAATTTGCTGCTGTCTTTTTTGCTCTTCCGATTTTTGAGTTAGCAAAACAGCAGTTTCCGGTATTGCAAGATCAATTAAAATAGCATCATCTTCCGGAATAATTACATGATCCTTGATAACAACAGTTTCTGCAATATTTTCAGATGCATCATATCTTTCATTATTACTTTCTACCAATTGCTGAAGGGCAATCCTGCTCAATGCATAAGCAGCTGCCAGAGGTTTGGCTTTTTCAAGTTCTTCTGTTCCCGCCAAACCCGATGCTTTTGCCAACAATGAATAGGGAATCTGACAATATGGAAACGCCTTGATTGTAGCTTCTAATTCCGGAATTACATCGGTACTGATTTCATTTGGATGTTTTACCAAATTACTGAACGTATCCTTATCAACAATTGCCATGAAACGCTCTGGTTTTAATTTGAAAAATAAATTTAAAAAGAAATCAGTCTTTATTACCAGTCCGCAGCTGATTTATTGAAAATTTGCTGAACCAAATTTTCCTGAATAGTAGGTAACAAACGGGCTTCATTCTGGTTAAGTGTTTGATCTTGTGGAAAATCGGCGTAGTATGTAAAAGACTGGTCAAAGTTTTTGGTTTCATCTTTAGCATTTGTAAAACGAACCTGCACAGTTACGTTCAAACGATTAAGTCCTGCCTGGTCATTGGCAGTTGGTGCGGCAGCCAGTACGTCATAACCTATAATAGAGCCTTCCAGAATAAGATCACCTCCACTAGGTAAAATAGTCAACTCCGTATTCTTTTGAAAATATTCTTTTAATCTTTCTGTGAGTTGCTGCGGAAGATTTGCCGGTCCGCCTGCTGTTCCCATTGTAAGATTTATAATTGAAAAAGTTTTAAGATCAGGCGACAAATTGGTTCCGCTGAATGAATAAATGCCACAGCCGGAAATAAAAAATGTCGAGTTGAAAATTAAGAATAGTAGTACAAACCTCTTCATTGAAGAGGAAATACCTGCATTTTTTATTCTTTTTTTTATGTAAAAACTCATTTTAAATAATTCGTTTTTCATACTATTTTTATTCTTCAATATCATATTGCTTAATCTTCCGGTATAACGTACGCTCCGAAATTCCTAATGCACTGGCAGCATATTTTCTCTTATTGTTATTTTTACGCAGAGCTTTAATAATCATTTCTTTCTCTTTATCTTCCAGTGAAAGCGATTCTTCTTCTGCGGTTACATGAACAACGTCCTCAATTTCACTGCGTTCATCAGAATATCTGTCCAGGTCTACATTATTCCGTTGCGGATAGGGAGTTAATAATCTTGACGGTTCCGTTGTTGGTGTAGAAATAATCGGTTCAGGATTGTTTATAGAGTTAAATAATTCCTGATGGTCTTTTAGAATTTCACCGCCATATTTTTCATTCTCTAAAACGTTCAATACCAGCTTTTTCAATTCGGTCACATCCCGTCGCATATCAAAAAGCACCTTGTAAAGCAGTTCTCTTTCTGAAAATGAGTTAGATGGATCATCCAAACTTCTTACTGGAACCAACGCTTTGCGGCTGGATGGCTGTACAGGATTCAGATAAATATTGAGTGTTTCCGCAGTAATTGGCAATTCTTTGTCTGTTTCCAGAATAGTAATCTGTTCGGCTATATTTTTAAGCTGGCGTATGTTACCCGGAAATGCATATTGAGATAAAAGATTGCGGGCGTCTGCATCCAGCCTAACCGGTTTGGTCCGGTATCTTTCAGAAAAATCATTGGTAAATTTTCGGAACAGCAACAATACATCTTCACCACGATCACGAAGCGGAGGTACATAAATTGGGACAGTATTAAGACGGTAATAAAGATCTTCCCTGAATTTGCTGTTATTTACAGCTTCCAGTAAATTAACATTGGTAGCAGCCACAACACGGACATTGGTTTTCATTACTTTGGAAGAGCCAACCCGTATATATTCTCCGTTTTCAAGTACCCGAAGCAAGCGGGACTGTGTACCCAAAGGCATTTCTCCTACTTCATCCAGAAAAATAGTTCCTCCGTTTGTCGTTTCAAAATATCCTTTTCTTGAATCCAATGCACCTGTAAATGCTCCTTTTTCATGCCCAAAAAGTTCAGAATCAATGGTTCCTTCCGGGATAGCTCCACAATTAATAGCAATAAAAGGCCCGTGTTTTCTTGAACTGATGCTATGAATAATTTTTGAAAAAGATTCTTTACCACTTCCACTTTCACCAGTTATCAGAACGGTAAGGTCGGTTGCCGCCACCTGTATTGCCACATTAATAGCGTGATTCAATACCGGGGAAGTACCAATTATTCCAAATCTGTTTTTTACTGCTTGTATTTCAGATGAATTCATTCAAATAGCGGTTGGCTTTTAGCATAACCGGACATTGCCGTTGGCTATTAGCTTTTATATTGATTATCATGCAGCAAAGTTTCAAAAGCTGCATGTTGTTTGAATAAGTTTAATATTGCAAAACTTCTATTTCCGAACAGGCTTTACCTCTCAATGTAGCTGATGTTGTTTCTGTAATTAATACATTGACATAATCTCCTTTTTTGAAATTTTCCCGTGGAAAAATCACAACTTTATTTTGATCGCTGCGTCCCGAAAAATCATCCTGAGAACGTTTGGATGTACCTTCTACCAACACTTTTTGAACAGTACCAATCAGCTTTTGGTTACGTTCAGCGGAAACACGCTGCTGAATTGCAATGATCTCGGCAAGTCTGCGCTGTTTTATTTCAGGAGAAATATCGTCTTTAAATTTCTTGGCAGCCGGCGTACCCGGGCGCTCCGAATAAGCAAACATATAACCGAAATCAAACCGCACGTATTCAAGTAAGGAAAGTGAATCCTGATGTTCTTCTTCGGTTTCAGTGCAAAAACCTGCGATCATATCATGAGAGATACCACATTCATCACCGAGTATCCTGCGAATACTATCGATTCTTTCCAGGTACCATTCCCGGTCGTAAGTGCGGTTCATTATTTCAAGAACGCGACTATTTCCACTTTGGGCTGGCAAGTGTATGTACTTACAGATATTATCAAATTTCTTGATCGTATAAAGTACTTCGTCCGTAATATCTTTAGGATGCGAAGTACTGAAACGTACACGTAGTTCCGGACTGATAAGTGCTACCATTTCCAGCAGTTTTGCAAAATTAATTTGCATGGAATTCTCAGAAGATCCTGCTAACTGAGGAATCATTTTACCTGATGAACCATCTGCTGTTCCGCTCCATTTATAGCTGTCAACATTTTGACCTAAAAGCGTAACTTCCTTGTAACCCTGCGCAAATAAATCCTGCGCTTCTTTTACAATTGAAAATGGATCACGGCTTCTTTCCCTTCCACGGGTATAAGGCACTACGCAAAAACTGCACATATTATCACAGCCACGCATGATTGAGATCAGAGCTGTAATTCCATTCGAGTTTAGTCTTACCGGAGAAATATCCGCGTAAGTTTCTTCTCTTGATAAAAAAACATTTACACCTTTCTGGCCGGTTTCTGCCTCTTCAACCAAACGCGGAAGATCACGGTAAGCATCAGGCCCGGTTACGATGTCAACCATTTTTTCTTCTTCCAGCAATTTTGCTTTCAGACGTTCTGCCATGCAACCTAATACACCAATGAGCATACCAGGTTTTTTCTTTTTATAAACGTTCAGTTGCTTAAGCCTTGTTCTTACACGTTGTTCAGCATTGTCACGTATGGCGCAGGTATTTAAAAAAATCAAATCGGCATTCTCTGCGTCGGAAGTAGTCGCAAAACCAGCTTCACGCATCACAGAAGCCACAATTTCACTGTCAGCGAAGTTCATCTGACAGCCATAACTTTCTATAAAAAGTCTTTTTTTCTCTGATGCAGGCTCATTTTCCAAAACATGTACCGTTTCGCATGCATCTTTATCAGATTGCGTTAATATTTTTAATGATGTGGCAATTCTATGCTCCATTTGACGGGGATACTGAATTTAATTTATGTCTTTGGTTTTATTAAAACCATCACTTTTGATATTATTAAAACCAAAATTGAAAACGCAAAGGTACGAAGAAATACGGAAAACTGACAAACTGTCATAGAATGCAATTTCAGTTTTAAGAATAATTAACGGAGGGAGGCAGGAAAGGAAGGAAGGAGAGTTATTAAGAGTACGCTAGCCTGAAAGGCTTCCATATCTCAGCCCAGGGTGCAACCCTGGGAAACGAATAGGAAATAATATCAAAACGGATAACCCACCCCCAGATTAACATTCAGAAAATTAGATTGGGTCCGGTTAAATGGTTTACCAAAATCAAATTCATTCAATACAAACCGTTGTACAGAAGGATCGTAAACTTTTATTCCAAAATCAAACCGGAGAATAAAAAAAGATAAGTCATAACGAATACCAAAACCGGAGCCAATTGCTATATCTTTTACAAAAGTATTTGCTTTAAATTCCTGTTTTTTAGCATCATCTGAGCCAGAGCTGTTATTATTCCAAACGTTTCCTGCATCAATAAAAAATGCATAATTAATATCTCCGAAAAAGTGAGCCAAATATCCTCTCCATTCCAGATTGCCTTCCAGCAAAAATTCTCCCGGAGCTTCTATTGAAAAATTGGTGGCGGTCAGCTTTGGAGTAGAAGAACCCGGACCTAAACGACGGGGCAGCCAGGCTCTCAGACTGTTAGATCCACCTGCAAAAAAGTATTTTTCATAAGGCGGTACTTTATTATCTCCATAACTATAAATAGCACCACTGTTGATTCGGGCTACAAAAGCAGATTTCCTGCCAACCGGCCAGTAACGGCGAAAATCAATATTCCAGCGCAGATATTTATAAAATTGCAAGCTATCCTGAAAAATATTTTTGATCAACTGTTTCTGGCCAGGCAGAATATTCAATGAAGTACCGCCGGATTCAAGCGATACTCTAAAATAACGTGCATTCTTTGGTGGACCGCTAATTGAATTTGTATTGTAGACGTATGTGAAATTTACATCGGACACAAAAGATTTTAAAAAGCTGTTTCTAAGATTATTTCCCTGTAAATAAAGATCATCCAGTAACTTGCTGAAAGCCGAATCTTTTCGGGAAGTATTTAATACGTTCAGATCGATCAGCGATAAATTATACAGTGTAAAGTTGTTGGGCTGCCAGGAATAAGTCATAGCAGTTTTAAAATTTGTCCGCGCATATTCTGGTCGTTTTACAAAATTATACCCCAAACCTACCTGCGTACGAGGATTATATCCTGAAAATTTTCGCTGGAAAAAATTACCCGGAAGAAGCAATCTCGGAAAAAGCAGGGAAGTATTAATACCAATCTCTTCACTACGATAAATTTGTCTGTTGCTCAAAAAACCAGGTACCAGTTCAATACCACCCCGTACATTGGCTTCAAAGTTTTCCAGGCCATTAAAAACATTTCTGATCTTATATGAAAAGTTAGCAAAAGGACCCGGAGCTCCCTGTAATTGGATTACATTAAGTCCAACGTCTGTTGAAAACTGATATTTATCCAGCGGAATTGCCTTAAATGTTCCCTGGATTCCATGCCCCGTAGAATCCAATTTATAGCTATAATTAATAAACCGAAACTGATCCGTCAAGGATAACTGGCGTTGTGTATCTCTTTCTTTTTGCTGACTATAATATTCTCCCGGCCTTACCTGGATTTTAGAGTCCAGAATATAAGTGGAAAACTTTTTATCGGTAAATGAATAATTGATTTTTTGACGCGTAAAATTGCTTTTTCTAAATAAAGAATCAGGCATTCCCAAGGGAGGTACAACTTCAAAATTAACGGAAGAAATCGTATAGCGGACTGTATCAACTTTTCCCGAGGGCAGATCAACCCTGATATTTATATCCACCAGTTTATACAAACTATCCGTCTTAGGATTTGTAATAGTATCGTTGACCAGATAAGTGATATTTTGACGTGAAAATCCAAAATATCCCTGATTACGAAGTAGCGTTTCAATCCGGATTCTCTCTTCTTCAAAGGAATCACCGTCATATCTTTTCTTTGCAACTAATACCGCATCTTTTAAACTGGCATTTAAGATACTGTCGGCCAAGTCATTATTTACAATGTAATTAATTTTGTTAAGTATTGTCGGGCGATTTTCCTTAACCAGATAAGTTACCCTGATCCTGTTAAATATAGTATCTGGCTTGAAGTTTACAGTTGCTTTAAAAAAACCATTGTTGTACAGGTATTTTTGCATTTTCTCTGCATTTTTTTCAACGTCTGCCAGATTAAAATAAACCGGTGCTTCGCCTAAAACACGCATCCAGAAATTCCCTTTTTCTACCCTGGTTTGTGCCCGTTCCAATTTTTTGGCATACCTGCGCTGTATTTTTTCAAGCTTTGCAGCTGAATTTTCGTGTAAACGTGATTCTTTCTGATAATTTTGCGTAACCTCAATTACTTTTCTCTGTTTTTCTTCACGGTTATAAAATAATTGTCCAAAGCGGTAAAGACCAACATAAGGAAACAAAGGAAGGCCTAAAAGACGGCGATTAGGTTTTTGAGGTATTAAGGCATCTAATTCCGAATCGCTGATAGTATGGTTCCCTTTCATGGAGGAATTACCAAGATAATAACTTTTAGATTGCAGAGCTGACTTTGGGGCGCAGGAAGTCAATCCTGCAAAAAGGAGGAACAGATACCAACAATATGTAATCTTACACTTAATATTCAATGCTTTCTAAAAATCGTATAAAGTACATTAATTCACTGAAAATCAAGAAATTCAGGCAGCTTCATGAGTCTTTCATTGTAGAAGGATCCAAAAGCGTACTGGAATTGCTAAGTTCAGATTTTGAAATCGAGTTTGTTTTAACTACTCCGGACTTCCAGCAAAAATACTCAAGTATTTTAAGCCACCATCAAACTCTTTTGGAAACTGTTGCATTATCGGAACTTCAGGGACTTGGTTCTTTTCAAACCAATGACTCATGCCTTGCAGTAGCGAAAACGAAAGAAAATGATTTTTTGTGTGCTGAAGAGAATGAATATGTACTTGTATTGGATGATATCAGTGATCCGGGTAATTTAGGAACTATAATCCGGATTGCAGATTGGTATGGAATAAAAAAAATAGTTTGTTCAGAAAATACAACAGACTTATACAATCCCAAAGTTATAGCGGCCAGTAAAGGTTCTTTTACAAGAATAAATATTTTTTATACCAAACTGACAGAATATTTGGCTACGAATGCAAAGAATTTTATGGTTGCCGGTGCTTTTTTGGGTGGTGAATCTTTATACGATTTTAAATTTACACCACTTGGTGGTTATATCATTATGGGTAATGAATCCAATGGAGTCGGATCAGAAGTGGAATCATTTGTAACGCACAAAATCACAATTCCCCGGGTAGGAGAGGCAGAATCACTGAATGTAGGAATTGCAACGGCGGTGATTCTGGATAATTTAAGGAGAGGAGAAAAGGAAAAGGGTTAAGGCCGGGTCGCCGGTGCGATTAAAAGGTTAACGAGGCCTTAGCCTGAAAGGCTCTCATACCTCAGCCCAGGGTATTACCCTGGAACCCTGGGAACAAAAATAGTTAATGGAGGAACCAAGTCTTAGCCTGAAAGGCTTTTATACTTCAACCCGGGGTACCACCCTGGGACAAATCTCAAATATCATGGGCAGCTTTGTGCGAGAGTTCTTCTGCGTATTCTTTCCCCAAGTATCTGTCAATGAAATAATGCGCCAGGTAAAGAATAGGAGTAAGCATAACGGCCACTAAACCTTTATATAAATAATTAATGCTGCCTACTGAAAAAACCTGTTTCATGTCCCAATTACCAAATACATAAAACGCGATGGTGATAACAACAAAACTATCAACCAATTGAGAAAATAAAGTAGAACCGGTTGCCCTGAGCCATATAAATCTACTTCCCGTTTTTCTGCGCAGCCAGGAGAAAACAAACACATCCAGTAATTGACCCAGTAAAAAAGCAACGATCGAACCGATCATAATACCTAATCCCTGATTAAAAACTTTGGTAAAAGCTTCACTGATATTAAATGGATGACCTTCTTTATCGGTATTATTCAGATCCAGCCAGAATTGGGCAGGGGGAAGTTTTGTAGCTACAAAAATTGTGATGAAAGTATAAACGATAAATCCCGCAGTAAGGAAAGAAATGCGTTTTACACCTTTTGTACCAAAATATTCATTAATAATATCAGAAGTAATAAACACAACCGGCCAGTTTACTACACCAGCAGTCATATTAAAATCCAGCCTTTGACCGCCAATTAATAATTGTGCAGGAGGAACGCCTAATAAAGTTTCAACGGAAAAAATTTTTCCTCCTACTATTTCCGCTATCAGCGCATTAGTCAGAAAAATACCACAAAGTAATAAAAACAGCCTTTGTCTTTTGGCCTCCTGCGCTGAATTGTCGGGGATAGTCATTTATAGTAAAATAGAGTCAGGAGTTAATTATTCTTCAAACTGTAACAACATTCAGGCAGAAGTTCAAAGGCAGACTTCTTTATTGTCTGCCTTTGAAAGTAACTTATTAGATGCTAAATTTTTAATTTATGCGACTACTTCCTCAATTTTCCGGGGAGATAAAATCCGGCGGGTTTCCAAAAAGTATTCGATTTTGTCCATGGCCTGGTTGAGCTCATCTATCGTAGGAAGTATCACAATTCTGAAATGATCGTCACTAACATAATTGAAG
>Ga0247734_1001331_pt1 | contig 18956 bp, 17 predicted proteins | sample UWRJL103311B2_FD_180933 | JGI IMG/M metagenome (GOLD analysis project Ga0247734, IMG submission 180933) | Plant litter microbial communities from Arlington Agricultural Research Station in Wisconsin, United States - UWRJ-L103-311B-2 | ecosystem: Environmental > Terrestrial > Plant litter >... | reverse complement strand
CCGGGTTACCTCTTCATATGATGCAATTCGCATCTCCAGCGCTTGTAACTGCTTGACCATTCCGCTCCAGGACACGTTCGTCACGGCGACGGCCCCCATACAGTTGGAAACCGTGACTGTTCCGACAGTCACCGCAACATCACGTTCAAGCGTGACAACCGACACGACAACCTACTCGACTGAAACGACCAGCATTCTTGTCACTAAGACTATCACCACGGATGTCTTTAGCAGCACCACTGTGGTATCGCCGGTCACCTTGACAACGGTCGTTCAATCCACCGCAGCAACCTGCCCAACACCACTCGTGTCTGTTGAGCAGCAGATCAAAGACGCTGCAGCGTTTGATTTTCTGCAGCAGCACAATACGTTGACAACGATGCTCTCGAGCTTCCCCTTCTCCGACTTGATCACCTCCACCATCGGCGGCACCGTCCTTCCACCTATCCTAGCCGCGCTGCAAAACTGGGTGCCCTGCACCGCCTACACCCCCTCCGCCAAACTACTTACATGCAAAAGCTTCTCGCATCCGCAATCCTTCGCTTCATGTATCATCTTCTACACTGACCCGTACACGCCCGCCTGGAAGGTCAATAGTGGCGGCATCCCCACGTCCGCGCTCACCAAGGTGGTGAACACCTTCAAAACTACCACCGTCTCACTAAATGGGGACCCAATCTCGACAAGCTTGGATCTGATTTCGTTTCTTGATGCCGTCTCGCCGGGGGGGATCGCGGAGTCGCGCGACTTGAGGATGTTGAAGTATTATTGGGGAGAACCAGGGGGGAATCTTATATATTAATGAATGAATAAGTTTCAAAGTAGGTTCTGATCCTACAAGGGGCATCAAATATACAAATAGATCTCTTGCTGGCTGATAATGCAAAACTTTTGCATAATCAAGAAACTTATAACAAAAAAGTAGAAATAGAAATAATAAATCTTTAATAACCTTTGAAAAATATAAACCTAAAGATACTAGAATAGTAAACTATTAGGCCATTAGAAGAAGAGGAATTATTTAATTGACTAAAGAAGAGCTTTACAAACGCTCCTCTTGAGCTCTTAAGGGGTAGCTACTTACGCTAGCTATATTGGATGATATTGAGCTTTACTTTTGCGGGTATATAACTCGCTTAGTTTAGCCAATCACTATCTTATATCTTAATAATAACTATTCTTATTTTATTTTTGTAGGAATTAAGTTGCTTTATTAAAAAACACCCTCAAATAACGTTTTTAATAAGCTTTCTAAAAAAGAAATTTAGAAAGGAATCATCCAATTCATTCTTTTGAGTTTCTTATAAGTATATATACATAAATATATATATAAATATATATGATCTCATATGATCACAAAGTTTCTCTTATGGAAAGTGAGTTAGGTCTCAGAATTTGGGTTGGAAAATCTGGCTTTTGATACTGCTTATTATGAAAAACATCCTCAATCATTTGGCTTAAAAGTACCACAATCCGATTGATGGCATTAGAGTATTCATAAACTCCCAACCATCACCCAGAATCTTTAGTCTTCAACCTTTGACATGACCCAAAATTTTCTTGCTCATCAAGGCTCTGAAGAAATGTCTCTAAATCAAACTCGGAATCAATCGGTAAACCGAAATTATCTGTGTCCCAATCCCGACTCGCGTCCAGAACATCAGACCTTGAATCCTGATCTGACATCGATACTGGGATCTCATTAGTCCAGGGTTGCTCTCTAGCGACTGCTGGCGATGTCAAGGACGAAATCGGGGGAGTGGGAAAGTCGGTCTTCAGCTCGTTCTCTTTGCTTATTAATTGCTGGTGCTCGAGAATGCAGCCTTGAATCTGCGCTTCGTAAATCTCCTCCATTTGATCTAACATGGAGACCATCAAACTTGACATTTCACCTACAGCTGCTACTTGTTCCTCGAAATACCTTCTCGCGCGGCGTGGTACTTCTTGGCGAATAAAATCTTCGATTGCAATGGTTGTTGGAGCCGGTTCATCGAGAGGAGGTTCCCAGACTATATTGCTCTCGTCAGCGCATATACTACGAGAAAATTCAGCTGTTTTAATACATGGAGATGGCGTTTCATCCAGTTCGTCGTTGGGAAACAGCAAGCGGTAGATTTCTGTCCATCTGGCTTCCATTGACTGATCAGGCGAGCATCTTTTCCGTCGTTTCAGCCTTTCGTACACATCATTACCGAACCCTTCAGCTGGTTCGCTTTCCCTGAGCTCGCAGCTAGTCTCTGCTCTCAAATGTGTCTTCAGCTCTAGTTGATCTTTCAATACTATTGCACAGCGTTCGCATTGAATCGGAGCGCGGTGAGATCGGTATAAGTGCTCTCTAAGGAATTAGCGCCGTTGTTTGTGATAGTGAAGGAATTGAAGCTCATACTTAACTCTTGCAATGTCCGGAAAGCTAGACAAGGCGCAGGTCCGATAAGTATGGACGTTGTATTTCCGTCTGTTTTGCTTGCGATATGGGCACGAAAGTTTAATCTTTTCTAAGGGATCGACCAAATCATTGGGAGTGTTTCGCCTATGTTTATTGGGGCGGTCTTCGTTATCCTTCTCGTCATCATTGACCGGGCGCTTTCTAAGATTTATTTGTAAAGGAACCACAACGTTGGAAGTCCCTGACGACAGTCGCTGAGAACTTCCACCTGCACTCGAGGAAAATGTGTCTCCCGCTCTCTGAGTCCTTTTGCGAACATCATTTCCCCAACTCTTGTTCATTATATTCCAGAAGAATGTCATTAGCGTCTCCACTACATTTATTTGATCTCCACTGAGCTTAGGCTTCAACGAAAAGGTTTCCTCTTCTGAGGACCAACTGTTTTCATCGTCTGTTCCAGAGCTGCTTTCAGAGATATGTCCAACCGATCCCATAGAGGAATGTACCTCGTTAATTGTGCTCGCAATCTGGTTCCATTCACTTAATGCTATAGTTCTGCTTGGCCCATGGCTTTTACTCGGACTGCTTTCTTTGTTATCCAAGTTGTATGTCGTAGAAACAGTCCCTGCTTTTTGAGATTCAATATTTGATATATAAGAGTTTTTAATACATTTATTAGATGGTGGGTAAATACCTGTTTTAGATTGGGCAATTTCGTAACGTTTCTCAACTTCTTCGGGTTCCAAAGTAGAATTGAAACCCTTTTGATTCTCAACATATTGCTCTGCTGATTGAAAAGGGTGTGAAACTGAAGATCCACCATTAAAGACTCTCTTAAGCAGGTCCAATTCATTGACTGATATAGTGCTGTTTGGCGCATGGCTTTTACTCATAATGCGTTCTTTGTCATCCAAGTTATATCGTCTAGAAAAAAAAGCCCTATGCTTTTCTAAAATGCGTGCTTTTTGAGATTCAATATTTAATATATAGGAGTTTTAATACGTTTATTAGATGGTGGGTATATACCTGTTTTAGATTGGGCAATTTTGTAACTTTTCTCAACTTCTTCGGGTTCCAAAGCAGAATTGAAACCCTTTTGATTCTCAAGAGGTTGCTTTGCTGAATAGAAAGGGTATGAAACTGAAGATCCACCGCTAGGGTTCACATCTTCACCTCCAGCATGCCTTTCCATTTGCTCTCCCAATACTCCTTCACTAAAAGACAAATTCTCTCTTGGTGACGATGACTTTCGCATTATGCAAAAGGAGTTCAGCTTACAGACCCGTCTTTTCTTTTCTCGTTGCCGTCAAACAGGGGGCCTTCTCAGGTCTTCGTTGAACTACCATGGGCTGCAATCTTCAAAGATGTGTTCGGAATATATTTTCAAAGGTGTGTCTAATCCAACATCGATGATTGACTGTGAGTATTGGTAATGAACATATGGCATTCAGTTTAAGGTTTATGATGAAAGATTTGTTGTGAAGAAATGCTGATGCTGCTGAGCACACGCAAGGCTGCACCAACATTCATAATGAGCAGTTGCTCAGTAATAGAGCCAATCACGTGAAAGTCTGACCATGGATAATACGCAGGCACGGGGAAACACAACCAGCTCAAACAATATCTCACAGACAGTGAATAGCAGAGATTTCACGAGCCGGTGCGAGCTTGATGGCTTTCATCAGCCCAATTGAGTTCCAGAAATGGTTGCGCGACTGCTGGTAACGGGCAGGAGTATTGAGGTGTGTGAGTATCCCAGTAAAAGTTGTGAAGTCAGACAATGTCACAAAATATGAACATAATCTAGAGCTATATAAGAAGCTTCCCAATTGTTCTGTAAGTAAATGCACCACATCCCCCTCACAATATCCAAGAAAGCAGTCACAATCACCGATTTTGAAAGTAAAAGTTTGTCCTGAAGTCCGAACAGTCATCGCCATTACTGTGCTGAGTGAATCAAAATGCCACAAGAATATGAAGTTTCGAAGACTACCGTATCAAAGTAAGTTACTATACGAGAAGGGAAATTTGACAAGACTGATAATATTGCTACCAGAGAAGAGCATGCACACAACTCCTCCTTAACCTTGAATGCGTACATATATTCTACTTCTTCTATTCAGGAGCGTTTGATGCAGAACACAGGCAAGGCTGCGGAAGACAGAAAAGCGAAACTTCAGAAGGAAATGGTAGATATTGAAAAATGGATGGACACAAAACCATAACATCAGGAATACTTTGCAGCATCAGGCCAATAGTCTTAGGGCAAGGTATACCTCAGTTCCTAGCTTTTTTCTAGTCTAAATTGTATACCTCTAGAACGCTTCTACTGAGCAGTGGTTAGAGGTTTGGATATTTCAGCAGCCTGACTTTGAGAGAATTTGCTGGGAGCAAAATTATTAGATATAACTCCTTTAGGAATGAAAGTTTATAGGTGCGGCCTATGTGTTGCAACACCCCTCAGTACGTGGCAAGCACTAAATATGCGCGATAGTCACTCGTGAGCTATCGATTGTAATTCCAAAGAATTAACACCACACATTCGTAAGTCATTAAACTAAATAATTGCTGTTTGAAGCAAGTTCAAGTCTTTCCGCAAGAGCTGAATTGGTGGAAGCCAGAATAAATGAACGGTGCTGGCAACCTACGCACAGGGGATAGAAAAGATGGAAAAGACCTGAATTCTAAGAATTAAACAGATCAGGTGTGATATCACCTATTCCCTATTCGCCCCACTTTGCCATGTCGTCACAAACCAAACAGAACTTGGATACCAGATCTACCCCGTGAAGGTTTGAACAGCCATCGGCGAGTACTGAACTTGATGCCCACCAGGAAGACTCGTAAGCCCTAAACACGTTAACTTCCCGCCATCACCAAAAAGTACATCATAACACTTACATCCATCAATGTTCTCATTAACCACTGCTTTTTGCGTACATTTGTTCATCGCTGCAGTCCCCTGCGTCTTTGCACCTGCACAGTTAACCACACAAGCCGTGTCCAGGATTTTTTGCAGAGCATCGCCTTTCCAACCGAACACGTAATCTGCATGGTTGGCATAGCCGGTTGCATCACCGAAAGACCAAACGAAGGGTTGCTTGCCATCAGTGGGCCAGTCAGCTTTGTTGTTGAATTGCCGGGTGTCCCAGACAACTTCGAAAAGAACTTGGGCGGTACGGACAGGATGGCTTGCTGGGCAGGGTCCTGCAGAATTGATGTTAACTCTAGCTTGGGAAAGGAATACCTTTTAAAGGTGAAGAATCATCATTGCGAACGTCAATACTTACCACCGCTTTCAAAAGTTCCGCTCTCTGGATACGCCATATGTGCCATGTGATCTGGAGAATCGAGATTCACGCCATCCCAACAAGTCGGAAAACGCTGATTTACCATGATCCCCGCAGGACAAGGTCGATTGGGAAATTCAAGCGTCTCTGGTTCACGAGTTCCTTGATTATCCATGCAGGTATAAGTTAATTGACGGTACTTCGAGACCTCGCTCTTGCTCCGAGCATTGACATCTCCGATAAACATGCGGAAACCCTGCCCTGCTATATTAGGATGATCTTGAAAGGACATCATTTTTGAGTCAGCTTACGGGCTTGAATGCAGTAACCTTTGACTTCTGCGTCGTGTCGTAAAGTGCATCTTGCATGTAGTAGACGGTGATACCACCAGTAGCACCGCTGATCTGAGAGGTTTGAGGAACACGCTTGAAAGTACCATTACGTGCCCGGAAGTAGAGAACAGCAGTCCAGTAATTGGAAAAGTCTTCGCTGAACGAACAAGTTGTGCAAGTTGATTCCCCTGGCATATCCTTCTTGGGGTCCATTGTTACATTGAAAGAGTTCTAGTCATGTTAGATGTAGGCAGGTGGTGAGATTGGGAAAATAGGTTTTACTTACACCACCAACGATCTGATGAACGTGAGTGGATGGCAGCATTCCTGGGTTTACCAAAGGGTCCAGCCTCTCAACCACTAATTGGGAACACTGGAAACGAATTAGTGCACTGCTCAGAGTAGCTAGCGCTACGACTAGAGTTGTAAGTCGCTGCATCTTTGGTCGTCGCTGTGTCGCACTTCGTTGTTCTTTAGACTGACGATGGGTATCGAGTCAATAGATGGCAACTAGGAGGATACTATCTAAGTCTTTTGAGTGAGTTTGGACAGAGAGTGACAGGCGGTGGAATGAATATTTTGTCGGATGAAGTCCAAGAAAGCGCAACAAAGTGCCGCTGATTAGAGCGTAGCATTGATAATATGGCTGCTAGTCACATTTGCACTAAATAAAATGATCCTTTTGTATTTATTGGGAGAACATAGGGTAGATCAAGTGCCGATTGAGGCTTTCCTCAATTGAAGTGGGCCTGGTCGACATCAACAGATTGGTCTCTTGACTGTAACCTATGAAATATGAAAACTGGAGACGAGATCCAGTAAATGCAATCATTTAGATGAAACGTAGATTATTTTAATATGAGAGAGAAACAAGGCGGGGAAGAGAATAAAGATTGAAGTGAATAGCCAATTGCCGGCGATGAAGCTGGTAGGTTGATCTAATTTGACCCACGAAACCATTTAGCCATTTATTTATCCCCTTGGATGTGACTGAACAGCGTTGTATCTCGTTACTCGGTAGATGCATCTTGAATCGCTAGTCTAAGTTTTAAAAATATGTCTCGTGGTTGACTGATTATCTCTCGGTGTCCAGTTTAAACTTCTTCAGAGACGGACATCGATAGGATTGCCCTAGAAGTCGTCACTACAATCACTCCGGCATCAAATTGCTTGATATCATAGCCACAAAGCTTCAACATGCGATTCCCGGTTGGTGTAGTCGTTGTTCTGGTCTCCTCAGTACTTGCAGATTCCACTTGTGAAGTAGAAAGTGATAACTGTCGAGCAGTTATCAATGGGAGTGCCTGCTTCAACAAGTACATTTCAGGATCAAATGCAAATTCTATGCTGAGCTGTTTGACTGGCACAGAAGGGACGGCTACCAATAAAGAAAAGGTAAGAGAGCTGTAGTTCATGAACTGGATAACCTGAAAGCTAAAGTCTTGATACTTAGTTGTGCGGATGCCTTGGGTGCCTGGGTCCTGCGATGTTAAATTTCATTTCCAAGAACAAGATGTGCTAAAGACCCATGGACTGGGATGGATCTGTATGGCAATAGGTAGCGGTAATTGAATCCCGAAACGGGTATTAGCGCTTGGTCGTAGAGAAATGCTGCTCTGGAGAAGGCATTGAAGGCATTCGCAGGGAGGGAGGGAGGAGTTACAAAGATTCAAATCGGTTTGTGGGTCAGAGTTTTGGTTGAGTACTATTTGAATGAGAAATGATTGACATGTTTCTGAGGACATATCATGGAAGGTTTCAAGAAACCACGTACCAAAGAACTTGTTTACATAGCCTTTTCATTTCATAATAAACACAAGGGCAGGGCGTAGACTGAGGGTGAGGTTATACAGTACTCACAAGGCTATGCCGGGTCACCTGACACAGCCCCATACTTTGAATTGGCCCAAGCTTTGTGCAGCCTCGTCCAGAACACACTCTCAAGATCACAATCAACCCCAACCTCATCCGCACCCTGGAAAGCTTCATAACAAACTTCAACTCAGCTCAACATTCTCCTCTTCAGGCGTGGCTATAAATTGCAAGCTACTGTATGTGCCAGAATTGTGCGCTGAGAGGTTGTTCAAGAATATCGCCGCCATCTTCGAAAACCTCTAGTCTTCCGCCAAATTCAAAGAGATTTCAACTCAGCATAACGCTTTCAATTCAGAATTTGTCTGGAGTCACAGACTAGCCGCCGCCATACATTAGTGCACATTCTGCGAGATTGAATAGAAACAACTTTCATGTGATAAGACCTATCTGCATTGGAAGCTCCGTCGCAAGTTAAACTCCCACAGACGCCATATCCCTGGTCCGCAATAGAAGCTCAAGTGAGAGCTCAGGTACATCCTCCCGGTACGCGAACAAGCTGCCCTGGTGTGATCGCTGATTTCAAGCCATTCTCTTGGCTAATCCGGGTCTGAAAACGCGAAAGGCAAAATGGTGGGAAAGAAATCTGGGAAGGCGCTTTTGCGCGAAGAAGGTAAAATTCCTTTCCAAAATCACTATATGGATCGAGCTGATGGATGTTGAAGGCTTGGAGCGAACAGACAATGGCTTGAAGCAAACTAGTTGGGCGGAACCAACAATCACGAACCAAAAGAACTACTATACGTAAGCACATGCTTCTACCTCTTGTTATTCCTTTTACTCATGATGAATTAGTACATATATGAAAGACCCGAACCAAATCCTTTCCCTTCGCTTGCAAAACGAAAGTGCCCGAGATAAATTAATTCGCAGCGCAAAGGATCGAGATAGAGCACTTGCGCGAACGGGAGATACCGATGTCCCAATACCTGATGGTGAGATGGAATACGAGGATGGTGAAGTTGGAGACCAAGATCCCTCGAAGGTCATTGTGATCCAACCGGGAAGCCAGAACTTGCGCATTGGTTATGCGAATGATGCCCTTCCAAAAACTATTCCCATGTGCATAGCCTACAAGTCGGAAAAGTGCGAATCGGATGCTGGGGAGTATGACGCCCAACCAATGCGTCTCTTCGTGGACGGTACCATGGAGGAAATGTTTGGTGAAGAATTTGCAAAGAAATCAACAAAGGCATCGAATGAGTTGAAGGTTTCTATGCGTGCCAACAAACGAAAAGTGCTTCCAAATTCCAAGGAGGTTGTCATAAAGTTCAATAATCAGGTCACCCCAGATCGGATACCAGAACATAACGACCCTATACGTGTTGAATGGACTGATATTTCAAATGATAACCGGCCAGAAGTGACGAATTACTTCATTGGACAGGAAGCTCAACGGATAGCATTTGACGCTGAACAGAATGGTAAGAAGTATCGACTGCATTGGCCAATCCAAAACGGATGCTTCAACGAACTGGAATATGACAAGGTTCAGGAGTTGGTGAACGACATATACCACATAATCGCCTTATCACTCGAACGAGATCTTGCTCTGCCTGATCGAGAATGGCCGAAGTACAGCTGTGTCTTTGTTGTTCCAGATCTTTACGACAGAAAATATGTTGAATTGATGTTGGATCTCTGCCTTAGACAAATGAAGTTCAAGCAAGTGACATTCATACAAGAGGGCCTGGCTGCAACCTTCGGAGCGGGTTATTCTATGAATTGTATCGTTGATATTGGTGCCCAGAAGACCTCAATTTCCTGTGTTGAAGATGGTATGATCATTGAAGATTCCCGGATAAACCTAAAGTATGGTGGCTATGATATCACAGAATTGTACATCAAATTGTTACTTTCTGATGGATTTCCATATCGCGATATAAATCTTGTTCGTCGGCATGATTTCCTTCTCGCCGAGGAAGAGAAAATCAAGACCATTACAATGGAACAAGGGCTGATTTCAGTCCGTACGCATGAGTTCCATCTCCGGGCTCCCAACCAGCCTACGATTCAGTACAGATTCAAGACATATGATGAACCTATCATAGCACCAATGGCACTCTTCGACCCTTCATTTTTCAACCATAAATATAAGCTTACGAGGCGTCGGAAGGTGATACCTCGGTCGTATGATGCCTATGATCCAGAGAAGCCCAATGATCCGGAATCATCTGCCCAACTCGCTATCTTGACGAGTATCAAACCATCTCTCGCCAATATTGCTGCACCCGCTGAACTTTTGGAGAGCGGGGAGTTCGCTACTCCTTCCAAAGAGAAGTCAAACCCACTCAATCATCTCTCCCGTATGGATAGCCAAACAAACGGCGACTCGCGGGTGACCTCAGCAGCTGGCTCTCCAGCACCAGAAGGCAACGGCACGCCAATTCCATCTGGTCCTTTCGTCTTTGGTGCAAATGGCACGAACGGCGGATCCCCAGCTCCAAATGGAGGTGCTTTTCAATTCAATGGTTCCCACCATTCCGGTACGCCTGGCCCCCCAGGAGACAAGCTTGATCCTTTAGCACGTACTCTGATCGATATAGCCGAAGAGCGTGACTCTGTTCTACCTATCGCGCCACTCGATACCGCAATCATAACATCCATCACCCATGCTGCCAAAGGTGACCAAAAGAAAACCCGAGATCTCTTTGGAAGTATCTTGCTTATTGGTGGTGCCGCTAAAACATATGGACTCGCACCGCACCTAGAGGAGAAACTCAAAGCCAAGAGACCTGATCTTGCGGAGAAGATCCTTGTCGGTACGAGCCCAAAAGAAATTGATAACCAGGTTGTGGTTTGGACGGGTGCTTCCGTTTATGCAAGGATGAGCACGCATGAGAGTTGGATTGGGCAGCTTGAGTACGAGAGATTGAATAGTCGAGCACTGCACCACAGACTGCTTTGGCAGTATTAGGTTTCCAGGGATGGTTAGATATATTTATCTGCGAATTTGGTCGTTCAGCATGGAGTCTGGGATTTGGAAAGTGGATGGATCGGCGTTTGAGAAGGCGGTCGTGGATAGACACTAGCATGTACTATTACGGACCAAATCTAGAATAAATTAGCTTGATTCGGGAATTGTTAAGGGCATTTGGCATACTGTTGGGCCAAAATAAAAGCATTTGATGGACATCACAATTGACAAATCCACCAGATCCTAGATTTGTGTAACTGATTGTTAAGTGAATGTGCGAGTGGGCGATACATAGCCATAGCGACGGATAGCAATAAATTATAGACCAAGGGTATTGTAATATGTGGACAAATTTGATATGGCGAAATTACATTGTACAGTACTTGCCTAGTTATCATGATTTGCGACGCTTAAGATACCTTGCCTTGCCGGGGATCCAGCAGGGTATTTCTTGAAATGATCCTCCTGCGTGGACTATTGGTTGCTTGAGGTCATAGCTGAACTTCATTCTAAATTCGTTTGGGGGGAGGGTAGGTTGCTATGTGGCAGCTTAATACTCGACGTCGTATGCGGTAAGAATTCTTCTCCCGTCTGTTCAGTAAAATGTATCCAGTGTTTTGGGAGTCTTGGGCAATAATTTCAATTCACCGTCAAGATCCAAGACTTAATGACGCAAGCTCATACATAATTGCATTTCGATTCAAGTATAGACTATCAGGTGCTTCATCCATCATTATAGTTGTTTGGTTAGATATACATAATTAAAATATGTATCCAAGTTGTTGAAGGTTGTTGCATTAGGAATCATTGCCTTTCAAACTTGGACTAATATGTCTCATATAAATTGACGGAATGAGTAGGCTTGCTTGTAAGCCCAGGTTAGATTTTGGGGTCACTGGGGTCATTGGTTCGAAATCAGGTGACAACAGATCGATTTCTTGTTCATGCTGACGAATCCGGTGTGCTCATTTTCTTGCAATCAATCCCGCCTAAAGAGCATGTGTTTGAAAACCCATTCGATTACTACTGAATTTGAATAGTAGAGCTCTCCAACCTACAATATCTATGCCGCGAAATTCGCCGAGAAGTTGCAGAGGTCGAGCCTCAGCAGGGGAATGCGGCGGTATTAGAAAAGCACTACGACATCGGACGGAGTTACGATGTCAGTATTGCGAACATGTGTTTTTTAAAAGAGACCACCTTCTTAGGCATGAGCGCAGCCATACGCAAGAAAAACCATTTCAGTGCACTTTATGTGATAAACCATTTAGCCGCCAGCAAGTATTATTCCATATCGTGCTTGTATAATATATGTTGACTGGCAATACTTTAGTGATACCCTAGTACGTCTTCCTCCAGCTACCAATGACTATTGTGGCAGATTTAAGTTGAAAGCTAAGTCTGATCACAATCCAGTTGCGTCACATGAAAACAATTCATCTTTCCGACGATGGGAATGAAGGGTCGTCACGAGAAAATGCCCAGAGTAGAGATCTATATAGAGAAACAGGCAGTAGTTCTTCTCCTGGTGCTAATAATATACAATCGCGGAAGTCGAATGGCGACCAGGTGGAAAATCAGTCTTCCTTTCAAATCTCTCCAAACTTGAATATATCAGATGAATTCCTTCAACAATCATGGTGGCTCGAAGAGGACCTCGATCTTCAATCCTTCGAGACATCACTTTTTGAGCCAATAAATTCCGCAGATCCATGGTTTCAGATCCCTATCGCAAACTCTCCTTCACGGGCTGAGCAGGACTTATCGCAAAACTTAGATGATCCATTTCAAGGCCAGCATTTTATGAATGATGCCATTCGCAAGGCATGGTTCACAAACGTTGATGAAAGCAACAATGTTAGAGATACTATAGCTACAGTAGTCGATACTCCGTCCGAAGTTAATGAAACTTATGATCTTGACGATACTTTTCGAGAAAGAGCTGGCCAAAAGCTCACGACCCAGCCAAACTTAGACCCACTTCCATCTACAATGTACTTAGTAAGTAATTAATTCAAACCCCTATATGGTTTACTTTGGGTAACAGGATTACAATAGAATCACTGTGTTAGGGCATTTTTCTCACACTTCGCCAAGCTATTTCCTATCATTCACACCCAAACTTTCCGACCATCCCGAGAGAATTCATATGTTTTATTGATGATGAGCTCTATCGGTAGCTTATTAACCACAAACGACTCAACTTTGTATGGTGCTAGCATATTTGAACGATTCAACAAGGCTATAATGGCAACTGTGAGCCGCACCAGACCTCCAGCGTAGGTGTTAGCTGACTTTGGTACAGTGGGAGAACACCATCCTCCATACACCCACAGAAGCGACGATATTGGTCCAAGCTGCTCTTTACAGTGAGATTTTTGGCTTGCTATCAGGGGTATTCTGAACGGATGTTTTAGCATTCTTTGACAAAATTAACCATCTTTTCAGGATCCAAAACATCTAGCAATCGTAGAAGCTTTTCATGGCACTGTTATATCGGTAGGTTGGTCTCTTTGCGAGGGGAAAAAAAGAGGAAGCGCTAAACTTTTAGTGGGCAAGAAGATGCAATATGTTTCAACTTGTGAATCGTGCCGTTGATCTTGACGGGCTTGTGGGGGCAGATTTACACCATGCGTGGAAATCATGGGCTAAATATGAGAGTCTGCTAAGGTATGGCTTTGATCATGAATATATTCAGCTAATAGCTCATCATACAGGACTGTATATGGTCTTTATATACTTGATGCACATCTTGCAAAAGTCTTTCATCATGAACCTTTACTACGGCATGATCCTATTAAGATTCAGATGCTTGCGAACGACGACACCTTCAATGCCTCAACTGCAACACAGTGGAAATTGTTGCAAACACAATCTGATACCTCCACCTCTCACCCAATCTACTACCGGAATATTTATGATCACTCCACGCATCAAGATGAGAGGTTGAAACATAGAGATAGCAGACTCACAGCTTACTTCGCCCTTCAGAGTGTATCAGCGCAGATCTCTGACTTACAAGGATGTGGAAAGCTTCAATATGAATCAACAGAATTTCTTGAGATTTGTAGTTCCCTAAATAGCTGGTACTGTTTACACGAACTTGGCAACCAACTAGATTCTGATCCGCTTGGATTGAGCATTCTTTGGCATGCAACTTTCATGAACTTGCTAGCCGATTTTGACAAGCTTGAGCGTGCTCTTGGTCGAGACGGTCGAATTAACTTTATCGATAGTGATGTATCGTATGCTAGACAGTGGTCAAATTCCATCTCAGCAGATCGCTGTATTCTCCATGCTCAAGCCATCGACCAACTAGTCAGTAAGATTTCCCTGAATACCGATCCGGCGACACATGTTGCACACTGTGTGTTCCAGGCTGGTATTGCTGCCTACTCCGCGATGCACTTCCGCCGGATATCTATGCCTCTGCCACCAATACCCCGGGCTGTCTCCAATTTCCCAGAGTTCAATCTAGGAGAAGAATTCTCTGAAGGGCATTTAGCTAGCGAAGCAGCTATACTCTTCCAGAACCAAATTGGAGAACAGTTGATGAGAACAATCGGTAACCCACGAGAAGTGTTTCATGTTGGGGGTGATATTTTTAGACAGTGTCTCGATGTTCTACACAGAATTGGTCATTTTGGAAATGCGAGAGCTTATGGGAAAACACTGCTGGCGATTATTAGGCCAGAGATCGAGAGATGGATGTTAGGATAATTATATTACCAGCCTCCCACAGCTTGTTCCGTTGCTACATATTGACACGGATCCCGTAAACGCTAAACCAACTATATACACAGTGTACAGTAAGTATGCCTTAGCTCTAAACATCAATTATCTATTTGGTTATGGTTAATTTTGGGGAAGTTGCTATGACGGATAAGTTGGCGCGGTGGGACCTCAATATTGTGGTGGGACCTCGCGTATTCACGTGTTCCATCGCCCCCTTTCAAAGATGAGAATATTAAACCCAATCAATATAGAAGCTAAAACAGGAAATCTGGCCCACTTGTGCAATATCTCGTGTTAATCTCGATTTCTAAGATATTGTACTCCTGTCCCACTGACGAGGTTAGTTCAATGTCCCGCCTACATCCCTCCTGCATGTGTGGGACCTTAGAATTTTGACGTCTATAAAATGTCTTCTATCTCTCACTCATGAACATGTTTGTTGACCACAAAAGGCCTCGGCAATCCAATAAGACTCCCCAAATTTATCATTGAACTTCAATAATAACTTGAGCAGTATGTGTTCGACACTAAAATATGCCGATCTCGAAACCGAGGGCTGTAATATTCATTACTGGTACCAAGGCAGTGGTCCACTCCTTCTCTTTGTTCCGGGAGGTAATGGTCATGGACGGCAATGTAGATGCCTACTTTTCATTTCATCCCTCTCTCACATACCCTTGAACACTCTTCCGATAATCCCAGTGCTAATACTCTCTAGTTACTGCCCTGATGTCCCTGTTCACTGAAACATACACTGTTGCAACCTTCGATCGACGTCAAATGTCTGCCTCTCTTCCACTAAATGGGGCGTCTAACAAGCTCTGGAATCCCATACAACAAGCCCGGGATATCATCGCTGTTATTACCGCTTTAGGCTTCGAAAATGCATCAATCTTTACCTCCAGCGGCGGTGGTTTGAACGGTCTCCAACTGGCCTTTTCCTACCCCACCTACATCTCTCATCTCATTCTTCATGAACCGCCGGTCTACACCTTACTTGAACCCGAGGAAGCAACACGCAACATTGAGTGGGGATATAATGTAGTTGAAAAATATCAAAAACATGGCGTAGAAGCAGCAATGAAGATGTTTATGGATATTCTCGTGGGCTATGATGATGGAGTACCGCGTGCGCAGCCTGAGCGATGGAACCAGGTTAACCAGCTGGAAAATGAATGCCCATGGATGGCAATGTATGTCCCTGATCTCGAGACGGTGAGAAAACATCTTGAAGAAGAGGGCAGGAAGGTTACAGTAGCTTATGGTGTTAAGAGTTTGGATGCCGTGTATGTAAGAACGTCAAGGAAGTTGGCGGAAAGACTTGGATGTGCGTTTGTGGAGTTTCCTGGTCATCATCAAGGATTCGAATGTGAGCCTGAGGTATTCGCACCGGTTTTGAAGGCGGTTTTGGAGGGGAAATTGTACGAAACCTAATGGTCAGACAGACAGCTACCACGGAAGACTGGTCAATAAAGGCACAACAAAATCTGCTTACAAGCACATTTCTATTGCTGACTTCATAGACTTGTTGTGGTTTTGCGAAGAGAACTATTCATCAAGACTCAGAATCAACTTTTAAACCTCGCTTAATTGTCCAGCTTAATGCTATTTTGAACTTGCAGAAGATTCACGAACTGGTAGGTGATAATGTATTACTATGTCGGCTTGTTATATAGCATGCCACTTCACCGGCTCAGTGAGCCATCTTGGCCATCTTGGTCGACAACTCTTGGGGTCTGCTCAAGTTTTGTTTGAGGCAGATGGCAAAATGTCTGCTAGGCTCGAATGCTCTAGCGCCATTTGTTCGTATCTATATTATGCAACCTTACTTTTGACTGTCATGCTCTCTTGGCTAGCATAAGCTCTTTATTGATGGTTTGAATGTCTCAAGTTTCATCAATGATGTTGCCTCTACAATACTGTCCTATTACTCGTTTTTTCTTCAGATTGTCCTAGCTTCCGATAGGGTTGTTAGATCGACAGGCCAAAACCTGCCACATTTATTCCTTCCTGGCAAGTTGAACCGGAAAATGGACCACCGTCACCCTTTGAACATGCGATTTCATTATACGTGATCGATATAGCAATTTTGTCATTACCAATGAAGGGGAGGCTCCTGAAAGGTAATGGTGAGGGTTTTGAATTCCGTGAAGTCTAAACAGGTTTCTCGTGATAGAAAGCTATAGATGGTGGTACTGACGCCTGAGGCAATAACTTCAACAAAAGAAGAACCACCACATTAAGCCTAAAATTAAAGCATGAAAACTTTGATAATGATTCCAATACATCACGGATACCAATATACCAGAAGGTAGGGCTGGATTTTCTAAAAGGATATGGAAACCAGCAGACAGATTGGGGTAGAACCTAAAATGGGGTTGTTCCTAGCTTGCAGGTATAAGCCCAAGCCCAACCCCGCTAATCATATGAAGCTTTTACTAGTAAGAGTATTCATGTTATACAATAAGCGCGATCAGTACTGTATGTGCAACAGTCGGAAACATGAATGTGAGCTAGTGAATGTGGCGTGTACTGAAGACGTTCTCATTGGTTAGAAGAAGTTGGGGCTGATTATTTTGATGGTGGAAATTGATCAGAATCCCAATGGCAAAACGTTACTACCCCGGTCTTAGGTCTTAGCCTATCAATGAGGGGTGAGTGACTTACCATTACTCTAGCTGAAACCTGCATGACTTCACTGAAAGCTAATATGTTTCTGACCATTCGAATCCCAGCACAACCTGCTTAGTAGAAGCCATCAACCTGGCTATCAAAACGCCATAATAATTATTTCTCAAACCTAATTATATTGATATGATAAGTCAGACCGGAATTTCCTGAGAAAACTCTTATTCTATAAAAATAAAAATTAGATGTGCTCTAAAATCTTGAATGTCTTCATGTCCAAGGTGTATTCTGTAATAAACCATCACGCGAGACGCAATCATGGTGTTTTAACAAGCAATCTGGAATTTACTAATCCGGACTTCTTCAACGAGCACCTTAGCACCCTCAAAGGAGCGCTCTATGATTAAATTTCATTGGAATCTCCCAGGAGATCTCACTCGAGATATGTACGAAATGGATCAAATCGATTTCCGATTTGTTCTTTGCTCGACAGAGGCTGAATGATAACAGTTATGTTCCAAACTGAAATCTTATACTCTACATTTCCGATTCAACTCTGACTTATAACTTACCTCACTCCCAAGATCCCGTTCTTGAAACAGTATCAAATTACATAAGAACCCATCCAGTGACTTTTGGCCTTCAAGTACTTGGAGGCATCGCCACAATTGCGTCCATGGCAGCACTTCCTATTGGGGGCAATTGGGCTTACAGCTGTTCTATAACAATCGGGCATTGGTATTGTACAAAGTGGAAGTTTGTTTGCGTGGTTGCAAAGTGTCGCCATGGGCGGTGCAGCTGTGAGTAGAATTTTAGTTACTGGATTAGCTGGTGGAGGCGTGATGGTTGGCACTGCGGTTGCAGGTGCACTAGACACCAGACATGAAATAAGCAATCATTCTTAGCTTCTTAGAAGCGGGATTAGAATCTTAAATTAGAATGACATGGTAAATCAACCACTTCAGCTTGAGTTCCAGACGCCGTATGTGTTGGATAGTCAACACTAAATGAATTTCCAGGGTATTTTGACTTCCTAAAACAGTAAGATCAATCAGAACATACTTTGGTATACATATCTAAGGTTATCGGTAGAGCTCTTATTTGAGACATGCATGTGAAATGACTTCGCTAAGACGCTTCGTACTCTACGTGTAAGACATACCGCAGTTCAGCTCGCGAGTCAGAGCAGAAATAAATAGTCCCGGTACCCACGAAACAAAAGATCTGATCGAAGCATTTGACGCGAACAAAAAAAAACTGCTGTTGGAACTCTTTGAACATTACTCTCTCTGTTGTCATTGATATATTTTCTCCTGTCCTCGAATTTCACACTGATCATCATGTCTTCTGAATCTACATCCAGCCAGAAGAAATTCAATCCCCGCTTCAAAGAGATTGACCCTAAGGAAATGACAACGACTGTGCGTAAACGTTTGATTGTATGTTGTGACGGGACTTGGTTTGCTTCAGACAAAGGCGGAAAGAACTTGCCTTCAAATGTCGCCAGAATCGGCCGCCTGATTGCGAGTGAGGGCTCAGGAGAGACAAACTCCACTGGTCAACCCTCGAAGGTCGTTCATGTCCCACAGATTATTTACTATCAGTCTGGTGTTGGTACTGGTGATCTTACTTGGGTGGATAAGCGCGTTCAAGGTGCGTGTATATTGATGTCAAAATTAGTCGAGAATTTAACCTTTGCTAATATTTTGACGATCCATAGGGGCGTTTGGCCAGAACTTGGATGAGAATGTATGCTCAGCCTACACCTTCCTTTGCACCAATTATTCAGTTGGTGA
>Ga0247734_1001330_pt1 | contig 18960 bp, 14 predicted proteins | sample UWRJL103311B2_FD_180933 | JGI IMG/M metagenome (GOLD analysis project Ga0247734, IMG submission 180933) | Plant litter microbial communities from Arlington Agricultural Research Station in Wisconsin, United States - UWRJ-L103-311B-2 | ecosystem: Environmental > Terrestrial > Plant litter >... | reverse complement strand
CCCTTTGATGCGTGGTCATGCTGAATGGCTCGTGGCTTCATTCGCAGACGAACGGCGATACCCCCGATACCCATGCGTGAATTAGTCTGCAATTGAACTTTTATATGGCCATATACTGTGCTCTAAGTGCTACCATCATATTTGCAACATCAGAACGATTTTCTCAACCTGATGGTGCACTGACCATGTCTTTAGAGATCCCAGCAAATTATTTGTACACATAAGCAACTATCAAAATGACTCTAGCTATAAAAAACCACCCGACTTGCATTAGGCTGTACACAGCCGACTGAGAATAGCCAACTGAGAACAAAGTACCTCAAATGTTGCCGTTCTTTCATAAAAACTTGCCGTTCGACTTTCAAAATAGAGTTATGTGGCTTAAGAGTGATAGCACATCCATTCTGTCACTTCCGGAATGAATTTCAGCTCTAATCTAAATTGAACTTCGAAATAATTGTAAATGTTATATTGAACGGATGATTTGCGGCTACTTTGTCAGGGGCTCGTTACTTCCCGTCCAGTAGTCTCCCCGAATCCCTGTCGCCCAGAGGGGATGAACAATATTATCTGCAAACCCCTTAGACAACAGCTAGACTGAATTGAAAATCTACACTCCTTTCTCCTTCTCTTCTTCTTAACAATTGCTCGCTTTTGTTTACTTTGGGCTCAACGCCGATTTCTCTTTGCAACCAAAATCAGCATCCGCAAATGCAATAACCACTTTCTTTGAACGCGAATGCAAAAGACATGGCAGAGCAGCTGGGTACTCCTGGATCCAATGCGGATACTTCAGTGAACGGAGGACGAGCAGGTGCCCCGAAAGACAAGCAATGTCCGTTCTGCAGTCAGCATTTCACGTCCTCGTCCCTGGGCCGTCACCTCGATCTTTACATAAAAGAGAAGAATCCCAAGCCTGCAGATGGGATGCACGATGTTGTCGAGATTCGGAAGATGCGTGGAGGAATTACAAGGAGGCAGCCCAGGAACTCGACATCAAGGAGAGAGAATTCGACTCCAGCTGGCACACCGGGAGCTCACGAAAGGCGGAGTCCTGCTTTGGACTCGGATATACCCAGGTCCCCTAGTCTAAGGACGGAGCCAACGGAAGGGAATTATTATGCCAACAAACCAAAGTTCATTTTGAATAAGGGAACATGGGAATCAACGGGGGTAATGAACAATATCCCAGCTATAAGGAATGGAGGCTCAGTGCGAAGCCTTGACGGCGAGGAGAGGGACTCGGCCAGAAGATTGGAATCTAGGAACAGGTCTGTCAGTAAACAGATGTTCGCAAAAACAACATTCGACCAAAAAGTGAAGATGGCGGATGCTCTAGACAATGCCAGAGCAGCAGAATTAGCGTTGAGGGAGCTTCTAGGAGGAATTCGGGCTGCGAAGTATGTATAAATTATATTTGTTTCGGTATGTAAGACTAACTTTCCACAGACAACGCATAGAGGGTCCCTCGATTTTCAGTTATGACCCCATGTCGCTTGATTTCCCTTCACTCACTCTACAATGCCTTCCACCTCCACCTACGCTTCGTCAATCGCACCCCCTCCCTACTTCGTCCTCGTGGTCAATACTTCCACCAGGAGACAGTCAATACCAAGCTCTACGCACACATTTCTCTTCTGCAATTCACAACTGGCGCGTTTCTTGTGCAGTCGCGACGACGGCGCCCAGCGAAGACTTCTCTTATCCTCCCTCTGATATTTTCAATCCACCGGAAGATCCCTCTGAGGTCGCTGAACGAGCGGAGGCTGTGGCTACGGATCTCGAATCCAAGATATCAGACCACCTACATCAGGCGTTTGGTCACTGGAACTCGCTGACCGCGCAACAGCGGACAGAGCTCTGGACGTTGGAACTCGCTCGCAGTGTAGGAAGGAAATCCGACGAAGTCGAAGCATTGAAAAAGGAGAAAGAGCTCATAACTCAGGAAGCTGCTCATTTGAGAATTCAAGTTGATGATCTCTCTAGGTTGCAGCACCCAAGAGAGTTTAAGTTGTTGGCGCCAACTACATTGCCCTTGGATGGAAAGATAATGAGAGAAATAACTAACTCGCGTATGGTCACGTCAAGCATAGGTTTCAACATTATGGATAGGAATCTACAGCTTGATGCTATGGTAGACAAAGTCATTGGTCGTTGGAAAGGTGTTGTAAAAGAAGCTAGAGGTGCCAGCTCTGGATTACCAGCCCAACGTTCATTAAGCGGAGAATCTGCAGTCTCGACAGCACATATGTCCGAATTTCAGTCAGTGGTGAAACCGATAGCCCCAAGCCACAACACCAGTAAAATCCAAAGTCCAAACCACAATAGTCAACCGCAAAAAGATCATCAACCACAAAGCCAAAATCAAAGCGAAACTTTAAGACAGATTCCAAGCGATAATGAACATCATATAACGCCCACTCTCATGACAAATGGGGCAGACATGGGAAGTGATCCAGACGCCGATGCAGATGCCGACATGGAAGAGGACGACTACCTAGACATGAACAACGCCTCTCACCCTACCCGCCCTCCTGAAGGCACCAACTTCCATCTCATGAATGGCAACACGCAATCTAGTTCGATGGACGGTGTCGAGAGTGCCACTTGCGTTCAGGGATATATCCGCATTGGTGTTTAATAACCACACTTTATCACCACATACACATAATTTATATTTTGGAAGCAGATGTCCCCAATAAGATGTACATCATAGGATGGAGCGCCACTTGAAGTTTCTTTGTCGTCTTATATTCTTATTGGGGGTGTACAAAATAATGCCAGACAGACATACAGTATGAGTGAGTACTAGGGTGTCATGGATTTGAGTGCATTTTCGGCGCACTGTATTATTATACCAGGTGGGGCGAGGCGTTAGGTCACATCACATAACTCATATACACTGTACACTTCTTGTTCTCCAATCTTTCCATGCAAGATTTACTTCATTGTTGTTCACCTATTTATGAGCATTCACCATTCATGTAGTAGTATTGCAACCCTCCTGAGAAACTATTTTCTTCCAAAACCCTGATGCGTCAGATACAGCACACTTTCAAGCCCATGACTGCTTTACGCAATGTATAGCGACGAATCAAAGTACACTCATACCACTACAATGATGGGAAGGTACTCCTTAGCAGTTCTCCAGTCATTGGCTACGTTCGAGTTCCATCACCTACTCCGTTGCTCTGAGAGCACATCTCCTAACAGGCACCCCAACGACAACTATTACTAGAGCTTGCTACCAACAGTTCAGCACTTACCAACTCTTGTTGACTATCCTTAACTGAATTAGTACCTGCCTCAGGTAGTTTTTATAGGCCGAATTATACTCCGCTTTGATTAAGTCTGTCCTCCCTGTTTACTCTATCTAGCCTTGCTCTAAGTCTTATATTGTAGGTAGATGATAAGTAACACATCCCCAAAGTAAATACCAATTGCAGAGTCGTCATGTAGTCTTTCCAAACTGGCTCTTGTATCAGAAAGAAAAAACCACTCCTGCGATCGATAACAAGCCTCTCAAGCGGCTTGCTCCCCTGTTCAACAGCACAAGTGTATCCTCATGTCTAGTCCCAAGTCAAGATCAAATTCTCGTCCATGCCTTGGGTCTCCTCACCCCTCATTCCCCCTCCAGCATCAACGTCACATCAGTTCTCATCACTGGGGATTCCCACTATTCCGGTCAGAAGACTTCACACATATACCTACACGTATGCCTGCACATATATACCTGCACCCAAACACAATTCACCAGCGACTAGCCCCGGCATTTGGCAATACCGTTCCACATTTTATAGCGTCACGCGTTCCCAACGATCCACGTTTTGTACACACTGAAAATTTCCGGCAGCTTGTCTTCCGTTTTTGGTGTGGTATATGCAGGTAGGAATTTACAGGTACCAGGGTGCTGGTTACGCATTTGGGGACCTGCCAATCTCTTCTCTAATCGAGTGGCAAAGTATATCCTAGAAGAAAACTATTATTAACGGAGAAGAAATATGGGGGGTTTAGCTTCATGTACCCGAGTAATTGATAGTTTGGAGGGACAGTGGTATGATATTTTCATTCCGAGGGAAGGGGAGACGGATATGTGAAGCTCCGTTGGGATTTGAGTTGGTTCTGCATATATTGAATCATGGTCAACTTTTGGTTATCTTTTTTTCATTTTTCATTTTTCATTTGTAGGCGTGCTTCGTATTAGAGCAATGATGCTAAAGAACATGGTATCATAATGTGGCCATCAAAGTGAAATCCTGAATAAAGTCTCCTTGTATTCCAAACCCTTTTCCCGGTATTTCCCAGGCCAACCAACTCCTCCATCCGTCGCTAAATTTTATATATAACCAAATTTCTCGCAGGAAAATTCATTCTAAAGGTAGGATATTAACCACATCGCCGTAAGCATCAAATCCAAGCCTCTTCTTCTGTATAGAGGCCTTGACCGGGCTTGATGACGCGAATATCTCATCGAGTTCTTCAAGGGTTCGGTTTTTAGTCTCTGGGATCCAGAACCAGATCACAGTGGCCTGGATACCACACCAAACGGTGAAAATTATGTAGGTGTGCCAGCCTATTTTATCCATCGCTACTGGCCAGACAAATTGGTTGAGCATATTAGCTGTGTGTTTTGTTAGTATTTAGTTTTGATGTAGTATTTAGAGAGGTAGAGAAAGTCTTACCAGCTGCAACCGCGGTTTGAGAAAATGCCATCCCTTTCGCGCGCATTTCGAAGGAGAGTACTTCAACAGGGTATAGTGCTTGAAGGGGAGTAAATCCAATAGAGTAAACGGCACCGAAAATAAAAATGAATGCAAGACAAGCTGTTCCGGCAACCTTGTTGGTCCCTTGCATATCTTTTCCAGGTGGGATAGATTGTTGATAAATGGCTGATGAGATAGTCATGGCAAGCCAAGTAACGCAGCATCCAATGTTAGAAAAAAGCAGCAATGGTCGACGGCCGACCCTATCCACAAGGGCGGCACCAAAGAGTGCCCATACAAACTGTTGGCAGTTGTTGATGAGAATCACGTTCGCTTGTCCAAATTCGCTCCTGACGCCAATTGTCTCGAGGACTTTGGCCATGAAATATGAGAGTACAGCATTCCCTGCCCATTGCCCAAACACTGAAATGCAGACGTTGCAAAAGAGTCTGTAGCATGTAGACTTGTTTTTGAACAATGCTCTGTAGTCCCACCAGCGTTTATCAGCGCCATCCATTTCCAGGAGATCCTCGTATTCGTGCATTTGAAGTTTGACCCATTCGCTCTCTGGATTTCCATCACCGTGATATTTCGTCAACATGGATTTCGCGGCCGCTTGCTTGTTATTAACATATAACCATCTGGGGGACTCGGGAAGGAAGTAGGCGGCGAGGAAAATTATGGAAGAGAACATGAGTTGAATCCAAATCACCACCCTCCACGAGTAGTTCCCTCCAATGTTCAATCCTCCTCTTGCTACACCACTGGCAATTATGGAACCAGTAAACCAGAAACAGTTGAATACAGCTGTCACGACACCGCGGTATGCTGGGTGAGAAACCTCGACAACGTACATGGGTCCAGCGGCTGATGCGATATTGACTCCAAATCCGAGTAAGAATCGACCACCCATGAATTGCTTAGCACCATTGTCTCTTGTGGCAACTCCTTGAATGACGGTTCCGATAATGATGCAAAGACATCCAATCCACATTCCAAACCTGCGTCCAAAAGTATCCGCTGCAGGTCCAACGAAAGGAAGCGAAACCACACCACCAATCTGGTACATAGAAGTCACAATTCCCGCCCATATTCCAGCATTTTCACCATGGTAAAATTCTAGGAAATATGGGTTCGCTAAGAGGTTGTTGATTAAAGACCCATCGTAACCGTTCATAGTCGCACAGAAAAACCCAATGAAACATGCCGTATATAATTGAATCGTAGCGAAGGTGAATGGCTTCGGGGGTTCTTTAAGCATGGCCTCGTTAAAGGCTTCATTTCCCTTGACTACCTTCACCTCGACTTCTGCGTGTTTCTGTACAATGCTGTGTTAACAGGGAGGGGCAAGCGAATGATAGGTTCACTCCGTACCTCGTCATTTTGAGGAGACTGCAGCTCATACAAATCGTCCATATCCCTCCTAGACATGATGGGCTATCATTAACACAACTACCAATTGATAGAACAAGTCGTGGAAACAGGACTTGATGGTGATTGAAGATGAAGGAAACCCAGTACGAAGCGAATCAGGAAGATATCCCCGACCTTTTGTACGATATGCACAGAATGTCACCCTGCCAATAGCAACCAACAGTGGCTGGCATTACTTAGATTGCATAAGACAGCCATCAGCAGGTGTGCCCCCCGTCAGACAAATGGCCACCCGAAAGTTAAGATGCACCCGCATCCCCGGATTCTCGGGCAGACGCTCCAGACTTCTCCATGCAAATTACCACCGTTACTGTACCCAGGCGTCCCACATAATTTCTCTGGGATCGCTTGGACTCGAGGTTTTTGGTGAAATATCTTCCGTTTCCACAAATAACGGCTCGTCGGTTAAGCTACAAATCCCCGAACCCAGATAGCTAGCGGTCAATCTGTTGTTTTACTCGCCCGTGATTGGGAGAAGATTGCGAAAGCGTGACTAGATAACTCGGAACATGAGTTCCATGACCAAGTCTGGCAATTCTGTTAGTACCGTAGTACATGAAAGTACAGGACTGAACAGTACAGACGAGGGGTCGATGATGCTTGCCGGCGGCCAGGGGGCCCTGAATAAGCCAGTGTTCCACACATCGGACTGCAATTGTGATGGAATGTTTCTGCTACACATCTGCTGCGATCCCATTTGGTAGTATGAGCAGCACCTCGGTTTGAAGAGGGTGGCTATCCCTAAGAACTTCCTTTTGAGGACCATTGCTTAATTGTTGCTGTTGGATAACCTGTGGATACAGTTTTCGTATCTCTCGTTTGGTTCATTTCGAGTATGGTGCCCCTCCTCGTGTGTCCCGAATAGGCTGCATAGGATCTGTGGCGTAACCCAAATTATAACAAGATGAAACACAGCACGATTCACATGCCTTCCGATAACTCAGCAGCAGTAGAGAGAACCTTGGAGTTGGGATTTGCCGTGTACCGGGACTAAGTCTCCCAGTCTCTTCAAAATTAGCATTGGTGGTTTTGACGGTCATGTGATTCACCTTTTGATATTGGGAGAATTACCTTTATCAATGAATGATCTTTCTGCAGATTGTATACTCTAGTAAATTCAAAGCACACCTGTAGTGAATCTTATCATGGGGGGTCTGTTATCAACTTCATCCTGGTGGCCTTATGGTGGCTGACGTTCTCTAAACCAATTTGACTATTCCATATACCTCCGTAGATCTCTCTACATAGTGGATCATCTTCACAGTTCGACTCTTAATACAGAATTAAGTCAACAATAACTGATTTCACCCATAGAGTGGAGATCGCAGTAGACAACGAGACAATCACTAGACTACCGAAACAGCCCATGCAATCACACGATCTCCAGAAATTGCATCAAACCTCACTCACCATACACAAACAGACAAGTTGCATCTTGTTTCATTTATAGGTACCTCATAATTGGTTATCTATACTAGCCAGTAGTGGTACCTCCGTTTTTCCACACATAGGCACAAGTCATAAATTACCTCGCTTACCAAAAACACGTCGAGGATAGATTAAAAGTCAGCCAAGCTACCCACCCCACAGATGTGGTGTTACTAATAGCCATCTGTGGGGAGGACCTTTGGAGGCAATTTTGAGTTTGTGTGTAACGAACTAGGTTTACTTATCTATGTTTGTTTTGACTAGTATTCCGCGACTGTATCTAGTAAGAAGTAAGAATAGGGGATTATAAAGGTGGAACTGATGGCTCTATAGCCTTGCCATTACCATCCCATACCTACTTCGAAAGCAGAATGAGCAGGGAATATGACTGCAACCAGGGAACTGGAGAAGTATGAACATAGACAGAATACAAATAGTTAACTTTTGCAAGCATACAGTGGACAATGTAAATACTGGGTATCAAGTAAATATATCGAGAAGAAGCCTGACTATTGTCAGATCACCTGTAAAAGAAGATGCGCACTGATTCTACCGTCTAAGAAAATAAATACTTTATGTGATTGAGACTAGAACTGGGGTTCATCACTGGGCTCCCAGCGGAGAATCAGCAGGGACAAACGCAGAGCCTTCCCGATGATATTGATTTCAGCCCAAGATATATAAACACAGATTGGGCGGACGCAGGAACAGCATATATTTTGATTTGATAACCCTTATGCAAATAAATGAATAGTATACTTTCTTCAACACACCTCGTAGGATACTGTTGCATCTTCTATTTGATTACGACTTCGCGAAAAGGCCGTCTTCCGTTATAGGCGATAGCGATGTAAAGATTGATTCTGCCTGAATGTAAATGATGGTGTACATATTGAGGGCTGGACTGTTTCTGGATTTGATTACTTCGATATTGGACTGCATTAACAGGGTGGTTAGCAGCTCTTAAGCAATGGGAAACGGAAGAGCAACTGACTTCTAATTTGCAGAAGGCCTGCTTCTTGATACTGTAGGGAGAATAAGCGAGTATTACTCCGTTCTTCTATGGCGCCATTGGCACCTACTTGCCCCATGTTCTATTGTGGGCACTCCGTCGCACGCCCACTGCTTGTAAGTCTACTGGCGTGAACCTTTTAGCTAAGTCGACTACTGGGAAAGGTCTCCTCCTGCAAATTCGGATTCCACCGCCATAGCAGCATCATACCGTTTCACCCAGTCATTTCTCTTAGCATCCCCAGCTGTCACATCTTTAGCAACGCCTTCGGGCGATAAGCTCGTCATCTTAGCAACCCCTAGCCCTTCCCAAACACCTCCCTTTCGAGGGCACTTCAGAAGCATCATCAAAGCCTTCGTACGAATCTCCTGATTAACACATTTACTACTAACATAAAATAGTGGAGCTACAACTCCCATCTCAAAAGAAAACTGATATCCATCTAAAGTACCTGTACCATGAGAAGCTTCAAATAGAGATTCTACCATGTTCATAATATCCTCCATATGTGTATTGAAAGGCCCGTAATCGACTTCGTTTCGAGACATTCGAGTACCTAGCATTATCATCGAGATCTTTTGATAGATGCGCAATATATTGGAGGCTCTAATCTCGATATCACTAACGTCTTGCTTGACGCGTAGAAACTCATTAAGGGCCGCCTCCCATTGCTCAAGAAGCAATTGACCTTCCACCTGTACAGGGAGCCTACCTGGCCCCAAATACTCTTTGTTACTCCGCATGGCATTGTGTAGCCAGTAGAGAAGAACATCTTCCCAGTCCCTAGCTTCCGCTACCGAAGTGAACGCAGCTGGAATTCCCTTGCTCCGAGGGTTTTCAAGACGCAGGTGAAGTTCGAGCTGGGGTGTGCGTCCGTGTTCAAACGATACACCTTGGAGATCCATACGTGTAAAGATAGGGACGAGTTGTTTCCGAATGAATTGGATATCTTGGCCTGAAGTTGACCCTGACCCTACAACGGTTCTCTGCCACTCACTCAGTATCTTTAGTCCTGCAGTAAGCTGCTGCATGCGAAGGGCATGATTCTTTTGCAGGGTTTCAATCCATATGAACAAAACGCAACATATCAAAGTAACGCATACCGATTGCGTCTTCTCTCTCGAACTCTTTGCTAGCTCCTGAATGGCTTTGGTGTAATGGCGCAAACTCAACGTCTTCAGATCACTCTTAAGCATGTCATGTGTTTTCACGCTCTCATGAAGAGCTCCAAGTGCTATAACAGCATGTCTGATAGCGGGCTGATCGCGACTCATTTGTAGCATCATTGCATTGTAAAAGTCGGCGTCCATATATCCAGATAATTCGGGAGCAGTTCGCTGCTTAAAAAAGTAGAAATGACTCCGTTCCCCGCTCGCCTCTGGTAAGGTAGCTGTCATTATTAATGATGCATCAGAGCCCAGGAAATTGGTTCGTGAGATTACTTCAACCCCCAATCCGGCTGCTGGTGTGTATCCATCACATAGCCTGCCACTAACTTGACAATTGCGACACTTCGGTTTCTGTTCGTCACATTTTATATGCCGAGCTCTACTATTCGCTTGTTAGTTCCAGAAGCTAATGATGAAGTTCGACTTCTTATTGAACGATTGGGGGTTATCAGTGGTGGTAAACTTGCCAGATCCGACATCCCGTGCGACTCCGAGGTGCTTTTGCCTTCCTTAGTTGTTTCTTTGGTACGGCGTGTTTGGATTCCATGCCATGCGCGTCTGGCTTTGCAAGCAGTTCATTGCAAAGTTAGGACAATAGACGAGTAGACGAGGTAATGATATCCTCGCGATGCGGAGGGTTACAAGGATCCCTTCGATATAGGATGCGCTCCGCCGTGTCAGCCCCACCGTGTTACTCAGCAGTACCATGGTTGCTACTGGCTGGTCCGATTACAGAATCCTTTTCGGGGAATATTGGATTATATTATGGGATTAGTCGAGCAGCTTAGAGGCCAGTGTATTGCAGGATTTACGCAGTAAATAGTATCTTCCTCAAATAGCATCAACTTTGGGCAAGGCGGATTTGGCCCCTAATTGTCTTCCAATAAAAAACTCGGAGCCACGAAGTCGTAATCCCCAAGTCTCTTTGATGATCTAAAGTCAGTCGAAGCAGTTGACTGTGTTACGCCTATAGATGAAACTCTCATTTGCTCCGTCAGGAGCCAGGCAGAGCCTTCACATCCATTGCCAGGCACAATATTCCTTACCAAAGTGACTTCATGTATGATGGTTCGTAGTGAAAGGCAGACTCTTGGCCACCTGCATGTATTGGGCTTCCTGAGCTTTACATGAGATAGTGAACATAAATGTAATTCTATTACACTGTTCTAGAAACCCTTTGACAAGACACTCGGATTAAAACAAACCAGTATAGTAATTACCAGACAAGCACTAGACTTGAGTGCAGATGAAGACCGTTGTTCAGGAGGAATACACAGCATGGTTGTGGCGCTGAATATTGATATATTAGGTGACGTCTATTTAGCAGGTATCTTAGGAAATCAGGTAATTGAACTTGGTTAGAACAATATCAGGCAAGTCGAAGAGACTATAAGCTATGTATATATATCTCTTAGAAAGAACACCTGGTTTAAATGAACTTACTTCTAGACAGGGGTTGGCATTGGAATAGGGCAATCCTCAACTCTCCTTTGATTAAGTATACGTAAACACTCACCACCTGTCGGATGAACTGTGTAGTTGATTCTTTGTCGGGATTGGCTCTTCCCCATCAAGAGTTGGAAAGCAAACGTTGGATTAAACCGAAATAAATGGCTATTGATTCTCAATAAACGGTTCATGGTTGTACAGAGAGCTGTGATTTATGATAACCACCTCAATCTAAAATATTGAGTTTAGCTTCCCAACATTGGTACAATCAAACATGTGAATATGTACAACGATGGCTGACATCTGAGTGTCGATCGTGAAGTTGAAAGACGTAAAGTTTACGCCAAGGCCTGCCAAGAATGAGGCTCAAATAAAAAATATAGAACCGAGAAGAGCTTTTGGGAAGCGCGACTGAGCTTTGGAACGCGTTGACATAAGCACGACCTCATCTACGCATAATAATCTAGGTCTTACTTATCGAGTCACTTTCAAGAGTCCCTAAACTCTCCTCATATTCTGCAAAGACCAATTATCCCGAGCAAAGATGGCCATGAGTGAGTAGCTTGCATTTGTCACAATTTAGGGATTACCAATAGCTAACAGAACGTCTAGATATCGATATGTCACAGGGTACGATATCCCATTTTGAGTGTCCGAGTCAGATCTGAGGAGTTCTAACTTCCCCATAGCCCAGGTCATAAAGGATGAACAAGGCCGCCCGTTCATTGTGGTTAGAGAGTAAAGCTCCTCGACCCTATTCAAACCCCCGATTTGCTAACTCAACTTAGTCAAGGTAAAAAGAAGCGACAACATGGGAATGATGCTGTAAAGTCACATATACTGGCCGCCAGAACGGTAGCCAACATCGTAAAAACCTCCCTTGGGCCACGAGGTCTCGACAAGATCCTCATATCACCGGATGGAGACATTACGGTTACGAACGACGGTGCTACAATTCTAGGACAGATGGAAATCTCAAACCATGTTGCGAAGCTTTTGGTAGAACTCTCCAAGTCGCAAGATGATGAAATAGGAGACGGCACCACCGGTGTGGTAGTGTTGGCAGGAGCTTTGTTGGAACAGGCAGCAGATCTTATCGACAAGGGAATCCACCCAATTCGGATAGCAGATGGCTACGATCAAGCATGCGACATTGCGGTTGCGGAGCTAGACAGGATTGCGGATACTATTGAGTTCACAAAAACACAGAAACTAAATTTGGTGAAGGTAGCAAGGACGAGTTTGGGTAGCAAGATTGTTTCCAAGGCCCATGACCAGTTTGCGAACATTGCTGTTGATGCAGTATTGTCCGTGGCTGATTTGGAGCGCAAGGATGTAGATTTTGATCTGATTAAACTTGACGGCAAGGTTGGAGGTTCACTTGAAGACTCATTACTGGTACAAGGTGTTATTGTGGACAAGGACTTCTCGCACCCCCAGATGCCCTCTGAAGTTCGAGATGCTAAGATTGCAATTCTCACCTGTGCTTTTGAGCCTCCCAAGCCAAAGACAAAGCATCATCTTGATATCACCAGTGTAGAGGAGTTCAAGAAGCTACAAACATACGAGAAAGAGAAGTTTGCAGAGATGGTTCAACAAATCAAGGACACTGGTGCAAATCTGGTTATCTGCCAATGGGGTTTCGACGATGAGGCAAACCATTTACTATTACAGAACAAGCTCCCAGCTGTGAGATGGGTTGGTGGTCCTGAAATCGAGTTGATTGCTATTGCGACCAACGGTCGTATTGTGCCGAGATTTGAAGACTTATCAGCTGCTAAGCTTGGGAAAGCTGGAATTGTGCGGGAGATGAGCTTCGGAACCACGAGGGAGAAGATGCTGGTGATTGAGGAGTGCGCAAATACACGAGCGGTAACTATCTTTGTCAGAGGCAGCAACAAGATGGTGAGTTGAAACCATATAGGAAACCGTGAGCCCAGCTAACAGTCGAACAGATCATCGATGAAGCCAAGCGCTCGCTACACGATGCTCTTTGTGTTGTTCGAAATCTTGTCCGTGATAATCGTGTTGTCTATGGTGGTGGTGCGGCCGAGATCGCCTGTTCCCTGGCAGTTGAAGACGCTGCTGTCAAATCGCCGGGCCTTGAGCAATATGCTATGCGTGCATTTGCAGATGCGCTTGATGCAATTCCCATGGCTCTTGCTGAAAACTCTGGTCTTTCACCTATTGAGACACTTGCCAGCATCAAGAGTCGACAGGTTACAGAGAAGAACACCAGGCTAGGTGTTGACTGCATGCAGACTGGGAGCAATGACATGAAAGATGCATTTGTCATTGACCCGCTAATTGGAAAGCGACAACAGTTGATGTTGGCGACCCAACTCTGTCGGATGGTGTTGAAGATCAATAATGTCATTATATCGGGGAGCGATGAGAACGAGTTCTGAGCATAAAATGTACCATAAATTTGCCATAGGCTAGGGACATTACCAGATAGAATAGTTCCTACACACACTTGAGACACAAGATCCTGCTCTTCTTTTATTTCAATACACTTTCATATTGTAATAGCTAGACCTGCTTCATAATCGGGGGTTTTCAGCAATGGACCATTGCACTTGTCGATGCTCACTCTGCTACGTTCTAAACATTGGGCTTCATGAATACATCGTTTAGTTTCTGCCGTTGCCTTCTCCTTTATTAATATCCACATATCTAAATGCTAATGATGATTGCAGGTTGATTAACTGCCTAGCATTCGTGTTCACACCTATACTGCCTCAAGTTCAATTTAGAACAACAAAGCTGGCAACCGTCCCCTCAACGAGACAATTTGAAAGGTAAATTAATGTTCTCTTCGACTCAATGCGATTGCGGAGCATTGTTTTCCTAAACTACTCTTTCTTGGCGACTTGTGAATACCTTCGTCGGCGGTGGGTCTCGCTTCAGAAGTCACTAGCGTATTGTTGATTTTCTTAGGATCGTACCCACAATAGCAAGGACTTTGGGACAGACCCATCGAAGTGCTTCCTATTGTGCAACTTTACAATACCGCCTTTTCACAATACCCTCAAAACAATCACTGGCAGGGGCTACGGGGGTATAAACCAGCACACTCCTGCTCTTAAACTCCATCTTCGTTCTTCAGATTCATCCGCTTTCTGCAGCACGCTCTAGTTGTCTGCTTCATACTCGAGCCATTCTTTATACCCCGCTCTTCAAAGTTCAGTTTGCATAAACATCCTCATATACCAACAATTTCAACTCAAAATGCCTTACACAAACACGACAAATCGCGGTATCGTAGTGGGTGGAAGCAAGTCCATTGCCGCTTCCCGTAGCCAACTCCAATCAAACTACAACTACGTCAACAAACAGTCCCCCACCTCCAAACAGACGCCGTGTGAGCTATTCGTTCAAGATATTTGTAAGGATCCTAACTGCATTTTCACTCACAACAACCTGCTCAAGAAACGTCTCATTGCCGAAAAGAAAAAGCTTCTCCAGAAGTGTGGCATCGGTGGTAAGATTAGTGGAAAGAGTGTTTGCTTCTTCTATACTACCGGCGATATCTGCCACAAGCTGGCGCTCTGCCGATTTCTCCACGATGATGCCTTGTGCCGTAGAGTCGAGCTGAAGATGAAGGTAAGTTATAGACTTAGCTTCCACAATTGAGTGTGTTAGAAAGTTTGAGACAATAAAAGAGCAGAAACTGACTGGAAATATAGGCCATAAAGGCTAACAAAGTCGGCACCGTCAATGTTCATACGGGTGAGGTCGATAAAGTCAAAGTCAACTCAGTCGAGCAACTAGTATGCATGTCCCTTATCCCCGACTGACCCGTACCTCTTCCTCTTCCTCTTCATCGGCTAACTTAGTTATAGTCTGATTGGGATGACCCGGCAATATATGCACATTGGAAAGAAATTACTGAGCCGGTCAAGACTGTAAATCCAATGGAGGCCAATAAATCTAGAGCGGACTTAGCAGCACAAACAGTGAGTGTGCCCTCTCCGCTGCTGCTTTCTTCTTTTATGTCTTCTTCCCAAACCCAATCGGAAGCTGATACCCAGTAGTCTGGCTGGGATGATCACATTGCCTATTCTCATTGGGATAAGGTCAGAGAAAGCAAGGTTTTTTCGCCTCCGCCTTCTCCAGACGACTCGCCCAATACTTCATTCAGCATCAAACCAATTGTTTCGACAAATAAAAAGAATACCCAATCCCGGGGACAAAAGCTCATTCCACAACTCAGGTTGTCAACTAAGCATATTTCGGCTCCCAGACAAGAACCCACTCCACCTCCGACTCCTTGCGAGTCCCACAAGACTTACACGACTCAGACCACAGTTTCCTCATCACAAAACGCTGGGTACAAAACACTGAATGGATACAGAACCATTATGGCAGTTAATGGACCTACTATCCAACCCTGGGCCACCATTCCTTCTCATTGGGAGTCGTGGGCACGCCGTAATCTCGAGCCTGCAGACCACGCTGCTATCCGCCCATTCATTGAGAATGGAATGCTTGATCATGGAATTATGCCCATAGAATTGCTTAGTGCCAAATGCAAGAATGCACATATAGACGCCAAATTTCCCAAATTCATGCTTCTTCCCTATGAATTGCGCGAGATCATCTGGAAGAAAGCCGTTGCTGGAGAGACCGGATACGAGGTGAGAGTCGAATTCAAGTACGAGCTGGAGGCCGGTAACATGGTCAAGCCTCGATTTAAGCCTAGCAGTGGTACTTCGGGGTTGTTATGTGCCTGTTTTGAGTCTCGGATGATTGCCCGCAAGAGATACTCCCGTGCTTTCGCAACACATTATAGTCCGGCTGTTACCTACATCAACTTCAAGAAAGATGGACTTTTCCTCAACGTCCGCTACCCCTCCGATTGGTTTAAGATGATCCCACATATCGATTTCAAATGCGTTGGTCTTATTCGAACATTGATTCTTCCTATGCGAGACTTCATTAAAGGCAACGCTCAGGTCACGAAGCTTATATTTGGGTTTATTAGTGACTGCAGAAATTTGACCCACCTTCATCTTGTATGTTTTGTTTGATATTGATCATCAGTTCCCCTACTAACATGTCTTACTAGATTGCAGGTGATGGCAAGGAGGACGCAGTTATTGACTTTCAAGGCCATGAAAATAAGATTCGCAGAGTTGTCCATTCTTACTTCAAGAGATTTCACCCAAACCGCAAAATGGGCCTTCCCAAGGTCATTCTGAGAATCATCCCCGCGACCACTGCCCACATGTATAAGATTGATGGACTTATTTGGTAAATAGCCCTCCCGATCTTTGGATAAAATCGAAGGAATGGACAATGCATACACTATTCAAGGATCATTAGGACGATAAAAGTCTTCCCACCCTAGTTTACCTATGGAGGCCATCTTCGATAATTCCTCTTGTTAGATGCATACCGCAAGATAATTGGCTTTCTTATTTGTTTTACTCTACACACATATTCGGCGGGCAGCATGACTTTGATAACACTGTTTCATGACAGTCGACTTTTATAGTATACAGCTCATTATGGTACTGGACTCATATGCTCGGATTGACGATAGCGGGGCTTCTCTTTGCTACCTTCGCCTTCTGGCGCTTGAAGGCGCTCCTCGTGTGTTTTGGACTGTGAACTTCTCTTTATCTGTTTGTACCAAAGAAAATTAATCTTGTTTCTATGAAATCTTACCGCGTGCTATTTGTGAACAGTAATATGTAATGAGATGGTGGAAAGCGTGTAAGCTTACTTGAATTTAGTCGTTGGGAAAGGCCATGGGTTGTGATGACAGCTAGATATAGCAAATATATCGAGCGCAGCTACCGCTACTTATATATAAATCTGTTTGCAGCGATAATATTAGATCCCGTTCACAAGGTAACCACAAAGTTGCTAAGTTTCAAGGTCATTTCCATTTGTTTATAAAGGAACACGAAAGGTGCAGTTACGAATTATGTCTAATCTAAAAATGCTCCTGGAGCCAACCTTTGAACTCTCCAATTGTCGGGCACTCCAAAAACTGTGCCCCGGTCACCTCGATGTCCAATTCCTCCCGGAATTTCTCCGATAGTACCAGTGAAAGGAGCGAATCTATACCCAAGTTCACAAATGAAGCATCGTCTTCCAACTCAGCGAGGTTCTCAAGGGCAGCCTCGCGTGCGATAATGGCCATCGCTTGGCAAACCATAGAGGAGCCGATAGAACTTGTAGGTGGTGTAAGGACATCTGGAAAGCCCGTGGTTATGCTAGTGCTCTTCGTAGTAACCAATAAGTTGTTTGCTTGAGGCTGCGCTAAGTCGAATGGCGAATGGTTAGATGTGGATATGGCTTCGTATGATTGTTTGTGCTGGTAATGCAGCAATGGCTTTTCCGGTTCGAATTTCTCTGGCTTGCGTAGTGTATTGTTTCCTACAACTGTAGATGGTCTTGCTGAGTTGTCTTTTATCGTAGAAGGAGTTGTGTGTTTACTTTTGTCTGGAGGCGAAAAGAGCGTGTTCAATAGGCTTCTAGGAAAGCGTCGAAATAAAATACCACCAACCATACCAATAATGATATTATCTTGCAGGATGTAAACATCTCCAATCCAAAAACCTGAATCAGCTGGCCTCATCTTGACATAGCTGAGGTATGATTGACCAGCAACAAGGGCGCGTGCAAACCTCATGGATTCCCAGCCTGGGGTAACATAAAAGTGGTCTCGTGTCTCCGACGCATCACCACCATTCATAATTAATCCAGCAAGGTGGCAGACACTGTCGATAAAGTAGGGTGGAACTGTCCAAATACCACTTGTCTCCTCTGTGAGCTTGACCCTCGCTACAGCCTCCAAGTCCTTGATGATAACTGACTGGATGCCGCGGTATTTCTCACTATAGTTGACCAAGTTTGCAAAGAGCTTGTACGCCATGTTTTTCGAGAGTTTACTTGCACTTCCCTCTTTTTCCAACTGTTCTAGAGACTCGATGCGGCTCGTCACTAAGTGTGCAATCCGATTCCATTCCGTAAGCCAAATAGCATTATTACCATACTCGACCGTAGCAGACGCAAAGTGGCTTTCCTCTCCAGCATTATACCAGTGCAGTTCTGTATGTGATCTACGAAGATCTGTAAAAGCCTTGATCTGGATAAGCTGGGGCTTTGAAGTATCCTCATTTGCAATAAGTCCTTTGAGAACTTCTAACTTCGTAATATTCATATGACATGGTGTTTCTGCGCCTAAGCTTTCATGCATGAATTTTGCAATTGTGAAAGCAATATCGGCATGGATAGACTGATAAGACGCTGTTAGTAAACGAAATTACTCTTGACATAATATGATCTAACTTACCGATGTCACTACTGCACAGTTGTTCATCTGGTGGCCCCAAGCTGCCTCGAGGAAGTCGGCTCGGACCACGTCTGATTCTACTACCATGGAGCCCTCCCATGGTTCTCGGATATCTAAATTGATAACATGATGTACAGATGATGTTTCCAATGGCGATTCGACCACTAGTGGTGGTGTTATTTTTGCTGAATCGTTGCCTTTGGTTAGTGCCCACGTCCCATTGTATTGGATCCAATAGTTCTTGTTGCTCCAGCTGTACTTTGGAAGGTCTAAAAGACGATGACAAGCTGCAAAAGGACGATGGAATACCTTCCAATCAATTGGAATTCCAACAGAATGCAACACCGCACATGAATTAGACAGCGTTGTCCAGTTATCCTCCCGGCGGTTGAGGGACGATACAATGACTTTAGCCCCAGGAATTGACCCCCGAATGAAACTGCTGCAAATGGGATG